>ERZ1027047.1402-NODE-1402-length-9522-cov-4.470054_pt1 | contig 9522 bp, 7 predicted proteins | sample MGYA00519286_ERZ1027047 | MGnify/ENA primary metagenome ERZ1027047 (study PRJEB26926, sample SAMN06164592) | human gut metagenome | biome: ENVO:00009003; feature: ENVO:2100002; material: ENVO:00002003 | host: Homo sapiens | place: USA | collected 2012 ... | reverse complement strand
ATGTGTATAAGAGACAGGGAGATCGTGGAGGGTGTGGCCGCCTATGTGTCCACCGGGTCCCGGATGCGGCGTATCCGTCTGCCGGAGGACCGGCTGATTATCGACGACTGCTACAACGCCAACCCCCAGGCCATGGAAGCGGCGCTGGAGATTCTGGCAGACACCGCCTGCCGCCGCCGGGTGGCGGTGCTGGGCGACATGGGGGAGCTGGGCCCCATCAGCCGGGACGCCCACCTGCAGGTGGGCCGCACCACTGCCCGGCTGGGGCTGGATGCGGTGATCGCCATCGGCCCCAAGGCCGCCGCCATCGCCGAGACTGCCGGTCCCCGGGCACAGCATTTCGCCGCCATTGAGGAGGCCCTTCCGGCCCTGCGCCGGGAATTCACCCCCGGCACCGCCGTGCTGGTGAAGGCGTCCCACGCCATGGAATTCGGCAAAATTGTCAGTGAATTGGAAAAAATGTAACGAATCGACCATATGATAGATATCAGCGTAACCGACCTGGTCAAGTCCTTTGACCTGGAAAAGAAAATACTGGACGGTGTGTCCTTCCAGATCGACACCGGTGAGCGGGTGGGCCTGCTGGGCAAAAACGGCGCGGGGAAATCCACGCTGTTCAACATCCTCACCGGGGAGCTGGACTATGACTCCGGCCAGGTGCTCATTGCACCGGGCCGCCGGGTGGGCCTGATCTCCCAGATCCCGGTGTATCCCGCGGGATACACCGTGGAGGACGTTCTGCGCTCCGCCTTTCAGCGCACCACCGCCCTGAAGGAGGAGATGGACCGCCTGACCCGGCAGATGGAGCAGGGGGACAGCGATCCCCAGACCCTGCGGCGCTACGGCGAGCTTACCGCCCGGTTCGAGGGCCTGGGCGGCTATGACACCGACACCGCCGTCAACAAGGTCTCCAACGGCCTGTCCATCGACGGCGATATGCGACAGCGGCTGTTTGACCAGCTGTCCGGCGGGGAGAAAACCCGGGTGAACCTGGGCCGCCTGATCCTGGAGGACACGGACATTCTCCTGCTGGACGAGCCCACCAACCACCTGGACCTGCAGGCCACCGAGTGGCTGGAGGACTATATCCGCTCCTTCCGGGGCACCGTGGTCACCATCTCCCACGACCGCTATTTCCTGGACCGCACCGTCACCCGCATCATCGAAATTCTGGACGGCAAGGCGGAGTTTTACAGCGGGAACTACAGCTTTTATGCCATTGAAAAGGAGCGCCGCTATCAGGAACGCATGAAGCAGTACCTGAAGGAGCAGGCCAAGATCCAACAGCTGGAGAAGGCGGCGGAGCAGATGCACCTGTGGGCCTTTATGGGCAACGACGCCCTGCACAAGCGGGCCTTTTCCATGGAAAAGCGCATCGAGCGCATGCGCACCGTGTCCAAGCCCACCCGGGCCAAGAAGATGGACGCCCGCTTCGCCAGCCGGGAATTCCGGGGCGACGAGGTGCTACAGCTGAAGGGTATCTCCAAATCCTTCGGTGACCGCACTCTGTTTTCCGACGTGTACCTGCGGGTGGAGGGCGGCGAGCGCATCGCCTTTCTGGGAGAAAACGGCGCAGGGAAAACCACCCTGCTGAACATGATCACCGGGGGCGAGCCTGTGGACAGCGGCATCATCCGCATGGGGCCTGCCATCCGGGCGGCCTATCTGCCCCAGATTATCCACTTTGAGCACCCGGAGCGCTCCTTGCTTGACACCATGCTCTATGAAAAGAAGGGCATGACGCCCCAGACCGCCCGCAACCGCCTGGCGGCCTATCAGTTCCAGGGGGAGGACGTGTTCAAAAGCGTGTCGGTCCTCTCCGGCGGTGAGCTCAGCCGCCTGCGGCTGTGTATGCTCATGGACGAGGAAATCAACTTCCTGATCCTGGACGAGCCCACCAACCACCTGGATATCGCCTCCCGGGAGTGGATCGAGGAGGCGGTGGAGGCCTTCGACGGCACCCTGCTGTTCGTGTCCCATGACCGTTATTTCATCAACCGCTTCGCCACACGGGTCTGGGAGCTGGCGGAGGGTACCATCAATGACTATCCCATGGGCTTTGCCCAGTACAGGGCCGCCAAGGCGGAGGAGAAAAAGCCCGCCCCGGTCCAGAAGAAAAAGCAGGACACCCGGTCCCCTCGGGCCGGACGGGAAAAGCAGGCCGCCCGCCGCCAGCTGACCATCTGCGAAACCGGCATCTCCAAGCTGGAGGAGCGTTGCCGCCAGCTGGACGCCGAAATGGAGCAGAACGCCTGCGACGCGGAAAAGCTCCAGGAGCTGTTTCGGGAGAAGCAGGATCTGGAGGCCCAACTGGAGCAGGAGATGGCCCGCTGGGAGGAGCTGTCTCTGCAATTGGAGGAATAATCAGGAGGACCATTATGCGTGATATTTTGTGTATGTACTACTCCCGCACCGGTGCCACCCGCCAGGCCATGACGGAGATCGCCCAGGCCCTGGACGCGGAGCTGGTGGAGCTTACCGACGGCGTGGACCGCCAGGGCGCCCGGGGCTATCTCCGCTCCGGCATGGACGCCATGCGCCGGGCCACCCTGCCGCTGGCCCCCTATGAAACGGAGCGCCCCCTGTCCGAATACCGGCTGGTGATTCTGGGCACCCCCGTGTGGGCGGGCCGCTGCGCCTCCCCGGTCCGGGCGCTGCTGAAGCGCCGGGGGCTGGAGCTGGAAAGGGTAGCCTATGTGCTGACCCGGAAAAGCTCCCGGAAGTATGAGGAGATTTATGAGCAGATGGACCAGTACACCGCCCGGCCCCACCTGCTGGAGGTATCCCTGCGGCCGGGAGCCGTGGGGTATGAGTTCTGGCGGGACAAGCTGGTGGGCGAGGTGCGCCGCTATCTGGACGCCCAGTAAGGAGTCCGTATGCTGGAGAAATTACAAGCCATCGCCCGGCGGCTGGACCAGGTGGAGCGGCAGCTGTCGGACCCGGCGGTGTACGCCGACCGGGAATCCCTGACCCGCCTGAGCCGGGAGCAGAAGGAGCTGACCCCCATCGTGGCCGCCTTCCGTGCCTGGCAGCAGGCGGAGGCGGACTGTGCCGGGGCACAGGAGCTGCTGTCGGACCCGGAAATGCGGGAGCTGGCCCAGGAGGAGCTGCATCGGGCCCGCCAGGAGCGGGACCGCCTGTCGGAGGAGCTCAAGCGCCTGCTGCTGCCCCGGGACCCCAACGACGACCGGAACGTCATCCTGGAGGTCCGGGCCGGCATCGGCGGCGAGGAGGGGGCCCTGTTTGCGGCGGACCTGCTGCGGATGTACGCCCTGTATGCCGAGCGCCGGGGCTGGAACATGGAACTGGTGTATGAAAACACCACGGAGCTGGGCGGCGTCAAGGAGGCCAGCGCCACCATCGAGGGACAGGGGGCCTGGTCCCGCCTGAAATTCGAGGCCGGGACCCACCGGGTCCAGCGGGTGCCGGAAACCGAGTCCTCCGGCCGCATCCAGACCTCCGCCGCCACCGTGGCCGTGATGCCTGAGGCGGAGGAGGTGGAGTTCACCATCGACCCCAAGGACCTGCAGATCGACACCTTCCGCTCCTCCGGCGCAGGCGGGCAGCACGTCAACAAGACCGAGTCTGCCATCCGCATCACCCACCTGCCCACCGGCACGGTGGTGGAGTGCCAGGACGAGCGCAGCCAGTATAAAAACAAGGACCGGGCCATGAAAATCCTGCGCTCCAAGCTCTACGAGGCCCAGCAGGAGAAGCAGAACGCCGCCATCGCCGCCCAGCGGAAAAGCCAGGTGGGCACCGGCGACCGGTCCGGCAAGATCCGCACCTATAACTTCCCCCAGAACCGGGTCACCGACCACCGGCTTACCGGGGACGTGAAAAATTTCAACATTGCCGCCGTGATCAACGGCGACCTGGACCCCCTTGTGGATGCGCTGACCCTGGCCGACCAGGCCAGACGCCTGCAGGAGGGCGCAGAGAAAGGAGAATGAACCATGGAAGCTCCCATCAAGACCCGCTACGACAAGGTCGGACCCCAGGTGGCCGAGGCCCTGCGCCGCCGCCATTTTGAGGCCCACTATGTCTCCACCGCCCAGGAGGCCCTGGAGCTGGCCCTGACCCTGATCCCCAAGGACCGCACCGTTTCCTGGGGCGGCACCGCCACCGCCGCCCAGATCGGCCTGATGGACCGCCTGCACCAGGGTGACTATCAGCTCATCGACCGGGACACCGGCAAGACCCCCGAAGAAAAGCAGGCCCTGATGCGCCAGGCCCTGACCTGCGGCACCTTCATCATGAGCAGCAACGCCATCTCCGCCGACGGCCAGCTGGTGAACATCGACGGCAACGCCAACCGGGTGGCCGCCCTGTGCTTTGGGCCGGAAAGCGTCCTGGTCATCGCCGGGATGAACAAGGTCATGGGCGACCTGGACAGCGCCATCGCCCGGGCCCGCCAGGTGGCGGCTCCCGCCAACGCCCAGCGCTTCGACATCAAGACTCCCTGCGCCGTTACCGGAAGCTGCGGCGACTGCACCAGCCCCGACTGCATCTGCTGCCAGATGGTCATCACCCGGGCCTGTCGCCCTGCCGGCCGCATCAAGGTCATTCTGGTGGGCGAAGATCTGGGCTTCTGAGCCAAAAGAGGGATCCACTTGAACACCATTGTTTTTCACCCGGAATCCGACCCCAACGCCGTCCGGGACGCCGCCGCCATCCTGCGTCGGGGGGGGCTGGTAGGCATCCCCACGGAGACGGTATACGGCCTGGGGGCCGACGCCCTCAATGAGGAGGCCGTGGTCCGGATCTTCCTGGCCAAGGGACGGCCCCAGGACAATCCCCTGATCATCCATGTGCCGGACGCCTCCTGGCTGGAGCAATACTGCCGGGACGTGCCGCCGGAGGCCTATCGGCTGGCGGAGCGGTTCTGGCCTGGCCCCCTGACCATGATCCTGCCCCGGCGGGACATTGTCCCCCTGCAAACCACCGGCGGCCTGGAGACGGTGGGGGTCCGCTGCCCGGACCACCCGGTGACCCTGGCCATCATCGAAGCCGCCGGTGTCCCCATTGCCGCCCCCAGCGGCAACACCTCCGGCCGTCCCAGTCCCACCACCGCCGCCCACATGATCGAGGACATGGACGGCAAAATCGACGGCATCGTGGACGGCGGCCCCTGCACCGTGGGGGTGGAATCCACCATCATCGACCTGACGGTGACGCCGCCCCGGCTGCTGCGGCCCGGCGGTCTGCCTCTGGAGGCCCTGGAGGAGGTGCTGGGGGAGGTATCCGTGGACAAGGCCGTCACCGGCCTGCTGGCCGCCGGAGAGCATCCCAGGGCCCCGGGGATGAAATACCGGCACTATGCCCCCCACGCGCCGGTCACTGTGGCTACCGGCGCGCCGGACCGCAGCGCCCGCCGCATCCTGGGCCTGCTGTCGGACCAGGCGGGGGTCATCTGCTTCGATGAGTATGCCCCGCTGTATGCCGGGCACATCATCCATCGTCTGGGTCCGGCGGCGGACAAATCCGCCCAGGCCCGGCACGTATTCGACGCCCTGCGCACCTTCGACGGCACGGACGTCACGGAAATTTTCGCCCAGTGCCCCGATGACAGGGGCCTGGGTCTGGCGGTGGCCAACCGCCTGAAAAAGGCGGCAGGCTTCCACCTGGTGGACGCCGACCGGCCCATTCTCATCGGCCTCACCGGCGGCACCGGCGCAGGAAAAACCAGCGCCCTGGCGGCCCTGGAGGACCTGGGCGGCACGGTGCTGGACTGCGACGCCGTGTATCACGAGATGCTCCGCACAGACCCCGCCCTGCGGGGGGCCATCGAAGGGGCCTTCGGCCCGGTGTTCGGCCCCGACGGGACCCTGGACCGGCAGAAGCTGGGGAACATCGTGTTTTCCGACCCCGCCGCCCTGGAGCGGCTCAACGCCATCGTGTACGAATTCCTGCCGCCGGAGCTGATGCGCCGGGCGGCGGGACAGTCCCTGGTGGGGCTGGACGCCATCAACCTGGTGGAAAGCGGCCTGGACCGGCTGTGCGCCTGCACCGTGGCGGTGCTGGCCCCAGCGGAGGATCGGGTCCGCCGCATCATGGCCCGGGACGGCATCAGCCGGGACTATGCCCGGCTGCGGATATCCGCCCAGCCGTCCGACGGCTTTTACCGGGAGCACTGCTCCCATATCCTGGAAAACACCTGCGCCGGTCCGGCGCAGTTCCGGGATCAGGCACGGATTTTCTTCCGGAAAACACTCCGGGAAATCGAACATATTTGAGGAGGAATCAGAACCATGACAGACGAAATGAAGGCCAAGCGCGAAAAGCTGTTCTCCAGCCCCAAAAACGGCTATGACCTGGTGGACCAGGCGGCCCTGGAGGCCATGGAGACCTATTGCGAAAGCTACAAGCAGTATCTGGACAACGGCAAGACCGAGCGGGAATGCGCCGCCTATACCGTGGAGCTGGCCCAGGCCCAGGGCTACGTCCCCTATCAGCGGGGCATGAGCCTGAAGCCCGGCGACAAGGTGTACCGCGTGAACCGGGGCAAGAGCGTGATGCTGGCCAAGATCGGCCGCCAGGACCTGTCCCACGGCGCACAGATCGTGGCCTGCCACATTGACTCCCCCCGTCTGGACTTCAAGCCCCATCCCCTGTATGAGGACAGCGACTTTGCCTATGGCAAGACTCACTACTACGGCGGCATCCGCAAGTATCAGTGGGTGGCCATCCCCCTGGAGCTGCGGGGCGTGGTGGTCCTGCGGGACGGCACCGTGGTGAAGGTGGTCCTGGGCCAGGGCAGCGAGCCCAAGTTCGTCATCACCGATCTGCTGCCCCACCTGGGCGCAGAGCAGGGCAAAAAGCCCCTTAACGAGGCCATTCCCGGCGAAAATCTGAACATTCTCATGGGCAGCCGCCCCCTGGGCGAGGAGGGCGACAGCGACCGCGTGAAGCTGCGGGTGCTGGATATGCTCCACGAGAAATACGGCATCTGCGAGGATGACTTCACCTCCGCCGAGCTGGAGGTGGTCCCCGCCTTCAACGCCACGGACCTGGGCCTGGACCGCAGCCTCATCGGCGCATACGGCCACGACGACCGGGTGTGCGGCTACGCCGCCCTGAAGGGCCTGTTCGACATCGACGTGCCCGAAAAGACTGCCGTGTGCATGCTGGCCGACAAGGAAGAGGTTGGCTCCATGGGCGTCACCGGTATGCAGTCCGCCTTCTTCGACACCTTCATGGAGGACCTGTGCCAGAGCCAGGGCGTCAGCCTGCGGGTGTGCTATGAAAGCTCCTTCTGCCTGTCCTCCGACGTCACCGCCGCCTATGACCCCAACTTTGCCGAGGTGTATGAGAAGCGCAACGAGTCCCGGGTGAACTATGGTCTGGGCATCTGCAAGTATACCGGCGCCCGGGGCAAGAGCGGCTCCTCCGACGCTGACGCCGAAACCGTGGCCTATGTCCGCCGCGTGCTGGACAACGCCGGTGTGGTGTGGCAGATCGGCGAGATGGGCAAGATCGACGCCGGCGGCGGCGGCACCGTGGCCCAGTATATGGCCAACCGCAACATCACCACCATCGACGCCGGTGTGCCGGTTCTGAGCATGCACTCCCCCTTTGAAACCGTGGGCAAGCTGGATTGCTACATGAACTATCTGGGCTGCATGGCCGTCTATAACGCGTAAAACGCCCCATAAAAAACTGCGCTGCTGTGAGGCAGCGCAGTTTTTGAGTGCTAAAAAAGCCTCGCAGAGTTTGCCGCCCGCAGGCGGCAAAGCAAATGAGATCATTTTCGGCCAGGGCGTGTACCTGACCGAAAATACTTCTCAGGCTGCAAGTGTGGAATTGGTTCGCCATCGGCGAACCAATTATGCGCGCAGCAGACTGCAAGCCTTTTGTCCAAAAAGGGTTTCACCCTTTTTGGACAGTTTAAAATAGAGGCTCCCCCGGCTGGGGGAGCCTCTATTTTTGTGTATTTCTCAGAATTCGGCGTTGCCCACGGTGCGGGGATGAAGCTCCACATCCCGGATGTTGCTGACGCCCGTCAGATACATGACCATGCGTTCAAAGCCCAGGCCGAAGCCCGCATGGCGGCAGCTGCCGTAGCGCCGCAGGTCGCAGTACCACCAGTAGTCCTCGGGCTTCATGCCCAGCTCCCGGATGCGGGCCTCCAGCACCTCCAGCCGCTCCTCGCGCTGACTGCCGCCGATGATCTCGCCGATGCCGGGCACCAGGCAGTCCGCCGCGGCCACGGTCTTGCCGTCGTCGTTCAGGCGCATATAGAAGGCTTTGATCTCCTTGGGATAGTCGGTGACGAACACCGGCCGCTGATAGATCTGCTCGGTGAGATACCGCTCGTGCTCGGTCTGCAGGTCCGTGCCCCAGTCCACCCGGTACTCGAACCTGTCGTTGTGCTTTTTCAGGATCTCCACCGCCTCGGTGTAGCTGACCCGGGCGAAATCGGAGGTGGCCACATGCTCCAGCCGGGCCTTGAGGCCCTTGTCCACGAAGCTGTTGAAGAAGTTGATCTCGTCGGGGCAGCGCTCCAGCACCCGGGTGATGATGTGCTTGATCATGGCCTCGGCAACGTCCATATCACCGGCCAGGTCGCAGAAGGCCATCTCCGGCTCGATCATCCAGAACTCGGCGGCGTGGCGCTGGGTGTTGGAGTTCTCGGCCCGGAAGGTGGGGCCGAAGGTATACACATCGCCGAAGGCCATGGCGAAGTTCTCGGCGTTCAGCTGGCCGGACACGGTGAGGCTGGTTTTCTTGCCGAAGAAATCCTGGCTGTAGTCCACCTGGCCCTCCGGGGTCTTGGGCACGTTGTTCAGGTCCAGGGTGGTCACCTGGAACATCTCGCCTGCGCCCTCGCAGTCGGAGCCGGTGATGATGGGGGTGTGGACATACACAAAGCCCCGGCTCTGGAAAAACTCATGCACGGCATAGGCCGCCGCGCTGCGGACCCGGAAGGTGGCGGAAAACAGGTTGGTCCGGGGGCGCAGATGCTGGATGGTCCGCAGGAACTCCACGCTGTGGCGCTTTTTCTGCAGGGGATAGTCGGGGGTGGACCGGCCCTCCACGGCGATCTCGGCGGCCTTCAGCTCCAGGGGCTGCTTGGCCTCCGGCGTCAGCACCACGGTGCCCCGGACGATCAGGGCCGCGCCCACGTTCTGAGAAGCGATCTCCTTATAGTTATGCAGCTCGTCGGCGCTCATGACCACCTGCAGATTGCGGAAGCAGGAGCCGTCGTTGAGCTCAATGAAGCCGAAGGTTTTCATATCCCGGATGGTGCGGGCCCAGCCGCACACGGTGATCTCCTTGCCGCCCAGTTGCTCCTGGTCGGCAAAGATGGCTGCGATTTTCATGCGATCCATCTTGATCTCTCCTTGTAGTACAGATAATTTATTATTATATGCCGTTTCCCCGGGCTTTGCAAGGCTTTATTGCAGCTTTTGCTGCCGCATCCACACATCCATCACCAGGCTGTGGGGCAGAAGCTTCGTCAGTGCCGTCTGGAACCGGGCCACGAAGCCGAACTGGCTCACGTCCTTGCCCCGCCTGGCG
>ERZ1027047.1360-NODE-1360-length-9724-cov-3.687662_pt1 | contig 9724 bp, 10 predicted proteins | sample MGYA00519286_ERZ1027047 | MGnify/ENA primary metagenome ERZ1027047 (study PRJEB26926, sample SAMN06164592) | human gut metagenome | biome: ENVO:00009003; feature: ENVO:2100002; material: ENVO:00002003 | host: Homo sapiens | place: USA | collected 2012 ... | reverse complement strand
CAACCACTTTTTCCGCGCCTTTAAAAAGGAGTACGGCATGCCCCCCAAGGAATATTTCAGCACCACCCGGCAGGATGCCCGGGGATGAGCCTTTGCAAAAGAAGTCCCGGCTGCAATTTTTGTGCAGGCTGAAACGTATCCTGTATAAAACGGCAGCTGCCGTTTTTCAACGAACGATCTCCATTGCTGACAGGAGGAAAGCTCTATGAAATTTTCTGCTGATTATCGTGCCCTTGCGCTGGATGCCCTGCGTGGCAGATGGAAGACAGCTGTTCTGGCCGGACTGATCGCCAGTTTGCTGGGAGCCAACATTGTGAGCAGCTCAGACAGGGTCATCTCCAACATGAGCCAGAACGCCAACGGCGACACCCCGGGGTTTGCCGGGCTGTTTTCCACCGGCAGCGGCGGCGTGCTGGCGGTTTTCGTGATCTGCATCCTTGCCTGGGCAGTGTTCACCGTCATCGTGGGCGGTGCGGTGCGGCTGGGCTACGCCCGGTTCAACCTGAATCTTGCAGACGGCAGGGACGCTGCCCTCTCCGACCTCGCTTCCCAGAAGCACCGCCTGTGGGACGGCTTCTGCATGAATTTCCTGCAGGGGCTTTATGTGGCGCTCTGGTCGCTGCTGCTGTTCATCCCCGGCGTGGTAAAAGCCTACAGCTATGCCATGACCCCCTATATCATGGCCGAGCACCCCGGCCTGACGGCCAACGAAGCCATCACTGAATCCCGGCGCATCATGGACGGCAACAAGTGGCGGCTGTTCTGCCTCGATCTCAGCTTTCTGGGCTGGGAGCTGCTCTGCACCCTGCCCATGCTGATTGGTTTCTCTCTCGTCTTTGCCTTCACCCGCTCGGCGGATACGGTCCTTGTTCCGCTGATCCTGCTGTCCATCCCGCTGAGCGCCGGCTTCTTCTTTCTGCACCCCTACGAGGAAGCGGCCTGGGCGATCTTTTACCGGGATATCACCGCTGCACCTTCTGACACCGAGGAAATCTGAGAATGAAACACACCGCCTGCTATCACCTGCCCGGACTGTTCGAGTTCTACGAGCTCTACCGCCTGTTCCTGCCCCTGTTCCGGGAGCACCGGGAATATTTTTATGACTGGTGCGAGATCGGCTCCATCTACGGCGCTCCGCCGGATTGCATCTGGGGCGGGGGCCGCGTGGAGGCCGGGGAGCACTCCCCCGCCGAAGTTCTGGCCCTGACCCAGGAATACGGCATCTCTGCCCGGCTCACATTCAGTAATTCCCTGCTCCGCCCGGAGCACCTCTCAGACCGGAAATGCAACGCAGTGTGCCAGCAGTTTGCCCAGCGGGGCACCGTGCAGAATGGGGTCATCGTCCACTCTGAGCTGCTTTTGAACTACCTGCAGCAGCATTACCCAGAGCTTTATCTCGTATCCTCCACCACCAAGGTCCTGACGGATCCTCAGGCGTTTCAGGCAGAGGTCCGGCGGCCGGAGTTCCGGTATGTCGTGCCGGACTTCCGGCTGAACAAGTCCTTCGATGCTCTGGATGCACTCTCCCAGCCCGAAAAGGACAAGGTAGAATTTCTCTGCAACGAGTGCTGCTGGTTCGGCTGCACCGAGCGCAGGCGCTGCTACGAAGCCGTCAGCCGCAAAAATCTGGGGGAGGTCTGCGAACATCGGTGCACCGCCCCCGGCGCGCAGGAGGGCTACCGCTTTTCCAAGGCGATGGAAAACCCCGGGTTCATCGGCACTGCGGACATCCGGGAGCGCTATCTGCCGTTGGGTTTTTCCAATTTCAAGCTGGAAGGGCGCGGGCTGGGCAGCGCGCTGGTGCTGGAGTTTCTGCTCTATTATCTGACCCGGCCGGAGTATCAGATCCACGTCCGGGAGGCGATCTATCTGGACAACATGCTGGACCTCTTTTAAGGGTTGCACCACCGGCGCAGTGTGGTATAATCAGCATAACAGAGCACCCGCATGCGGCGCTCTGTTCCGTCCAATCCAAGTCAGGAGGAGATCGTTATGGAATTCACTCAGCTTATTGCACAGCGGTATTCCTGCAAAAATTTTGGTGCAGGCAAGGTAGACGCTGCAGCACTCCACACCATTCTGGAAGCCGGTCGGCTGGCACCCACCGCCAAGAACACCCAGGAACAGCGCATCTACGTCGTTCAGTCCGAAGAAGGGCTGGCAAAGATCGATGCTGCCACTCCCTGCCGCTACGGTGCACCCGTTTGTCTGGTGGTCGCCTATGACAAGAACCACACCTTTACTTACCCCGGCGAGCGGATGAACTCCGGCATGGAGGATGCCGCCATCGTGGCCACCCACCTGCTGCTGGGCGCTGCCAATGCAGGCGTGGACAGCTGCTGGGTCAACTTTTTTGACCCGGACAAGCTGGCGAAAGCGCTGGGTCTGCCCGAAAATGAGGAGATCGTGATGCTCCTTGATCTGGGCCACGCTGCCGAGGGTGCAGGTCCCCTGCCCAACCACAGCTCCCGCAAGCCTCTGTCTGAAACGGTTACTTTTCTATAACATCACAGGGATGCAAAAAAGCCCCCGCACGTTGGTTTTCCGGCCAACATGCGGGGGCTTGTGTTTTATTCCAGTTTTCAGTTCTGCGGGTGGACGATATCCCGCCAATCCAGATCTCCACGCTCCAGACCGTGGATGAGCACCTCCGCGGTGGCGATGTTGGTGGCCAGCGGGATGTTATGCACATCACACAGGCGCAGCAGGGTCATCTCGTTGGGCTCGCTGGGCTTTGCGTTGATCGGATCGCGGAAGAACAGGAGCAGATCGACCTCATTGCAGGCAATGCGGGATGCGATCTGCTGATCACCGCCCTGAACACCTGCCAGAAAGCGCTGGATCTGCAGACCCGTTGCCTCAGAGATCAGCTTGCCGGTGGTGCCCGTAGCCACCAATTTATGCTGGCTCAAAATCCGGCAATACGCCGTACAGAACTGAACCATCAGCTCTTTTTTGGAGTCATGCGCAATCAGTGCAATCGTCATCGGTCAACCTCTCCTTTGTTTTGCCAGTGGGCATTTTCTTGCATATATCATAGTATCACAGTTTCCGTTCTTTTACAACCGTTTTTTAGACAAACTTCATACTTTTTTCGGAAAAAAGCGCCCGGATTCACCAAAAGCAGTGTTTCAGCGTTTTATCCTTCTTCAATTGTCTAAAGCATCCTGCCCGGCAGGTGCGGTCTCCTGAGCAGCATCCGTGGTGCCTGCGGCGGGATCTGTGGCCGTATCCGTGCCGGTTTCGGTCTGGGCGGGGGCAGTCTGGTCAGCAGAAGTGCTGTCTGCGGCGGTCTCCTGCTTGCCGATGGTGCCATCCTCATTCAGGGTGCCGTCCTGCATGGCGAAGTAGGCGTTGAAGATATCCGCCATCAGGTTACCAGCACGGGCACCGCCGCCGCCGTATTCCACAACAATGCCAATTGCGATCTGGGCATCCTCTGTCGGGCCGTACGCGATCATCATGGTATTGGTGTAATGCCTATAGCTGCTGCCGGAATAGTAACCCTCACTGCGCTGGGGGGTACCGGTCTTGCAGGCGATGGTATACGGGTAGTTCGCCAATGCGGAGATCGTCTGAGACACGCCGATCATTCCCTGCTGTATCAGATCAAAGGTCTCCCCCTTGTCCTCAATCACATCCATGACCTCGGGCTGGGTCTCCTGCAGCACTTCACCAGTGTTGGAATCCAAAATCGCCTTGACAAAGTGGGTACGATAACGGGTTCCCCGGTTGGCAATGGTGGCGGCATAGGTCGCCAGCTGCACTGGCGTGACCACCGTGTTGCCCTGGCCAATGGCCGCCTGGATATCCAGGGATTCCATATAGTTGGAGTCGTTCTTGGTGGTCAGGTGGCCTGTGGCCTCGCTGACCTCCACGCCGGTGCGCTGGCCCAGGCCCAGCTTATAGGCGTAGGCATCGTAGACATCACTGGTCAGGCGGCGGCCCACATCATAGAAGAAGATATTGCAGCTCCACTTGATTGCGTTGACCACATCAATGGGGCCGTTGCCATGGCCGTGCTGTGTACATTTGGGGCGGTAATCCTTATAGTAGGTATAGACCCTGGTACAGTTGACCGTGGAATAGCGGTTAATGAGCCCGGTATCCAGTGCGGCGATCGCCACAGCGGGTTTGAAGGTGGAACCCGGAGTATACAGGCCCTGTAAGGCCCGGTTGAACAGTGGCAGGCTCTCGTCGGCACTGTACTCGCTGTACTGTGTGGCATAAAGATTCTGGTCGAAGCTGGGGTAATTCGATGCGGCCAGCACACTGCCGTCCTTCACATCCAGCACCACGGCGGCACCGGCGGCAGCTTTCATGCTGCCGGTGTTGTAGACCCGGTTGATCATGTCGATGTTCTCGGCCAATGCCTTGTCCACCGCCTTCTGGAACCGGCTGTCGATGGTCAGCTGGACGGTGTGGCCCGGCTCGGGCACAGTGGTCAGGGCCGTATCCACAATGACACCATCGGAGTTGCGGGTGATGGTCTCCACGCCATCCTTGCCCCGCAGTTCGTCCTCATAGGCCGATTCCAGGCCCGAGATGCCGATGATGTCGTTCATGTTGTAGCCTTTTTCGCGCAGGGGGTAGGTGGTCTGGCCGTTTTCGTCGGTCACCTTCCACTTTTCAGCGGTGATCTTGCCCACACGGCCCAGCACATGGGGCAGCACCGTGGATTGCTCATAGCTGCGGGTACTCGTTTCCACGATCTCCACACCCGGCAGCGAGAGGCTGTGCTCCTTGATGGTCGCCACGGTGGCCTCGCTGACGTTTTCCGCCATGATAAAGTTGTTCACGTTGGAGAACGCCTGCAGCTGCATCTCATAGTGGATGCCGCCCAGCGTGCGCTGCCAGCTCAGCGGATAGCTGGCAAGGTCGTAGTCCTCCACCAGCTTCTCCATCACATCATTGGCCGTTGCATACTGCTGTAAACCAAGATTGTCCTTCATGGCGGCAAGGGCTTTCTGATCCCTGGTGCTGCCCTCTTCGGCGGTAAAGGTATAATTGCCCGCTGCATCCGGCTGGCTGATGAGCAGAGTATCGTTCCAGCTCTCACCGTTGGCACGCAGCAGCTCGACGATCTTCTGGAGCATCCCGTCCAGATCTTCGTCTCCCATCAGCAGCTTGTTGAGCACCACGTTGTAGCCCGTGACGCTGGTGGCAATGCGCTCCCCCCGGCTGTCCACAATGTCACCGCGTGCCGCCGTGACCGTAAACTTGTAGTCGGTGGTGTTGGTGGCCTGGGATTTGAAATCATCCCCGTTGACCAGCTGCAAAAAGATGAGCCGCAGCCCGTACAGCAGCATGAGGATGCAGGCAGCGGCAACGAGAACACGCATCCGCCGGATGGCGGTTTTCCGTTCTTCTTGGTTCATGGATTCTCCTTCCGGCGCGGGGTGCGTTACACCACGCCGTTGTCGATCTTAAATTCTTCGTGGATGCGGCGCACGACCCAGAACAGAGGGAAGCAGACAGGCACCGAGAGCACCGCCGTGGGCAGCACGAACCACAGCCAGCGGCTGGCCGCTCCGCTGTAACCGGGCATGTAGTAAAAAAACAGCCAGTCCAGCGTGAGCACCAGCAGGGCGGCAGCAGACGCAATGAGTGCAAAGTTTGCGGCCGAATTCTTGAAGTAGAGCTGCATCACCGCCGAAACGGCAAAGCAGAGCAGCAGCAGCTCCAGCGCCAGCATGCCCACGGTGCGCCCGGCCAGCCAGTCCCACATCAGGCCGCAGACCGCGCCGAAAATAGCCCCGGCAAACTCTCCTTCAAACACGGAGACCGCCAGTGCCAGCGGCAGCAGGTAGAGCGGCTTTGCCGCCCCCAGCTGGAACAGCCCGGGCATGGTCTGCAAAACCGTACACAGCAGCATCAGCAGCGTATAGCAGACCCATTTGAAGATCTGGCTGCTTTTGCGCTTGCGGCGTGATTCCATAGACAGGCTCCTCCTATCAGTAATTGGTAATGATAAACACATGCTTGACGGTGCGGGGGTCCGCGCCGGGCTTGAGCACCGCGATGGTGGATTTGCCGCTGGCTTCCGGCACCAGCTCCTGCACCACGCCCACCAGCACATCCGGCGGGAATACGCCGCCAAGGCCGGTGGTGATGACCTGATCGCCCATTTGAGTTTCGGCGGCGCGCTCCAGATTGGTGAGCACGCACAGGCCGTCACCGGCGTAGTCGGTGCTGCCGGTGAGGATGCCGTTTTCCCGCGTGCGGGACACAACGCCCGCTGCGTTGAAGCTGGGATGCAGGACGGTCATCACCTTGCAGCTGGTGGTATCTGTCTCCACCACGACGCCCACAAGGTAGCCCTTATCGCTGATCACGGCATCGCTCACGGCCACACCGTTCACGGTGCCGCAGTCCAGCGTAAAGCCGCCAAACTCATCCAGCGGGTCGCGGCCGATCACAAAGCCGGAAACATAACTGGCCTCGCTGTTGGTATCCTGAATGCGGGTCAGCGCCTTGTAGGCTTCGTTCTCCGCCTTGATGCGGTCGTAGTCCACCATCTGCTGGCGCAGTTCAGCGTTCTCGGCTTCCAGCTGTTCGTTCTGGGCCATCACATCATCGATGCTGGTGTATTTTTCCCACACCGAACCGATGCCGCCGCTCAGGGCCGAAGTCACCTTCTGAAACGGCGTAAGCACCACGCTCAGCAGCTCCTGCGGGGCGGCAGTCAGCCGGCCATTGGCGCCGGCATAGGCCATGATTCCCACCAGAAACACCGCCACCGCCACCAGTATCTTAAATTTCCATGTGTCAAAAAAATCCTTCAAGGCGGGTTCCTCCCGAATCTGCAAAAAAGCGCGGACAGCCGTGCCATCCGCGCTCAAAACTCATCTTCTGCGGCGCAGCAGCGCAAAGGTCCTCCCTCAGCGTACCGCCGCAAATGGCACAGCCGAGGCTTACATATGACCGCCATCGGTATCCAGAACGTCGTGCAGGACATCCACATGGTCCAGCACAGCACCGGCACCCTTGGCCACGCAGTCCAGCGGATCCTCAGCCACATGGACATCGATGCCGGTCTCGCTCTCAATGAGCTTGTCGAGGCCGCGCAGCAGTGCGCCGCCGCCGGTCAGGGTGATGCCGTGGTCGATGATGTCGGCGCTCAGCTCGGGCGGGGTGCGCTCCAGAGTCTCCTTGATGGCGCTGGTGATCTTGACCAGGCACTCCAGCAGAGCCTCACGGACATCCTCCGAGTGGACGACGACGTTCTTGGGCAGACCGTCCACGAGGTTGCGGCCCTTGATCTCGAGGGTCATCTCGGGGTCCATCGGGTAGGCAGAGCCGATCTCGATCTTGATCTGCTCGGCGGTGCGCTCACCGATAAGGAGGTTATACTTGCGCTTGATGAAGGCGATGATGGCCTGGTCGAACATATCACCGGCCATCCGCACGCTGCGGGAAGCCACGATGCCGCCCAGAGAGATGACAGCGATCTCGGCCGTGCCGCCGCCGATGTCCACGATCATGCTGCCGGTGGGCTCGCTGATGGGCAGGCCCGCACCGATGGCAGCAGCCATGGGCTCCTCGATGACCGACACCTGACGGGCGCCGGCCTTCAGAGCGGCCTCACGCACAGCGCGGCGCTCCACCTCGGTGACGCCCGACGGGATGCAGATGACCACGCGGGGGCGGGAGAACATGCTGTTGCCGCAGGCCTTTTTCAGGAAGTTCTCCAGCATATTTGCCGTGATATCGAAATCGGCGATGACACCATCCTTCAGGGGGCGGACTGCCACGATGCTGCCGGGGGTACGGCCGATGACAGCCTTTGCCTCAGCACCCACGCAGCGCACCTCATCGGTCTTGGTATCCACAGCCACGACCGAGGGTTCCCGCATGATGATGCCCTTGCCCTTCATGTAAACCAGGGTATTGGCAGTACCCAGATCAACGCCAACGTCCTTTGACAAAAAACTCATAATGAAGCTCTCCTTCGTATTTCCGGTCTATTCCAAAACGCACAGCAGCCCAAACTCCACAGGGTTTGACCGCCCATCGCAGAATAACACGTTTCTATTATAGCCGCAAGTCAACGTTTTCTCAAGCGTTTTGTCAAGTTTTTCCGTATTTTTCATTTTTCTGTGCGTTCCGCCGCACAAACTGTCAGAACTGTTCAAGCAGGCGGACCGTCCGGCTGACGGGCAGGCCCATAATGGTGTAATAATCACCCTCAATGGCATCCAGCCAGACCGCCGCGCGGCCCTGGATGGCGTAGGCACCGGCCTTATCGTAGGGCTCCTCTGTGGCGGCATACCGCTCGATCTCCTCCTCGCTCAGCGGGAAGAAGGTGACCTTGCAGGTATCCACAAAGCTCTCAGTGCGGGTGCCATCGGAAATGCAGACACCGGTGTGCACATAGTGGGTCGCGCCGGACAGCGCGCGGAGCATCCGTCTGGCATCGTCCGGGCTGTGGGGCTTGCCGAACACCTCGCCGTTCACATCCACCACGGTATCGCAGCCCAGCACCACGGCACCGGGGTGTTCCTTGGCCACAGCAAGGCACTTGCCCCGGGCAAGCTGTTCCACCAGCCGGGCGGGGGGATCCGCCGTCACGGCATCCTCGTCAAAATCGCTGACGCAGACGGTAAAATCCGTCGTGTACAGGCTCAACAGCTCTTTCCGGCGGGGGCTCTGGGAAGCCAGGATCAGATCTTTCATACGCTTCACTTCCCCGTTGAGCCAAAGCCGCCCGCGCCGCGCTGGGTATCCCCCAGTTCGGCCGCCTGAGCAAAGGCAGCGGTATACACCGGTGCAATGCAGAGCTGTGCCACACGCTCACCGGGCTGGATGGTATAGGCCTCGGTGCCCAGATTGATCATGGGCACCTTCAGTTCCCCGCGGTAGTCACTGTCCACCACACCCACGCCGTTTGCCATGCACAGGCCGTGCTTGATGGAAAGGCCGCTGCGGGCATAGACCAGCGCCACAGCGTTGGGGCCGGGCAGCTCGATGGCAAGGCCGGTGGGCACCAGCGCCCGCTGCATGGGGGCCAGTGTCAGGGGCTCATCCAGCACGGCGCACAGGTCGGCCGCCGCTGCCCCCGGCGTTGCATAGGCGGGCACCTTGGCCCGGGGGTCCAATACTTTATAGTTTACGGTGATTGGTTCCATAGTATACCTCATAAGTTGTTGCTAAACCTCTCCGTCAAAGCCTGAGAGGTCTAATTCGTTCCCTTGAAATACAGTCCTCTTGTAAACTCTCCCTCAAAGGGTGCGTGGACACGGATGCTGTCCAGAATGGCGGCAGCTTCCTCACGGGATTCCAGTGTGAAGTAGGCCACGCCGTAGTCCACAGTCAGAGCACCGGGTTTATCACCCATATAAATAGGTACGGGGTTATAGATCGTCCGCACGCCCATGCCGCAGCGCACCGGGAACTTTTTGGCCTTGCGGTCGGTCAGTTCCCCTGCTTTATTGCAGTGGGCGCAGTCATGGATGTTCTGCAGCGGGCAGGCACGGGTGACCATCAGCGGCATGTGACCATAGACCAGCACACCGGTGGGCACAGGGTTGCCGTTATGGGTTGGGGCAATGGTGCTGATATCGCTGTCCTTGACTTCGGGCAGGATGAGCACACTGTTCAGGCCATGGTCGGCGTAGAACTGTGCTGCCATCTGGTTGGTGACGTTCAGGCCAAAGCCGCCGGTCATCGGCAGGCCACGGCAGAGCCGCAGGTGGGCGATGTTGCTTACCTCATAGCCCGCAAA
>ERZ1027047.1355-NODE-1355-length-9739-cov-4.120095_pt1 | contig 9739 bp, 5 predicted proteins | sample MGYA00519286_ERZ1027047 | MGnify/ENA primary metagenome ERZ1027047 (study PRJEB26926, sample SAMN06164592) | human gut metagenome | biome: ENVO:00009003; feature: ENVO:2100002; material: ENVO:00002003 | host: Homo sapiens | place: USA | collected 2012 ... | reverse complement strand
AGATTCATGAGCGTCTCGTGGGCTCGGAGATGTGTATAAGAGACAGGAGCAGGGCAGGGCTTACGATGCAGAACGAAGTGCAGTTCTTGAACAGTATGGGCTGCTGGTTCTCCGTTTTGCAAACAATGATGTGGACAATCATTTTGATGCCGTCTGTGCGCAGATTCATAGTACCATTCAGCACAGGCTTCCATCTTAAAACAAACAGGAAAGGAACAAACTCCCATGATCATCTCCACCAAAAAAGGGACTCCGAAGGACGAACTGGAAAAGATCGTTGACAAATTCGAGAAGCAGGGTCTGGACGTGACCCTGATCACCGGCAAGGACTACAACGTGTTCGGCCTTGTGGGCGACACCACCAAGATCGACGAACGGGATGTGCTGGCAAACCCGTGGATCGACAACGTCACCCGCGTGTCCGCGCCCTATAAGCGTGCAAACCGCCTGTTCCACCCGGCAGATTCCGTGATCGACTGCGGCGGCGTGAAGATCGGCGGCAAGGAAAAGATCGCCGTCATGGCAGGCCCCTGCAGCATCGAGGGCGCAGAGCAGGCTCTGCGCATTGCACAGGGCGTGAAGGCCGGCGGTGCCACCCTGTTCCGCGGCGGTGCCTACAAGCCCCGCACCTCTCCCTACTCCTTCCAGGGTCTGGAGACCGAGGGCATCCTCGATATGGTCAAGGCACGGGAGGCCACCGGAATGCCCATCGTGTCCGAGCTGATGAGCGAGGACCGGATCCCTGAGTTTGAGGAATATGTGGACGTGGTGCAGATCGGTGCCCGCAACATGCAGAATTTCCAGCTGCTCAAGGCCGTGGGCAAGATGCACAAGCCTGTTCTGCTCAAGCGCGGCCTGTGCAACACCATCGAGGAGTGGATCATGTCCGCAGAGTATATCATGGCCGGCGGCAACGAGCAGGTCATTCTCTGCGAGCGGGGCATCCGCACCTTTGAGAAGTACACCCGCAACACCCTCGACCTCTCCGCTGTGCCTATCATCCACGAAAAGACCCATCTGCCCATCATCGTGGACCCCAGCCACGCCACCGGCAAGGCCAATCTGGTTGAGCCGATGATGATCGCCGCTGTGGCCGCCGGTGCCGACGGTCTGGAGGTGGAAGTCCACTATGATCCCCGCCACGCATGGAGCGATGGCGCACAGTGCCTGACCCCGGATGCCTTTGCACAGGCCATGGCAAAGTGCCGTCAGGTCGCATGGGCCATTGGCCGGGATATGTAACACGATGAACGGCCTCACCCTCTCAGTCAAAGCCTGACGGCTTTGCCAGCTCTCCCAAAGGGAGAGCCTCTGGCGAAACCACAGACCTTGCGGTGGACTGCCAAGGCCTCGCCCTTTGGGAGAGGTGGCAGCGCAAAGCGCTGACGGAGAGGGTGAGCCAGGTAAAGTAACACGATGAACATTACGATAAAATCAAGCCGGACGGTGGGCGGCAACATCGCCGCGCCGCCCAGCAAAAGCATGGCTCACCGGGCGGTGCTCTGCGCGGCGCTGGCAAAGGGGACCTCCCATCTCCATCATCTTGCCTTCAGCAAGGATATCTCCGCCACGCTGGGCGCGGCGGGCCGACTGTGTGCCCGTGTCACCACCGGTGAAAACGACGCGGTGGTGGAGGGGCTGGGCCGCTTTCTGCCGGTTGATGCCCCCGTGGACTGCTGTGAGAGCGGCAGTACCCTGCGTTTCCTCATCCCACTGGCCAGCCTGACCGGGCAGGAAGTGACTTTTACAGGCCGTGGGCGGCTGATGGAGCGGCCCCAGTCGGTCTACAAAACGCTGTATCAGCAGCAGGGCCTGCGTTTTGAGCAGGGCGCGGACCGCCTGACTGTGGAAGGTGCCCTGACTCCGGGCGAGTACGAGCTGGCGGGCAACGTGTCCAGCCAGTTCATCAGCGGGCTGCTGTTTGCCCTGCCCCTGCTGGGCGGCACCAGCACCCTGCACCTCATCCCGCCCGTGGAGAGCCGGAGCTACATCGATATGACCCGCGCGGTGCAGCACGCCTTTGGCGTGGAGAGCCGCTGGCTGGATGAAAATACGCTGGAAATTCCCGGCGGGCAGCACTATCTTCCCGGTGATTACACCGTGGAGGGCGATTACAGCCAGGCGGCTTTTCCTGCCGTGCTGGGCGCTGTGACCGGCGGTGTGGCCATCACCGGCCTGTCTGAGGAGACCTTGCAGGGCGATGCCGCCATTCTGGAGATCCTCCGGCGGTGCGGCGCAAGATTCACCCGCACCGGGCAGGGCGTGGTGTTTGAAAAGGCCCCGCTCCACGGAACGGACATCGACCTTGCCGACTGCCCCGACCTGGGCCCCGTGCTGATGGTGCTGGGCCTGCTGTGTGAGGGCACCACGGTCATCCGCAACGCCGAACGTCTCCGCATCAAGGAGAGTGACCGCATCGAGGCCATGGAGACCGAGCTGCGGGCCTGCGGCGGGCAGCTGGAGAGCGAGGGCGGCACCATTACCATCCATGGCTGTGCCGGCGCGCTCCATGCCCCGGAGCAGCCGCTTTCCGGCCACAACGACCACCGCGTGGTGATGAGCCTTGCGGTGCTGGCGCTGGCCGCCGGGCTGGCCCTGCCCATCAGCGGGGCCGAGGCCATTGCCAAGAGCTGGCCGGATTTTCTGGAAGCCATCAAGCCTTTGGGCGCGGAGGTGGAACATGTTGGATAAATCAAAGCGTTATCTCATTGTGGGCCTGGGCCTGCTGGGCGGCAAGTACGCCTTGGAGCTGAGCAGGGCTGGGTTCCATGTGGACGGCATCAACCGCAGCGAGGGCCATCTGCAGTATGCCCTCGACCACGGCTATATCGCCAGCGGCAAGACCCACGATTTTGGGGATCTGGTATGTCAGGCCGACCATATTATCTTTGGCTTGTACCCCACGGCCCTGCTCGAGTGGTTCCGGACCTACGGCCACCTGCTGAAGGAGGGCTGCATCTTTACCGATGTGTCGGGCGTAAAGACTGGCCTGGTGGAGCCGATCCAGGCCATGTGCAGGCCGGGCGTGGAGTTCATTGCCAGCCACCCCATGGCGGGCCGTGAGACCTCCAGCGTGGAGCACGCCGCCGAGGTGAATTTTGCCCCGGCCAACTTCATTGTGACCCCCACGGAAAAGAACACCCCGGAGGCCGTTCAGTGGGCCAGGGAGCTGGCCGAGGTGCTGGGCTTCAAGCATATCTGCACCCTGACCGTGCAGGAGCATGACAGGATGATCGGCTATGTCAGCCAGCTCTGCCATGCCATCGCCGTCAGCCTGATGTGCGCCAACGACAATACCTCGCTGTGCGAGTACACCGGCGATTCCTTCCGGGACCTGACCCGCATTGCACGCATCAACGATAAGATGTGGGCGGAGCTGTTCCTCTGGAACAAGGAAAACCTCATCTCCGAGATCGACCAGTTCAGCGGGGCGCTGAACGAGATGCGCAACGCCCTTGTGGCCGATGACCGGGAAAAGCTGGAGGAGATGTTCCGCCTGTCCACCCAGCGCCGCGCGGCGTTTGATAAGAAAGCGCCGTAACCTTTTCAGCACACAGCACTGCTGTTTTTTTCTGGCTCCCCTGCTGGGGGGGAGCTGGAAGCGAGACTGAGAGGTTTGGCACAACACGAAAAAAATGAGGTGTACCGAATGCCCAAACAGGAAGGCCAGAAATCCAAGCTGCTGGCGCTATTGCGCATTTTTGAGCAGCAGACCGATGAAAACCACCTGCTGAACGTGCCGCAGCTGGTGGAGCTGCTGGAGGCGCAGGGCATCCGCTGCGAGCGCAAGAGCGTGTACAGCGATATTGAGGCACTGGGTGCGCTGGGCTATGACATCAAGCTGCGCCGGGGCCGGGGCGGCGGGTATTTCCTTGCCAGCCGCACCTTTGATCTGGCGGAGCTCAAGCTGCTGGTGGATGCCGTGCAGGCAAGCCGGGTGGTATCCGGCACCACGAGCAGGCGGCTGATCCACAAGCTGGAAAAGCTCTGCTCCAACTACGAGGGCAGCCAGCTGCAGCGTCAGGTCTATGTGGAGGGCCGCCCCAAGACCGACAGCAAGAGCCTGCTGTACAGCATCGATGCCCTGCACGAGGCCATCAACAACGGTAAAATGGTGGAGTTCCTCTACAGAAAAGCCGACAGCCGCGAGAAAGAGAAAAAGACCGTCAGCCCGTGGCAGCTGGCCTGGGAGAACGGGTGCTACTACCTCATTGCCTTTGCCGATGAAAAGGGCATCCGCCATTACCGGGTGGACAAGATGAGCGGGGTCCGGGTGCTGGATGCGCCCCGGCGGGGTCAGGAGCAGTTTGCGGATCTTGACCTGCCTGCCTATCTGCGCAAGCACTTTGGAATGTACGGCGGGCCGGAGCATCGCGTTACCCTACGGTGCACCGCTGATCTGGAAGGTGCCATGCGGGAGCGCTTTGGCGCAACGCCCATGTTTTTACCCGAGGAGAATGGCTGCTTCCATTTTGATGTCCCCATCTGCGTCAGTGACCAGTTCTATGGCTGGGTCTGCGGCTTTGGCGGCAAGATAGAAGTGGTTGCCCCGCCCGAAGTGCGGCAGGGAATGCGGGAGATGACCGCCCGGCTGGCAGAACAGCATCAATAACAAAAAAGGACTGCGAAAGCAGTCCTTTTTGCGTGTTTACGGTTCCTTCAATTCCAGATCACTGGGCAGGATCAGATCCAGCGCGGCAGCGGGCTCGGCGACAAGGCGGCGGCTCTGGTGGAAGATGGCCTTTTCCAGTGTGTTGCGGGCAAGGCGGCCATTGCCGGCGGTGCGGGCATCGGATTCCTGCCAGCGGGCATAATAGCCCAGCAGGGGTTCGGTGCAGGCTTCGGCCAGGGTGTAGCCCTTGTTTTTGGCAAGGACCTGGGTGATCTGCAGCAGCTCCACGGCGGTGTAGTCCGGGAACTCGATCCGGTTGGGAAAACGGCTGGCAAGGCCGCTGTTGGCGGTGAGGAAGGTCTCCATCTCCCTGGTGTAACCCGCCAGAATGACCACCAGCTCATCCCGGTGATCCTCCATCCCCTTCACCAGCGTGTCGATGGCTTCCAGCCCGAAGCTGTCCTGCTCGCCGCGGTAAAGGCTGTATGCCTCGTCAATGAAGAGCACACCACCCAGCGCGCTCTCGATGACGCTGTTGGTCAGGGGGGCGGTGTGGCCGGTGTAGCGGCCCACCAGGTCGGCACGGGTCACCTCCACCAACTGGCCGCCATTGAGGGCACCGATGGCTTTCAGGTATTTCGCCACCAGCCGGGCAATGGTGGTCTTGCCGGTGCCGGGGTTGCCGGTGAAGATCATATGCATGGACAGGCTGGCCGTCTTGAACCCGGCGGCGGCGCGGCGCTGCTGCACCTGCAGGTTGTCGGCCAGACCGAACACATATTCCTTGACCGGGGCAAGGCCCACCAGCTCGTTGATCTCGGCGCGGATGGCATCCAGCGCGCCGGTGTAGGCGGCAGGCAGCAGGTCGAACAGGGGCTGGTCTGCGCCGTCGTTCAGGCGGAACAGCACCCCTTCCGGCCCGGCGGTCAGGGTCACGGTGCCGGTAAGGGTTTCATCGGTCCGCAGACAGTATTCGCTCAGGGCACGGAAGATGCGGTCACAGCATTCGGCCAGCCCGGCGGCACCCTTCTGCGCGGTGCACTGGGCTGCGACATAGTCCCGCACATCGGCCCCGGCGGAAAGGGTCAGCCCCAGCCGGGTGCGGATCTTCTGGGCCAGCGCGTTGAGCTGCTGTGCGGCAAGGGCGGCCAGATCCTCCCGGGTGTAGGAGGCCGTCTCGCAGACATCCCCCAGTGCCGACACCAGCGCCGCACCGAATTTGTCAGCCAGTGCCTCTCGGCCCTTGTGGGAGTAGAAGATGAGGTATTTGCCGCAGGGGTCGATGCGGCTGACGGCTCCCGGGGCCAGCGCCGTGCCTGCATCCACAAGGATGCCCTCTTTGTTCACGAGATACCGACTGGACAGGGGGGCACTGCCCTTGACGGCCAGATCAGACAGGGTCTTCAGAAAGCCGGGATAACAGCTCTCATAGTGCTCAAAGGCAAGGATCTCCCCGGTTGCGTGCAGGGCGGCGTAGAGGTCCTGCAGGAAGAGCTTCTCGGCTCCGGAATTGGGGTAAAGGGTCAGATCCAGCGTGGCGATCCTGTCGCTCTGCAAAAGGCCCCGGGCCGCCATGCAGCGGGCAGTTTCTTCCAGTGCAAAATGCCTGCCTGTGCCTGCCCCGCCTGTGAGCAGGATGACGTTGCGGGCGGCGGGGGCTTCAGTGCCCAGCACAAAGGGGCGGCGCATGGCCCGCACCACGCTGTCCACAAAAGCATCCTGCCCCAGCACCGTCTGCTTGACCTCGGCGGCAAGGCCTTCAAAGCTGCCCAGGTGCTCCGGCTTCACGTCGGTGGTGCCCCTGGCCAGCAGGCCTTCGTCCTCCATGTCCCGCAGCATCTGGCGGCTGCTTTCCAGCGCGGCGGCGGTGGCATCGCTCTGGGTTTTGAGCTGGGCGTTCTGCTGCTTCAACAGCTCGTCCAGCCGTTTCTGCTGTTCCAGAAGCGCCGCGTTCAGGTCAGGCAGGGCGGCGCTGCCGCCTGTTTTGGGTGCAGAAGTGCCGGGGGCGGCCTTGAATCTGCCCCCCGGGCCGAACACGCCGTTCATCAGACTTTCCCAATCATCGGTGTATGCCATAAAACTTCCCTCCGTGCAGTGCTTTTTCTTTCAGTATAGTGGAGTCTGGTACGTTTTGCAAGGAAAGGGTTGAAATAAAGGACAAAGTTCGTTACACTATTGTCAAATGAAAGGATGAATTGCCATGGAGCCAAGAACACCTGCTGAATGGAAGACGCTGTTTGAGAGCGAAGCCTTTGCCCGCCAGACGGAATACTACGGCCCGCTGGGGGTGGAGTATACCCCCGCTGGGACACACCTACGCTTGTGGGCTCCCACGGCAAAACAGGCAGCAGTGAACCTGTACCGCCGGGGCACCGGCGGGGCCTGTGTGGGCACTCTGCCCCTGCAGCAGCAGGACAAGGGCGTGTGGAGCATCTATCTGCCCGGCGACCAGCACGGAAAATACTACGATTTCACCCTTACCACCCCGTTTGGCACCTGCAATGCAGCGGACCCCTACGCCCGCTCGGCAGGGGTGAACGGTGTGCGCAGCATGATCTTTGACCCGGCCCGGGTAGACCCGCAGGGCTGGGAGCGGGATGTGCGGCCGGTGATCCCACCGGCCCGCCGCAGCGTTTGGGAGGTCAGCGTCCGGGATTTCTCGCAGGACCCGGCCAGCGGCGTGCACACAGCCTGGCGGGGCAAATTTCTGGCCTTTACCCAGCAGGGCACGACCCTGAGCAGCGACGGCATCCACCCCACCTGCCTGAATTACCTCAAGCGGCTGGGGGTGAGCTATGTCCAGCTCATGCCAATCTTCGATTTTGGCAGCGTGGATGAGAGCCGCCCCCTGACCCGGCAGTATAACTGGGGCTACGACCCCACCAACTTCAATGTGCCCGAGGGCAGCTACTCCACCGACCCCACCCGGGGGGAGGTGCGGGTGCGGGAGTGCAAGCAGATGATCGCGGCCCTCCATGCGGCGGGCATCGGCGTTGTAATGGACGTGGTGTATAACCACATGTATCGTTCCGATAATGTGCTGAACCGGGTGGTGCCCCTCTACTACTTCCGCCAGAACGACGACGGCTCTCTCTCCAACGGCAGCGGCTGCGGCAACGAGTTTGCCTCCGAGCGGCCCATGGCCCGGCGCTATCTCATTGATTCGATACTCTACTGGGTACGGGAATATCACATCGACGGCTTCCGGTTTGACCTGATGGGCCTGTATGACGTGGAGACCATGAACCTCCTCCGGGCTGAACTGGACAAGCTGCCCGGCGGGCGGGATATCCTGATGTACGGCGAGCCGTGGCAGGGCGGCTGCAGCGCCCTGCACCGGTACGAGGCCAACAAGAACAACCTGAACATGCTGAACGAGCGCATCGGCATCTTTTGCGACAACACCCGGGATGCCATCAAGGGCGGCTGCTTCGATGCCCGGGAGCCGGGCTATGTGGAGGGCAAGCCCGGGAGTTTCTGGGATATCGGTGCTTCGGTGGCGGCGTGGTGCCGCAGTGAAAAGCTGCCGCCCCACGCCCCGGGGCAGATCATCAGCTACGTTTCGGCCCATGACAACTTCACCCTGTGGGATAAGCTCCTGATGGTGCGCTACGCCCGCCCGGAGTTTGCCGCTGTGGACAAGACCGCCCTGGCCCAGAACCGGCTGGCAGCGGGCATCTACCTGACCAGCATGGGCCTGTCTTTCTGGCAGGCGGGCGAGGAGTTTGCCCGCACCAAGAAGGGGCAGGGCAACAGCTACCACTCCAGCCCGGCCCTCAACCGGCTGGACTGGCACCGGGCCGAGCAGTTCCACAGCCTTGTGGATTACTACCGCGGGCTCATTGGTCTGCGGGCGGCGTTCCCCCGGCTGGGCGCGCTGGACAAGGCCAGCCCTGCCGCCATCGAGTTCTTCCCGCTGGAACAGCCTCTTGTGGGCTGGCGGCTCCCCGCCCAGTGGGGCGACGGCGCAGCGTGGAGCGCCCTGTGCGTCTACTATAATCCCACCGAGACGGCGCAGGTCGTCACCCTGCCCGGCGGCAGCTGGAAGCTGCTGAGCGACGGCATCTCCTCCAGCCTGTGGCGGGGCAGCAGCCGCATCTGCACCGGCCAGACCGTCCTCCTGCCCCTGAGCGCCACCGTGTTCGGGCAGGCATAAAAATACGGTCTGCCGTTGCTTGACAACCTGCAATTGAAAATCCCCTGACCAGTTCACGCCGGTCAGGGGATTTTTGATTTATGGATCAGGAAAAAGATTGGGGAGAATCAGGAGTTTTTCTGTGCCTGCTGGGTCTGGGCGTTCTTTTCGCCCAGGGTCAGGCTGACGGTCTGCATCTGGCCTTCCCGGGCCACGGTGATGGAAAGGGTATCGCCGGCGGCGTGCTGCTGGATCAGGGTGCCAAGGTCGTCCTTCTGGGCAATCTCGGTGCCGTCGATGCTCACGATGCGGTCACCGGTCTTCAGACCGGCCTTGTCGGCGGGGCCGCCCTGCACAACATCCACAACATAAACGCCGTAGGCATTGACGTTGAGCTGTGCGGCGGTCTGGGCATCGGTCACAGCCAGATAGGTGATGCCCATGTAGGGGCGGCCGGAGACATAGCCGTTCTCCAGCAGATCCTGTGCCACCTTGATGGCATCGTTGATGGGGATGGCGAAGCCCAGACCCTCCGCATCGCTGGAGGAGGACTTTGCGTTGACCAGACCGATGAGCTCACCGTTCATGTTGAACAGGCCGCCGCCGGAGTTGCCGGGGCTGACAGAGGCATCCATCTGGATCAGGGACATGGTGTTGGTGGAGCTGGTGCCCTGGATGGTCACGCTGCGGTTCAGGGCGCTGACGATGCCGCTGGTCACGGTGCCGCCCAGCTCACCCAGCGGGTTGCCCACGGCCAGCACGCTCTCGCCCACGGCAAGGCTGTCGCTGTTGCCAACGGTGGCGGGGGTCAGGTCAGTGGCATCGATCTTGAGGACAGCCACGTCACTGGTGTCATCCTCGCCCACCACGGTGGCGGGGTAATCGGTATCGCCGATGGTCACGGTGATGTTGGATGCGCCCGAGACCACATGGTCACAGGTGAGGATGTAGCCGTCCGAGCTGATGATGACGCCGCTGCCGGCGCCGCTCTC
>ERZ1027047.1345-NODE-1345-length-9781-cov-6.395435_pt1 | contig 9781 bp, 8 predicted proteins | sample MGYA00519286_ERZ1027047 | MGnify/ENA primary metagenome ERZ1027047 (study PRJEB26926, sample SAMN06164592) | human gut metagenome | biome: ENVO:00009003; feature: ENVO:2100002; material: ENVO:00002003 | host: Homo sapiens | place: USA | collected 2012 ... | reverse complement strand
GGCAGCGTCAGATGTGTATAAGAGACAGGCGCAGGGGCAGGGGAGCAATACCACCCAGTATCCCGCCGGTAACCGCCCGGCGGGCAGCAGACCAAAAAACGCGAAGTCCGGCGGCAAGCAGCGCCGCCCGGCAAACAATGCCCGCAGCGGGCAGAGCAGCCGGAAAAACCAGAACGCGCAAAACCGCCCGAACCGGCAGCACCCGGCAGGCAGCCAGAGCGCCCCGCAGCAAAGCCCTGCCCGGCGGGAAATGCGCAAAAAGCGCAAGGTGACCCGCGCCACATTGCGGCGCCGCCGGATGCTGCGCCGCCTGACCGCCTTTGCCATGCTGCTGTGCGTTATTGGCGCGGGCATCTACCTGACCATGACCATGCTGTTCCGCATCAACTCCATTCAGGTACAGACCCCGGACGGCAAGCAGGTGACCGAAATCGCTGGCTACTCCGCAGACAGCATTTTGCAGCGGATGGGCGTGCAGCTGGAGGAAAACATCTTCAGCTTTGAACCCGGCGAAAAGGCCGCGGTGCTGGAGCAGAACTTCCCGCTGCTGGGCTCCATCAAGGTGATCCGGGACTACCCCAACACCGTGGTGGTGCAGGTGACCGAGGCCGTGCCCGCCTACGCGGTGCAAAACGGCAGTAAGTGGCTTGTGATCTCGGACAAATGGAAGATTTTGTCCGAGGAAAGCACCCAGCCCGAGGGGCTTTGCACCCTGTACGGCGGCAAGCTGCAGGATAGCACCCCGGGACAGGGCTTCTGGTTCGTGGACGATGCGGACGCGGCAAGCGCCTCCGGGTCGGAAACCGCCGAAAGTGAAAGCACGGTGAGCACCGAGACCGCCCGTATGGAAGCGCTGCGCACACTGCGCAGCAAGCTGGAGGAATACGGTCTGTCGCAGGACGTGACACGGCTGGAAGTGGCAGACACCGAGCAGCTCGCATTTTTGTATCAGGACCGCATCAGCGTGCTGCTGGGCACGCTGAACGATCTGGATTATAAGCTGGACCGCGCCCGCTATGTGCTGACCAACGCCGACGGCAAGGGCTGCGGCCCCACCGATACCGGGCGGCTGGATTTCAGCCATACCAGCGCCAGCAGCACCCGCAAGATCTATTTTGCACAGGGCGAGCCCACCCTGCCCTCCGGCTATGTGGTGCCGCCCAAGGCCGAGGAACCCGCCCCGGCAGAGGACGCCGCCGACAGCACCGACAGTGCAGAAAGCACGGATACTGCCGACACCACCGAACCGGCGGCTGAAACGGACACCGAGCAGCTGCCCCTGACCCACCCTGACCGCATGACGGCCAACGAAGAAGAAAACCCCATGTAAAGAAGCTCTTTGGAGGAGACTGTATGAAGCTGGAACAACTGATGGAAGGCGTGCCCTTTACCCTTGTGCAGGGCAGTCTGGATACTGAGATCGCGGATATCATCTACGACAGCCGCAAGGCTGCCCCGGGGCTTTTGTTCGTGTGCATCGTGGGCACCCAGCGGGACAGCCACGCGTTTGCCGCTGACTGCGCCGCCAAGGGAATCAGCGCGCTGGTCATCCAGCACGATATCGACCTTTCTACCCTGCCCGGGGTGACCGTGGTCAAGGTGGAGAGCAGCCGCTATGCCATGGCGTTGATGAGCGCCAACCTCTTCGGCAACCCTGCCCGGCAGATGACCATGATCGGCGTCACCGGCACCAAGGGCAAGACCACCACCACCCACATGATCAAAAGCGTGCTGGAGGCCGCAGGCCGCAAGGTGGGCATGATCGGCACCAACGGCATCTACTATATGGGACGCCACAAGGACACCGCCAACACTACCCCGGAAAGCTACGAGCTGCAAAAGACCTTCCGGGAGTTTCTGGATGCCGGCTGCGATACCGCGCTGATGGAGGTATCCAGTCAGGGCCTGATGATGGACCGCGTGGCGGGCGTGCACTACGATGTGGGCGTGTTCACCAACCTTTCGCCGGATCACATCGGCCCCGGCGAGCACAAGACCTTTGAGGAGTACCGCAGCTGGAAGGGACAGCTGTTCAAGCGCTGCGATGTGGGCGTGGTGAATATCGACGACGAGAACACCGCCGCCCTGCTGGAAGGCCACACCTGCAAGCTGGTCACCTATGGCCGCGATGAAAAGGCCGACTACCGCGAGACCGGCTACGAACTGCTGCGCACCCACGATTTTCTGGGCGTTGCCTTCCACGTTACCGGCAAGGACGAGATGGACGTCAAGGTGAATATGCCCGGCGAGTTCAGCGTGTACAACGCGCTGGCCGCACTGGCTGTGGGCAAGGTGCTGGGTCTGCCGGATGCCGCCATCCACGACGGTCTGGGCAAGTGCGTGGTGAAGGGACGTGTGGAGCTTGTGCCCATCAGCAAAAAGTTCACCATCCTGCTGGACTACGCCCACAACGAAGTATCCACCGAGAGCTTGCTTACCACTCTGCGCGCCTACAAGCCCCACCGTCTGGTGGTGGTGTTCGGCTGCGGCGGCAACCGCTCCAAGCTGCGCCGCTACGGCATGGGCGAGATCTGCGCCAAGATGGCTGATTTTTCCATCCTCACCGAGGACAACAACCGCTTTGAAAAGGTGGAGGATATTATTGCGGATATCCGTGAGGGCATGAACAAGGGCAACCCGGACGCGAAGTTCGTGGAGATCCCCGACCGTCTGGACGCCCTGCACTACGCAGTGGATCACGCACAGGAGGGAGACCTGATCGCCGTCATCGGAAAGGGTCACGAGACCTACCGCGACCGCGAGGGCGTCAAGACCCCCTTCCTTGAGCGGGAACTGCTGGAAGAATACGCCCAGCAGATCGGGCTGGAATAAGAAAATAATATTATTATTGCGGGAAAGGCCGCTGCACAAAGTACTGTGCAGCGGCCTTTTTGCGCCTTTCGGGTGCCCCTATATAAAAAGGAAGCAAACTGTGTCGAAAATGTAAAAGATAAAAATTTTTAACTAAAACCATTGACTTATCCGACGGTTTGGTTATAATGGTCGTGTTCGATACCTCATAAATTTTAGGTAAATAATTAAAAACAAACAGTGAACATAAAGGAGAATACTACTATGACTTTCGAGGAAATGAAGAAGATCGTTGTCGATACCCTGAGCTGCGATGAGGACAAGGTGACCATGGAGGCCAGCCTGACCGAGGATCTGGAGGCCGACAGCCTGGACGCTGTGGAGCTGAACATGGCACTGGAAGAGGCCTGCGGCGTGTCCATCCCCGATGAGGAGCTGGCAAACCTCAAGACCGTGGGCGATATCTTCAACTACATCAATGCCCATGTCTGAGGCTGACCGAGGCGAAACGAGATGAACAGTATCAAAGACCTGCTGCCGGGCAGCATGCGGGAGCGCACCTTCCAGCTGAAGGCCCGGCGGGATGCGGGTGCCGTGTGGAACGACCCGCAGTTCGTGGAATGCAAAAAGTGCGGACGCCGCGCCACCCGCCAGATCTGGAACAAGGCACAGTACGTCTGCCCCAACTGCGGGGTGCACCTGCCCATCGGCGGGTACTACCGCCTGAACCTCATCCTTGATAAGGGCAGCTTCCGGGAACTGGATGCCGACCTTGCCCCGCAGGATGTGCTGCAGTTTCCCGGCTACCCGGAAAAGCTGGAAGCACAGACCGGCAAGACCGGCCTGAAGGAGGCTGTCATCACCGCCACGGGGCGCATCGAGGGCACCCCGGTGGTAGTTGCAGTGCTGGACAGCCGGTTCTTTATGGGCAGCATGAGCACGGCTGTGGGCGAGAAGATCACCCGCGCCGTGGAGTACGCCACCGCCAAGCGCCTGCCGCTGGTCATCTTCTCGGCCAGCGGCGGTGCGCGGATGCAGGAGGGCATTTTCAGCCTGATGCAGATGGCCAAGACCAGCGCCGCCATCCAGCGGTTCTCCGCAAAGGGCGGGTTGTACATCAGTGTGCTCACCCACCCCACCACCGGCGGCGTGACCGCCAGCTTTGCCAGCCTTGGCGACATCATGCTGGCCGAGCCGGGCGCACTCATCGGTTTTGCAGGCCCCCGCGTCATCGAGCAGACCATCGGCGAGCGCCTGCCCGAGGGCTTCCAGCGCAGCGAGTTCCAGCTGGAACACGGCTTTGTAGACAAGGTCGTACCCCGCAGTGAGCTCCGCGCCACCCTCATCCAGCTGCTGCAGCTCCACGCAGGCGGGAGGAAAACAGAATGATAAAAGAACTTCTGGAGCAGCTTGCTCCTTTGGACGCCCAGATCGCTGCCCTGCGGGGCGGCGCACAGGACGAGGAGAGCCAGATGGCCGCTATCACGGCCCACGCTTCCGAGCTGGCCGAACTGGCTGTGGAGGAAGATGAGATCCTCCGCTGCTGCGGCCCGCTGACCGCTGAGGATCGGGTCTTTCTGGCACGCCACCCGGAGCGCCCCCATATCGACGAGACCATCAACGCTCTGTTCACCGATTTCTTTGAGCAGTGCGGCGATCGTCAGTGCCGGGAGGACAGCGCCATTCTGGGCGGCATCGCCCGCTTCCACGGGATGCCTGTGACCGTTATCGGCCACCGCAAAGGTTCCACGCTGGAAGAGAACATGGCCTGCAACTTCGGTATGCCGGGACCGGAGGGCTATCGCAAGGCCCTCCGTCTCATGAAGCAGGCCGAAAAGTTTGGCCGCCCCATCATCACCTTCATCGACACGCCGGGCGCATACCCCGGCAAAGAGGCCGAAGAGCGGGGACAGGGCGAGGCTATTGCCCGAAACCTGATGGAGATGAGCGGTCTGACGGTCCCCGTCATCGCTGTCGTCACCGGCGAGGGCTCTTCCGGCGGCGCACTGGCGCTGGGTGTGGCAAACCACATCCTCATGCTGGAAAATGCCGTCTACTCGGTGCTCAGCCCTGAGGGTTTCGCCAGCATCCTGTGGAAGGATTCCTCCCGCAGCGGCGAAGCCTGCGAGATCATGAAGCTGACCGCACAGGATCTGTACAAGGACGGCATCGTGGAGGAGATCATCCCGGAGCCGGTGGGCGGCGCACAGCGCGCCCACGGGGTACTGTTCGGCAATCTGGACGAGGCACTGCAGCGTCAGCTGCGCAGCCTTGCCCGCATGAACGGCCGTCAGCTGGCCGAGCAGCGCTACCAGAAATTCCGTCAGATCGGAGAAATGAGGAAAGCATGAAGGGTTTGCGTCTGATCGCCACCGGCGGGGCTTTGCCCGGCCGCACGGTCACCAACGAAGAGCTGAGCCGCACCGTGGATACCAGCGACGAGTGGATCACCACCCGCACCGGCATCCGCACCCGGCACTACTGCACCGAGGGCGAAAACGCCGCTACACTGGCCATTGCTGCCGCAAAGCAGGCGCTGCAGCGCAGCGGCCTTGCCCCGGCAGACATTGCCTGCTGCGTCTGTGCCACCCTTTCCGCACCGGACGCCACCCCAAGCGTGGCCTGTCAGGTGCAGGCGGCGCTGGCACTGCCGGAAAACCGCCCTGCACTGGACGTGAACGCCGCCTGTTCCGGCTTTTTGTACGGCACGGCGGTGGCGCGCGGCCTGCTGGCTACGCTGGGCGGGCAGTACGCGCTGGTCATCGGTACAGAGGCGCTCTCCCGCCTGATGGACCCCGCCGACCGCTCCACCTGTGTGCTGTTCGGCGATGGTGCCGGTGCGGCAGTGTTTGAACTGACCGACACCTCCGCGCCCTTTGCCATCACGCTGGGTGCCCGGGGCGATGCCGCCATCCATGCCGGCGGCCCCAGCCGCGCAGGCTCGGCACCCATCAGCATGGACGGCAGGGCAGTGTTCCGCTTTGCGGTGGATGCCCTGCCCAAATGCCTGCACACCGTGCTGGACGAGACCGGCCTTACGCTGGACAATCTGGACTGGGTGGTCTGCCATCAGGCCAACAGCCGCATCATCGACCACTGCGTCAAGGCGCTGCACGCCGACGGTGCAAAGTTCTACAAAAACATGGACCGCCACGGCAACACCAGTGCTGCCAGCATCCCGGTGGCGCTGAACGAGCTGGCTGAAAGCGGCCAGCTGCACCCCGGACAGACCCTTGCCTGCATCGGCTTCGGCGGCGGCCTGACATGGGGCGGCATGATCGTGGAATATAAAGGATAAAGACCATGAAACTTTTAAACGAGATCCTGGGGACGAAATACCCCATCATTCAGGGCGGCATGGCCAACATTGCCACCGGCGAGTTCGCCGCCGCCTGCTCCAACGCCGGTGCACTGGGCATCATCGGTGCGGGCGGCATGAATGCCGATACCCTGCGCCAGAACATCCGCCGCTGCCGGGAGCTGACCGACAAGCCCTTTGGTGTAAACATCATGCTCATGCACCCGCAGGCAGATGAGTTTGCCCAGATCGTGGTGGAGGAAAAAGTCGCCGTGGTCACCACCGGCGCAGGCAACCCGGGAAAATACGTTTCCATGTGGAAAGCTGCCGGTATCAAGGTGATTCCGGTGGTGGCTGCTGCCGTGCTGGCACGGCATTTGGAGCCGCTGGGCATTGACGCCGTCATTGCCGAGGGCACCGAGAGCGGCGGCCATGTGGGCGAGATGACCACCATGGCGCTGGTGCCGCAGGTAGTGGATGCGGTCAGCGTGCCGGTCATCGCCGCAGGCGGCATTGCCGATGGCCGTCAGCTGGCGGCTGCGCTGGCGCTGGGCGCCTGTGGTGTGCAGGTGGGTACCTGCCTGTTGGCAAGCGAGGAGTGCCCCATCCACCCTAACTACAAGGCCGCGCTGCTCAAGGCCGGGGATAGTGACACCATCGTCACCGGGCGCACTGTGGGCGCCCCGGTGCGTGTGCTGAAAAACCGCATGAGCCGGGAGTATGTCCGTCAGGAAAAGGCGGGCGCGGACAAGATGGAACTGGAAAAATACACGCTGGGCAGCCTGCGCCGCGCCGTCTTTGAGGGTGACACGGTAAGCGGCAGCCTGATGGCCGGTCAGGTGGCCGGAATGCTGCACGAGGTACGCCCCGTGGCGGACATCCTTGCCGACCTGTGGCAGGGCGGGAGGCAGCGCATCGCCGCGCTGAACGCGGAATGCTGACCCTTGGCGGCAAGTCCCTGCAACTACCCATTTTGCAGGGCGGCATGGGCGTGGGCGTTTCGCTGGGCGGGCTGGCCGGTGCGGTAGCAGCCTGCGGCGGCATGGGGTGCATCTCCACCGCCGATGCAGGCTACCGCGAGCCGGATTTTGCCCGTGACCCGGCGGCTGCCAATCACCGCGCCCTGACCGCAGAAATTCAAAAGGCCAAGGCCATTGCCGAAGGCATGGGTCTGGTGGCCATCAACGCCATGGTAGCTACCCGGGACTATGCCGACGCCATCCGCACCGCCGTGGCGGCGGGGGTGGATGCCGTGGTCTCCGGTGCGGGTCTGCCGCTGGAACTGCCGGGCATCGTGGGCACCAAAGAGGTGGCCATTGCGCCCATCGTGTCCAGCGCCCGGGCGGCAAAGCTCATCCTGCGCCGCTGGGCAAAGGGCTTTGACCGCACCGCCGATTTTGTGGTCATCGAGGGCTGCAAGGCGGGCGGGCATCTCGGCTTTGCCGAGGAGGACCTGCTGGCAGACCGCTGCCAGACCTTGGACGAAATTCTGCCCGGGGTGCTGGCAGAGGTAAAACCCTACGAGGAGCAATACGGTCACGCCATCCCGGTATTCGTGGCGGGCGGCGTGTACACCGGTGCCGACATGGCACACTTTACAAAGCTTGGCGCTGCGGGCGTGCAACTTGCCACCCGCTTTATCCCCACCTACGAGTGCGACGCCTCCCAGACCTACAAGGACGTGCTGCTGGCGGCAAAGCCGGAGGATGTGCGCATCATCCACAGCCCGGTGGGAATGCCCGGCCGCGCGCTGAACACCCCGCTGGTGCAGGCGCTGGCCGAGGGCAAGCGCTTCCCGCCCAAGCACTGCGCCCGGTGTCTCAAGACCTGCGACCCCGCCGCCGTGCCCTACTGCATCACCCACGCCCTCATCGAGGCGGTGAAGGGCAACGTGGAGGAAGGGCTCTTCTTCTGCGGCGAAAACGTGGGCAGGCTGGACCGGATGCGCACCGTGCGCGAGCTGATGGACGAACTTGTGACCGAATGGAGGCAGAACTTATGAAGCTTGCCGTACTTTACGCCGGTCAGGGTGCGCAGCACCCCGGCATGGGCAAGGAATTTTACGAAGCATCTCCCGCCTTCCGGGCGGCCTTTGACAGCGCAGCGCTGGATTTTGACCTGCACCGCGTCTGCTTTGAGGACCCGGACGGCGTTTTGAACCAGACCGAATACACCCAGCCCTGCATGGTGGCCTTTGCCTGCGGCGTGACCGCCGTGCTGGACGAAAAGGGCGTAAAGCCCGCCTATCTGGCAGGGCTTTCGCTGGGCGAATACTCCGCGCTGCAGGCGGCCGGGGTGTTCACCGCAAAGCAGGCCATCGAGCTGACCGCCTTCCGGGGCAAGGCCATGGCCGAAGCTGCAAAGGGCCTTGATTGCGGCATGACCGCCGTGCTGGGGCTGGACAGAGAAAAACTGTCTGCCTGCTGCGAACAGGCGGCTGAGGCGGGCTGTGTGCAGATCTGCAACTACAACTGCCCGGGGCAGCTGGTCATCGGCGGCGAAAAAGCCGCTGTGGAGCAGGCTGCCGCACTGGCAAAGGAAGCCGGTGCCCGCCGCTGTATCCCGCTGAAGGTCAGCGGCCCCTTCCACACAAAGCTGATGGCTCCCGCAGGGGATGCGCTGGCACAGCGCTTTGCGGGCGAAAACTTCGGCACCATGGAGACGCCGGTGCTGTTCAACTGTCTGGGGCATGAAAAGGCCGAGACTGACAGCATCCCGCAGCTGCTGGTAAAGCAGGTGCAGAGCAGCGTTTACATGGAAGATACCCTGCGCCGTCTGGGCGAGCTGGGCGTGGACCACATTCTGGAAGTCGGCCCCGGCAGCGCCCTGAGCGGTTTTGTGAAAAAGACCCTGCCCGGGGTGGTCTGCACCGCAGTGGAGACCCCGGAACAGCTGGATGCGGTGCTGACCGCATGGAAGGAAGCAGAATGAGCGAAGAAAAGCTGACCCGCGCCGCCATTGTTACCGGCGGCAGCCGGGGCATTGGCCGCGCAGTGTGCGTGGCACTGGCAAAGCAGGGCTGCAATGTGGTGGTGAACTACTGCCACGGCGCAGAGCCTGCGGAGCAGACGGCAGCGCTCTGCCGCGCCGAGGGCGTGCAGGCGGTGACCGTGCAGGCGGATGTATCCACCGCCGAGGGCTGCAAGGCGCTGTTCGATGCCGCCGCCGAGGCCTTTGGCCGGGTGGATGTGCTGGTGAACAACGCGGGCATCACCCGGGACAACCTGATTTTGCGCCTGACCGAGCAGGATTTTGACGCGGTGCTGGACACCAACCTGAAAAGCGCCTTTCTCTGCTGCAAGGAGGCCGCCCGCCGCATGGTGCGCCAGCGCTATGGCCGCATCGTGAACCTTTCCAGCGTGGTGGCGCTGCGGGGCAACGCCGGGCAGACCAACTACGCCGCCAGCAAGGCGGGGCTCATCGGCCTGACCAAGAGCCTTGCCCGGGAGCTGGCCGCGCGGAACGTGACCGTGAACGCGGTAGCGCCCGGCTTTATCGACACCGACATGACTGCCGTGCTGCCGGAGGCGGTGCGCACCGGCATGACGCAGGGCATCCCCGCAGGCCGCGCAGGCCAGCCGGAGGATGTGGCGCAGGCAGTGGCGTTTTTTGCCGCAGAACAAAGCAGCTATCTCACCGGGCAGGTGCTCTGTGTGGACGGCGGCATGGCAA
>ERZ1027047.1336-NODE-1336-length-9814-cov-5.582539_pt1 | contig 9814 bp, 9 predicted proteins | sample MGYA00519286_ERZ1027047 | MGnify/ENA primary metagenome ERZ1027047 (study PRJEB26926, sample SAMN06164592) | human gut metagenome | biome: ENVO:00009003; feature: ENVO:2100002; material: ENVO:00002003 | host: Homo sapiens | place: USA | collected 2012 ... | reverse complement strand
TCGACTAGTCGTCGGCAGCGTCAGATGTGTATAAGAGACAGGTCGAACACGCACAGCACCGGGATGGCGGTGGTCTCATGGGCGGTCAGGAAGCCCTGGGTGCAGGCGAATACACAGGCCAGGTCGTCCAGCCGGGGGGCGGACAGGAACTCCCCTGCCGGGCCCCAGACGGTGCCGGGCTGGTTGTTGTACAGAAACAGGTCCCGGGCCACGATGTCCTCCGGCTGGCACCCGGCGGCGGCGGCAATCTCCCGGTCGAAGCTGCCCTTCTGCTCCCCGCCGGCGTACAGGGCCACCAGGTCCTGGGCAGGGTTATACTTGGTGCCGTTGTTGCCGTCCCGGTTCAGGTGGATGGCCACCCGGGGGATCAGGGCCATGTCCTTCTTCATATCCACCAGGCGCATATCCAGGCCGTTTTCCCGGCGGACCAGCACCCGGCCGGCCACGCTCAGGGGGCGGTCCAGCCAGCAGTCGTTGATCATGCCGCCGTAGCGCTCGGCGGACAGGCGGACAAACTCGCCGGCAAGCTCCGCATGGTCCCGCAGGCGGAAGCAGGGGGAGTCGGAGTGGCTGGCGGTCAGCACAAAGCCCGTGGGACTACCCTGGGGCACACGAAAGGCCATCAGCGAGGATCCGTTCTTGGTGACAAAATACTTCCCGCCGGGGGTCAGGGTCCACTCCCCTGCCGTCAGCTGGGTGTAACCCTCGGACAGCAGACGCTGGCGGAGATTCTCCACCGCGTGGAAGCAGTCGGGGCTTTTCTGAATGTATTGCAGCATGGATGAAATCATGATAATCCTCCCATTTTTCGATAATGCGTATAAAAAGGGGCGTCCTCCGGCTGGAGGACGCCCCTTTTGGGGTCTGATCTTTCCGCAATCAGCGGAACAGAAGCGTCAGAATCAGGATAAACACTCCGAATCCCACCAGGTAAGCCGCACAGATCAGCAGCGACGCCTTCATGGTTCCGAAGAAGAAGGCATGCCGGTCCTGCTTGCTCAGGGAATCGTCAACCCAGGGGGGAGATTTCTTGGCTTCCTCCCGCTCCTCCGGCTGCTCCTCCCGCTGGTAAGCCCTGCCGGGCAGATTGCCGAACAGCGACGGGCGCTTCACCTGGGACATGTCCGCTATGGTGCGGCCGTCGTCGTCCTCCCAGTGTTTTTCCTTCCTGGCCATTACTTCTGGTCGTACAGGTGGCAGACCACGAAGTGGCCGGGCTCAATCTCACGCTGCTCGGGCACCTCGGTCTTGCACTGCTCCATGCACTGGGCGCAGCGGGTGTGGAACTTGCAGCCTGCGGGGGGATTGGCGGGGGAAGGAATGGAACCCTCCAGCACAATGCGGTTCATCTTGGCCGTGGGGTCCGGCACGGGGATGGCGGAGAACAGGGCCTTGGTGTAGGGGTGCAGGGGATTCTTGAAGATATCCTCGGTGGCACCGTATTCCACCAGGTTGCCCAGGTACATGACGCCCACGGTGTCGGAGATGAGCTCCACCACGGACAGGTCGTGGGAGATGAACAGGTAGGTGAACTTGTACTGCTCCTGGAGCTCCTTCAGCAGGTTGATAATCTGGGCCTGGATGGACACGTCCAGAGCGGACACGGGCTCATCGCAGACGATGAACTCGGGCTTCAGAGCCAGAGCGCGGGCGATGCAGATACGCTGGCGCTGGCCGCCGGAGAACTCGTGGGGATAGCGGTCCTTGTGGAAGGACTGCAGGCCGCAGTCGTCCATGACCTTGTCGATGTAGTCGTCGAACTCCTCCTTGGAGACCAGTCCGTGCTCACGGACGGCCTCGCCGATGATCTCGCCCACGGGCATACGGGGCTGCAGAGAGGAGAAGGGGTCCTGGAAGATGATCTGCATCTTGGTGCGCATGTCGCGCATCTCCTTGGCGTTGAGGTCATAGACCTCCTGGCCGTTGAACAGCACCTGGCCGCCGGTCTTTTCGCCGGACAGACGGAGGATGGTGCGGCCGGTGGTGGTCTTGCCGCAGCCGGATTCGCCCACCAGACCCATGGTGGTGCCGCGCTTGAGGTTGAAGGTGACGCCGTCCACGGCCTTCACGTAACCCACGGTCTTGTTGAGCATACCGCCCTTGATGGGGAAGTATTTCTTCAGGTCCTTGACCTGGAGGATATACTGAGGATCGTACTGGACCTGCTCCTCAGCGGTCTTCTTGACATCAGCCATTCTGAGCGTCCTCCTTTCCGTAGTAACGGTAGCAGCTGACCATATGGGTGGGGGACAGCTGGATCATGTGAGGATACTCACCCTGGCAGCCTTCCACGCACATTTCGCAGCGATCCTTGAAATAGCAGTAGTTGGGCATGTTGATGGGGTTGGGGACCTTGCCGGGGATGGAATACAGCTTATCCACCTTCTTACCGACCATGGGCTTGGAGGCCATCAGGCCGATGGTGTAGGGGTGAGCGGGATTGGCGAAGATCTCCTGGGCGGTGCCCTTTTCCACCACGCGGCCAGCGTACATGACCACCACATAGTCGGCCATCTCGGCGATGACACCCAGGTCGTGGGTGATCAGCATGATGGAGGAGTTGATCTTATCCTTCAGGTTGCGCAGCAGGTCCAGAATCTGGGCCTGGATGGTCACGTCCAGAGCCGTGGTGGGCTCGTCGGCGATGATCAGGCGGGGATTGCAGGACAGGGCCATGGCGATCATGACACGCTGACGCATACCGCCGGACAACTCGTGGGGGTACATCTTATAGACACCCTCGCTGTTGGCGATGCCGGCCATCTCCAGCAGATGGATGGAGCGGGCCTTGATGTCCTCGGGGGTCTTGCCCTCACCGTCGTGCAGGGCAATGACCTCGTCCAGCTGGGCGCCGATGCGGAACACCGGGTTCAGGCTGGTCATGGGCTCCTGGAAAATCATGGACATGTAGTTGCCGCGGAGCTTCTGCATCTGCTCAATGGGGGTCTTGGTGATGTCGTAGGCCTTGCCGTTGCCGAGATTCAGGCGAATCTCGCCCTCCACGATCTGGCCCTGGGGCCGCTGGAGCAGCTGCATGATGGACAGGCTGGTAACGGACTTGCCGCAGCCGGACTCGCCCACCACGCCCACGGTCTTGCCGATGGGCACGTCGAAGGAGACGCCGTCCACGGCGCGGACGGTACCCACGTCAGAGAAGAAGTAGGTATGCAGGTTCTCGATCTCCAGGGAGTTATTCTGGTCGTGCATCTGGGTGAGGAACTCCTCCTCAGGCACGTTCTTGCGCTTGTGCAGCTTTTCAAACTGGTCCGTGATCTTGCGGTTCTCCCGGGAAATCCGGCGAGACTCCTTGGCGGACAGATAGCCGCTTTCGTTTTTCTTAGCCATATGATCTCCTCCTTCCTCAGCGCTTCATCTTCGGGTCAAAGGCATCCCGCAGACCGTCGCCAACCAGGTTGAATGCCAGAACCGTCAGCAGCAGCAGCACGCCGGCGGGGATCCAGATGAACCAATAGGTGGTCAGAACGTGGGTGTTATTGACGTCGCTGATGATATTGCCCCAGGAAGCGAAGGGGAACTTGACGCCCAGGCCCAGGAAGGACAGGGTAGCCTCCATGATGATGACGCTGCCCAGGCCCATGGTGCAGGTGACGATCAGCTGGGGAATGACATTGGGGATCAGGTGCTTGAAGATCCGGCGGGACACACTGAGGCCGCAGGCCTCGGCGGCGGTCATGTACTCCTGCTCACGCAGGGACAGGATCTGGCCGCGGACCAGACGGGCGATACCAGCCCAGCCCAGGAAGCCCAGGATCAGCATTAAGTAGACCATTCGGATGGTGGGGTCCACGCGGGATGCATCCATGGCCGCGCCCAGAATGATGATGATGGGCATGGAGGGGATGCAGTAGAAGATATCGACGATACGCATGATCAGGTTATCCACCCAGCCGCCGAAGTAGCCGGAGATACCGCCGAAGATCACGCCGATGACGGTCTCAATGATGATGACGATGAAGCCGATCAGCAGGGAGACGCGGCCGCCGTACATCAGGCGGGTCAGCATATCCATACCGTACATATCGGTGCCCAGCCAGTGGTCCTTGCTGGGGAAGGAATACTGATCGTACTGACGGCTGGGCTTCTCCTGGAGGATCTTCCAGCTCATGGTGGCGGGATCATACTCCAGATCGTACTCAGCGGTGGCGCTGGTGGGAGTATCCTCCTGGGTGGGAGCGTTGGGGTCCTCGGTGTTGATGCCGGAGGACGGCTCCTCGGTGTCGGGCTCCTCCTCAGGCTCCTCGGCGACGATCAGGGACTCGTCGGTATAGCTGAAGGCAGCCTTGCCGTTTTCAGCTGTGGCAATGGCGGCATACAGCTTCTCCTTGAAGTCGCGGCTCAGGAACACGTCGGGGGAAATGGCGTTGACGATGATGTTGCTGACATAGGCCACATCGGCGCCGTCCTGGGAGGTGATGCTGCCATCCTCGGCCAGGGTGTAGGCTACGCCGTCGGCGGTGAATTCCTTAGCGCCGGAGGCGGAGGCCAGTAGGGCCTGATACTTGAAGTCGAAGGACAGGGTGCTGTCCTTGGCGGAGGCGTTCACCAGCTTCTTGCCGGCGTAGCCCACCACCTGACCGTTGTATTCCACGGAATAGAAGTCGTCGGAAACCTTGGTCAGGGTGAAGTTGTCGCTCTTGTTGGAGAAGGTGGTCTTCCCCTGCTGGATGGCCAGCATAGCTCTGGCCTGGGCGGTGAGGCCGAACACCTCGTCATTGTTGCTGGCGTACTGGAACTCGGTGTTTTCCTTGGCTGCGCCGAAGTCACGGCGGATGGTCTTATCGGTGTAGAAGAACTTGTCCTGACCATAGGGGGAGATCAGGCCGCCGATGAAGGAAAACACGAACATGAAAACCAGGATGACCAGACCGGTGACGGCCATGCGGTTGCGGATGAAGCGCTTGGCCACCAGCATACCGGGAGAAAGGACCTTAACACGACGGTCATCGTTCAGAGAATACTGCTCCTGAGCAGGCTCCTGGTCGGCGTGCTTCATTTCCTCGCGGATCTCCTCACGGATCTCCTGCTCGGCCTGCTGCTCATTGATCTTATCTTTGCGATCTGCCATTTTACTTCCTCCTCCCTTCTTAAGCGATGCGTACCCGCGGATCGACCACGGCGTACAGAATATCAGAAATCAGGTTACCCAACAGGGTCAGCACGGCCATGAAGACCAGGTAGAACATGGAGAACGGAATGTCGCCGCCCACCATGGACTGGTAGGAAATGTAGCCGATGCCGGGGATGGAGTACAGCGTCTCGGTGATCAGTGCGCCGGAAAACAGGCCGGGCAGAGAACCGCCGATGATGGTAACCAGGGGGATCAGGGTGTTGCGGAACGCATGGTGATAGATGACCTTGCGCTCGGACAGACCCTTGGCCCGGGCCGTGCGGATGAAGTCAGCGTTGAGCACCTCCAGCATGTTGGTGCGGGTGTAACGCATGAGGGAACCGACACTGATAACCACCAGGGTGACGATGGGCAGAACCAGATGATGTCCCATGTCCAGGAGCTTCGCGAAGGCCGAGAGCTGCTCGTGATTACGGCCGGTGAGACCATACAGGTCGAACCAGCCCAGCTTCACGGAGAAAAACAGCTTCAGCAGAGAAGCAAAGAAGAAGGTGGGCAGCGAAATACCGGCCAGAGCCAGCACCGAAATGACATAGTCTGTCTTGCTGTACTGCTTGGTGGCGGCAATGACACCCAGGGGGATCGCGATGATGATCTCCAGCACGAAGGCGATCAGGCCCATGAAGAAGGAGATCCACACACAGTTGTTGAATACTTCCGTAACGGGTTTGGTCCACAGCCAGCTGTCGCCGAATTTGAAGGTCAGCATCTGGCCCAGCCACTTGAAGAAGCCGGGGATAATGCCCACATCCAGGTTGTACATGTGGGTGAGCTGCTCCATCCACTCCTCAAAGGACTTGGAACCAGGCTGCATGGACTTCTGACGCGCCATAGCCTCCACGTAGGACGTGGGGAGACAGCGCATCAATGCGTAGATGACGAATGCGACAAGGAACAGGATGACGATTGAGATTAGAATTCTTTTGATGATGTATTTGCGCACTGATAACCCTCCGATCTGATGATACAGTGATGCAGATTGGCGGAACACGTCTGTTCCGCCCCTCCCTATAGACTACCCACTGCACATCAAGCAACACCCCCGGCCCCGCCCGGGTCGCTCCTTGATATGCAGTCGGGGCACCCCCCGGCGGCCGGAGCCGCCGGGGGCGTACCTTGTGACTTAACCTATGTTGTCGTACAGGTCTTGGGTGCGGAACTTTGTCAGTTCAGCTCGATCTTCTCGACCTCGTTCAGCCAGCCATAGAAGGTGGTGATGTCGGGGGTGACAGTGTTCATGTTGACACGCTGGGTGGAGAAGATGATGGCGTTCTGACGCTGATAGACAGGAACCTCAACGGCCCAGTCAACGATGATGTCCAGGCAGGACTTGTACAGAGTCTTACGATAGCTCTGGTCCAGAGAAGCGCGGGCATCCAGGATCAGCTGGTTCAGCTCGGCATCATTGATGTCGTACATGTAGTTGGAGCCGCCGGCAGCCTTGCCGTCCATGCCGGAGAAGTAGATCTGATACATATCAGGATCCTGGGTGGCATTCCAAGCGGCAGCCCACATGTCAGCCTGGTCGGCCTCGATGGTATCCCACAGCTGCGTGCTGTCGGACAGGTCGGTGACGATCAGGTGCACGCCGATCTTCTCCAGAGCCTTGGAAGCCTCGGTGAGCATCATGAAGGAGGGGTGATCGCCCTTGCCGTCGGCGGGGATCAGGGCCTCGCGCTCGATGGCGTAGTTAGCGGTATCCATACCACCCTCGGGGTTGGAGACGACCTTGCCGTTCTCGACCTTGCAGCCGGCGGCCTCGAAGAAGGTCAGGGCAGCCTGCAGGGCGGCCTCATACTTCTGCTCGTCGTTCATGTCGGAGGTATAGATGTCCTTACCCTGAGCATCCACAGAGAAAGCGACCTTGTAGCCAGGATCGGCAGCCTGAGGAGCAGCCCAAGAGGTGTTGGAGATGGGGTAGTTGATGACGGAAGCGCGCTCGCCATAGTAGGACTCGATGGCGACGGTGCGGTAAGCAGCCAGAACGGTGGCGAAAGCCTTACGATAAGCCTTGGAGGCATCGGAGCCAGGCTCCTTGTTGACGTTCATGGTGTTGGCGCTCATGCCGATGTAACCATAGCCCAGGTTATCCACGGTATCGGTGGTGATGGCGGGGCCGTTGACATCGTCGTTCTTGTTGGCAGCCTTGATGGCGTCCACGGTGGTGGAGCTGAAGGAAGGATCGGTGATATCCACGGTGCCGGTGACGACGCCGTTGAGCTTATCGTCTTCCTGAGTCTGCAGGAAGTTGACATACTTGGTCTTGGGGGCGCCCAGATAGTAGGAATCGTTAGCCTCGAAGTTAACGGTACCATTCTCGAACTTGATGAACTTGTAGGGGCCAGCACCCAGGGGGGTGGTGGTCTTGGCACGGACGGTGCTCAGATCGCCCTTGTCGAAGCCGAACTGGTTGTTCTCGTAGTTGTACTTGGTCTTGTCGCCATAGTAGTGCATGGGGGCGATGGTCACACCCAGCTGATAGATGGCGGTGGCGTCGACCTGGGTCAGGGAGACGGTCATGCTGTAGTCGCCGGTCTTCTTGATGCCGGAGATGTTGGCAGCAGAGGTGCCGGTCTCGATACCCTTGGTGTACTTGGTCTCGTAGTCGTTCAGAAGGCTGGTGAAGGTAGCGTTGGCCTTCTCGGTGTCGACAGCCTCGGTCAGGGTGTCGTACTTGGCCAGGATGGCGTTGAAGGCATCCGCCTCGGTAGCATCGGCGGGCAGATCATAGCCCCAGTTCTTCATGCAGGCGGCAACGGAATCGCCCTCGGCGTTAGCGCCCTCGGCAATGCAGTACTGCATGATGTCCTGGACGAACTTCACGCCGGCCTGATCCACGTCAGCCCAGAAGGCAGTCTGATCCGCCTCTTTCCACTTGGAGAAGTCGGTGTTGTCGCGGCCGGCAGCCAGCATCAGGTTGTACAGGGTGTCCATACCGGAACGGTAAGCATCCATGCCCTGGATGGGCAGAGCAAACAGGGTGCTGTTGCCGTCGTAGGTAGGATCGCACAGGACGTACATGGAGAAGATGACGTCGTCGATGGTGATAGGCTCGCCGTCGGAGAACTTCAGGTCCTCGCGCAGCTTGAAGTTGTAGTCCACAGTGCCATCGGTGTTCTCCACGATCTCGCAGTCAGCGGGACCATGGTAGGTGTAGTCGGTGCCATTGTAGGCCTTGGTTTCGCCTTCGATACCCTTCATGATGATGGCGCCCTGGCGATCGCTGTTCAGCAGGCTGATAGCGGTCATGACCCAGACGTCCCGGTCATAAGCGGTCTCGGAGAAGAAGGGGGAGAACTTGCTGTTGAACGGGGAATAACCCACGACCAACGGGGTGTCGTTGTTCTGCTTGCCTTTGTTGCCGCAGCCAACGAACAGGCCCAGGCACATGACAGCGCAAAGTACCAGAGCCAAGATACGGGTAGCTTTCTTCATTGGAATCCTCCTTAAATTTTTTTGAACACGGGCAGAAGCCCGGAGTTCACAAAAGAAATTGGTGGATCACGCCTGAGGCGTATCCAAGTCGCGGGCGGGGAGCTTTTCCCATTTCAGGGTCAGCATATACCGCCACAGGAGCCACGCTCCCCCGGCCACCAGCGCCTTCAGCGCCAGGTAGGCGATCACGGAGGCCACGCGGCCGCCGGAGCCGTTCATGGCCAGGTACAGCACCATGGTCACGAAGCCCAGGCCCGCGAAGATCATGCAGAGCATGGCCCGGTGGGGCAGCGCCTGCACGCTCTTTTTATAAATGTACTCCCGGATGGGTTCCTCCGCCTTCCGCAGCCGGAGCACCGCCCAGATCACGCTGACCGCCGCCGCGGCCTCGCAGATATAGGGGAGGATGACGTACCAGCAGTTCAGCATGGCGGGGGCGTCGCTGCAGCCGCCGGCCACCACGGCCAGCACGACGGCAACGCTCAGTCCCAGCAGCTCCCGCTGGACCCGGTCGCGGCTGCGGCCCTGGTCCACATAGGAGTAGTGGGCGCCGGTATATACATAATCACCGGCAAGATTCACATGGAAATCGTTGAGATGGGCACGGCGTCCGCCGCGCTTTTTATTCTTTTCTGCCATGATCTTTCCTTTGGGGACGGCTGGGTGCGTCCATGGCTCGCTGTCCACTACGCACCAGTCTGTTCGCCGATGGCGGACGGTTTTTGTGCATTTTACTTATCGCCGCCCAGGATTAAAATGTTTTCCTAATTGTATCATGAAACAGTAGATTTTTCAACACTAAGATTAAACTTTCTGTGAATATTCCAAAAAAAATGACAATTATCCATTTTCTTTGTATTTTTATTCTCTTGTGCCGGATTTTCTGCTGTTTTTATCCGCTAACTTTCGCCGCAGATTAACGGTTAACGATTATATCTCGCAGATGTTTTCGGTGAACAGTTAGGTCAATTCGATCATGTTGTGGCAGAGCTGATAGTACTTCCCCTTCTGGTCCAGCAGCTCCCGGTGGTCGCCGCGCTCGATGATCCGCCCCTGCTCCAGCACCATGATGGCGTTGGCGTTGCGGACGGTGGAAAGCCGGTGAGCGATGACGAACACGGTGCGCCCGGCCATCAGGCCGTCCAGCCCCTGGCCGATAAGCTTCTCGGTGCGGGTGTCCACCTGTCTCTTATACACATCTCCGAGCCCACGAGACGCTCATGAATCTCG
>ERZ1027047.1314-NODE-1314-length-9972-cov-6.980942_pt1 | contig 9972 bp, 9 predicted proteins | sample MGYA00519286_ERZ1027047 | MGnify/ENA primary metagenome ERZ1027047 (study PRJEB26926, sample SAMN06164592) | human gut metagenome | biome: ENVO:00009003; feature: ENVO:2100002; material: ENVO:00002003 | host: Homo sapiens | place: USA | collected 2012 ... | reverse complement strand
GACTAGTCGTCGGCAGCGTCAGATGTGTATAAGAGACAGGTCCAGCAGCAAGGCAAGCCCGCTGACTGCAATGGTGGGATTCACTTTTGACGGCATTGAAAACGGCCTGGACCCGAACGGAAACGAGTTTAATGCGAATTCCCTGAAGTCGCCGGCGATCATTGAAGAAACGCTTTCGGATCTGAACATGGATGTCAAAAAAACAGATGCGATCCGGAATAATATCACTGTTTCCGGTGTGGTTCCGGAAGATGCCATCGACAAACTGACTGCTTATGAAAGTGTTTTTTCCAACACGAACTCTATTGAAGCAGCACAGAAGATCATGGACGTTTCCTATTTCCCGACACAGTTTGAGGTACAGTTCTCCTATGGTGATTCCGGTATGTCCCGCTCTCAGGCAGCGGATTTCCTGAACACCATGCTGAACAACTACAAGATCTATTTTATGCAGACTTACGGATATAATCAGGCATTCGGTGATGCTTTGACTGCTGTAGATTATACCGGTTATGATTACCCGCAGGCACTGGATGTACTGTCCAGCAGTCTGGATTCTCTGAAGAAGTATATTTCTTCTCTGTCCTCCAACGACAACACCCGCTTCCGTTCTACAAAGACCGGCTATACCTTCTCTGACCTGAGTGAAGCAACAGCAACTTTGCAGAGCGTGGACTATTCCAGCCTGTATTCTTACATCATGGGCAAGAACGTTACCAAGGACAAGGATTCCCTGGCAACATATTATCAGTATCGTATTGACAGCCTGAACCGCAGCCTGAACAGTGCCAAGGAACGGCTGAGCACGATCACCGATTCTATCAACAACTACAAAAAGGATTCCATGGTAGTTATGGCAGGCGGTTCTGCTGACAATACCGGAACCGTTCTGACACAGCCGTCTACTGCATATGACGATCTGATCACACAGCGGACTGATGCACAGAGCAGTGTTTCTTCTTTGCAGCAGCAGATCAGCGATTATCAGACACGTCTGGACAAGTTGCAGAACACCCCGCTGGGAAGCAAAAAGGAAGAAGAAAAAGTAGAAACAGACATGAAGAACGTTTGCGACAAGATGAATCAGCTGATCAATGATGTCAACGAAACCGCAGACGATTACTTTGAAACTGCATCGTACACCAATGCGTACAACATTCTGGTGCCGGCAAGCGGCAGCGTTTCCAGTTCTGTATCCAACGCGATTTCCAACATGATTCGTCCGATGCTTATCGTAGAAGCACTTCTGCTTGTAGCATATCTGGTATTTGCAGTCGTGCGTGCCTTCATGGTATCGTACCGTCGGGACAAGCTGGTTCCTGTTGCTGTAGAAGAACCGGCAAAGGAAACCGTTTCGGTAGAGGCTGATTCTGCTTCTGACGATAATGATGAAAAGGAAGAATCCAAGGCGTAACGATTTCGCATTACATAAAATTGCACAACCAATCAAAGACGGCTGCCCGTGACATGCGGGCGGTCGTCTTTTTTGATGCAAACTGTGAAAATAATTGTAAAAAGGCTTGCGAATTTTTTGAAAATATGATATACTGTACGTAAACAATGCGGCGAACGCGTTTTTGCGAGGAGGCGATGCAAATGCAGAAAAAAACCAGGCGATTTGAGAGAACGGCGGCATCGGTGTGCAAGGAATATGCCATTCTGACGCTGGCAACACTGGTGATGTCCGCAGGAACCTATCTTTTCAAATTCCCAAACAACTTTTCCTTTGGCGGTGTTACCGGTCTGGCAGTGGTGCTGAGTGCTGTTTCACCGCTGTCTGCGGGAACGTACAATTTTATCATCAATATGGCACTGCTGGTGCTGGGATTTCTGTTTCTGGGGAAAGGCTTTGGCGTAAAGACGGTGTATATCAGCGTTCTGATGTCTGTGGTACTGTCTGCGGCAGAAAAGCTGTTTCCCATGTCCGGACCTCTGACTGACCAGCCGGTTCTGGAACTGATTTTTGCCATTGCCATTCCGGGCATCAGCTCCGCAATCATGTTTAACATGGGTGCTTCCAGCGGCGGCACGGACATTGTCGCCATGATCCTGAAAAAGTATACCTCCATGAATATCGGGACCGCTTTGCTGGCGGTGGACCTGCTGATTGCCGTTTCAGCCTGCTTTGTGTTCGATATTACCACCGGTTTGTTTTCCCTGTGCGGCTTGTTTACGAAAACCATTGTCATTGATACCGCCATTGAAAATATCAACCTGTGCAAATATTTCACCATAGTCTGCAAAGACCCCACGCCGATCTGTGACTTTATCCACACAGAACTGGGACGAAGTGCGACGCTGTTTACCGCGGAGGGAACATACAGCGGACAGGAGGAATATATTGTACTGACCGTCATGAAACGAAGCCAGGCTGTGCAGCTGCGAAACTATATCAAAAAAGTACAGCCCCAGGCGTTTATGATGATTACCAACAGCAGCGAAATTATCGGAAAAGGATTCCGCAATACCATATAAAACAAAACAACCCCGCACAAAATTTGCCTTTCGGCTTTTTTGTGCGGGGTTGTTTTCAGTTATGAAAGGAAATATTCTTTCGCAATTAGTCGTTGAAGTAACGCTTCAGGAAGCCGGCAAATGCACAGCCGTGTCTTGCTTCGTCCTTTGCCATTTCGTGTACAGTGTCGTGGATCGCGTCCAGATTCAGCTGCTTTGCCTTTGCTGCCAGAGCCTTCTTGCCGGCACATGCACCGTTTTCCGCAGCGACACGCATTTCCAGATTCTTCTTGGTGGAATCGGTAACCACTTCGCCCAGCAGTTCTGCAAACTTTGCAGCGTGTTCTGCTTCTTCATAAGCAGCCTTTTCCCAGTACAGACCGATTTCCGGATAGCCCTCACGGAAAGCGACGCGAGCCATTGCCAGATACATGCCGACTTCGGAGCATTCGCCGTTGAAATTTTCCCGCAGACCCTGCACGATTTCTTCGTCTACGCCCTGTGCCACGCCGACAACGTGCTGATCAGCCCATGCCAGATTTTCTTCCTTCTGCTCCACGAACTTGTCTGCCGGTGCACCGCAGAGAGGACATGCTGCCGGAGCAGATTCGCCTTCGTATACATAACCGCAAACAGAACATACAAACTTTTTCATGAGTAACTACCTCCATAAAATATCATTTGCCAGGAGATCTTTTTGTCCCCCTCAGCTTGTCTTTATTATAGCATAAGAATAATTCCTTGTCAAGATGTATTCTCAACTAGTTACAAAAAATTAACATATAGATTTTTAGGGCAATACCGCACAAAGATTGTGCGACAGATGCGTGCGGGAAGATACGAAACAGGCTCTGAAGGGAAATTTGCAAGCAGATGGCGTGCAAAGTCGCCAGACGCTCTTTGTGCGGTATTGCCTTAGGGAAACACGGATTAAAGCTTGTGTATAGGATGCATCGTCAGGCGGGCTTTATGCGGTATTGCCTTATGTCACTTGACACACTTGTTATTTTGCATTATAATAAGTATCACGATTACGGAGAAATATGGGCAACTACGCACAGGCTCTCAGAAAGGGGAACGGTGATGAAAAAGAGAAGATTTGACTGGCTGCGAAAGACCAGTTCGGCAGATGTGATGAACCCGAAAAATTATGAATATCGGCTGAAACAGCTGGACGATGACAATCCGGCAGAACAGAAAGAAGCATATACGTGGTTTCAGAAGCACGCAGAAGAAGGCGATGCATCTGCACAGTATCAGACCGCAATGTGTTTTCTGCATGGAGTTGGTGTGGAAAAAGATGAGGAACAATTCCTGTATTGGCTCACAAAGTCTGCGGAACAGGAGTACGGCGAGGCACTGACGACAATGGGGATTCATTATTTCTATGATTTTGATGCCGTAGAAGAAACAGAACAGGGGATTCCGTGGATGGAACGTGCCATAGAACAGCACGATGATAATGCGGCTGCGATATTGGGTGTATATCTTGTGGAAACTCCGAAAGAGGACTGCCACGAGGAAGAACGCAGGCACCGCGGCTTTTTGTTGCTGCAATCTTCTGCTCTGGAAGGCAACCTCGAAGATCATCTGCGGATACAGGCGTTTTTTGAATTAGGGCATTGTTATTATTACGGCATTGGAACAGAAACAAATATTGAAGAAGCCTATACGTGGTATGCCCGTGCTGCGGAATCGGGGAGTGAAGGTGCTCAATATTTGGCGGCATCTTTGATACTGGACAAGCGGTGTTCTGAAACGGATACCGCAAAAGCCATTGCGTGGCTGCGGCAGGCAGCAGAACAGGGCTGCATGTATTCCACGATGCGGTTAGGGGAATGCTATCTGGAAGGCAACGTGGTGCCCAAAGATGCAGAAGAAGCTTTTCAGTGGTTTCAGAAGTCAGCGGAGCTTGGCAACCCCGCTGCGGTCAATATGGTGGGACGCTGCTATATGGATGGGAACGGCGTAGAGCAAGATCAGGAAAAGGCATTTCAGTATTTTCAGAAGGCATCAGAAGCTGGTGACGAATCTGCTATGTTTAATCTGGCAGACTGTTATTTCAACGGGCTGGGAACGGAGCAGTCCGAAGAACAGGCAGTGCCGTGGTATCAGAAAGCCGCCGAAGCGAACATTTCCATTGCCCAGTACATGCTGGGAACCTGTTATCATTTTGGAAAGGGTGTTTCGCCGAATGAAGAACTGGCACTGCACTGGCTTCGAAAAGCTGCTGAACAGGACTATGTCGGGGCACAGTACGCATTGGGCACGCTTCTGTTCCGGAATGAGGATAGCGGAGAAAACGATGCTGAAGCAGTCCGTTGGCTGGAACGTGCCGCAGAACTGGGCGATATTGGTTCTCAGGTGAAGCTGGGCGTTTGCTATCAGGATGGATACAATGTGCTGGAGCAGGGAAAGGTCTGCTTCAAGGAGGACATGGAAAAAGCAGTGGAATTGTTTCAGAATGCTGCGGAACAGGGCGATGCAGAAGGACAATTCCAGCTTGCCAACAGCTATCGTTTCGGTTTAGGCGTGAAAAAGAATGTGCCGAAAATGCTGTACTGGCTGCGGCTGTCTGCCATGCAGGGCTATGCAGAGGCACAGTATGCACTGGGGATCTGCTATCAGGACGGTATCGGTGTAAAAGCGGATATAGAGAAGGCAATGGACTGGTATGAGCGTTCCGCTGACCAGAATTATCCCGATGCCATTTGTTCCGTGGGCATGTACTATCTGGACGAGGAGGACGATGTGGAAACTGCCAAGCGTCTGGTGTATAAAGCGGCCCAGATGGACTGTCCGGAAGCACAGTATTTAATGGGTATGTTTCTCTATGAGGGCGATGACAGCGAAGAAGATGAGGAAGCTGTCGCATGGTTTCGAATGGCAGCACGGTATCAGAATCACGGCGGTGCCATGGGCATGCTGGGCTATTGCTACATGAACGGCACCGGTGTAGAGCAAGACGACGAAATGGCAAGGGTCTGGCTCAAAAGGGCGGCAGAGTGTCGGGATTATGATGCCATTGAACTGCTGAAAAATTACTACATGATCGACGACTACGACGATTTCGAATACGAAGATTACGGCGATGAGCCGGAGTATGATGACGAGGACGACGACTGGGAAGATTAAAGGCAATACCGCACAAAGATTGTGCGGTATTGCCTAAAACCGGAATCCCCGCATATCCTGTCCCTCCAGTGTCAGCAGGTCGATCTTCCGGCGGTCATTGCCGAAATAGCCGCCCAGCTTGCCGTTGGCACCGACCACCCGATGACAGGGAATGAAAATGGCAATGGGGTTTCGTTTCATGGCACCACCTACCGCCTGTGCGGACATCTTGGGAATGCCCATTTCCCGTGCAGCTTCCTGTGCCAGCATGCCGTATGTGGCAGTGCAGCCAAAGGGAATCTGCTGTGCCAGCCGCCAGATCCGCAGCTGAAACGGCGTTCCAGCCGGACGGAGCAGGGGCGTAGTTTCCGGAGCCTTGCCATTGAAGTAGGTGTCCAGACAGCGGCACACGCTTTCCAGAAACGGTGTAGGTGACTGCGGCAGTGTTGCCGGCACATCAAAAGCCGCTTCTGTCAGAGCATTGTCCTCGGCAGTAAGGCGGATATTTCCCAGAGGGGAATGGTAGATCAACTGTGTTTGCATAAGATGTTCCTTTCTTTACATGATATACAAATACAGCCCGAGAATAACAGTGGCAATACCGCACAAAGAGCGTCTGGCGACTTTGCACGGTATTGCCCAGTATTCTCGGGCTGTTGTTTTTTGGTGTTATGCACAGGCAGTTTCCAGTGCGATTCGCATCATATCGGTGAAAGAAGTCTGTCGTTCTTCTGCGGTGGTGGATTCGCCCCGCAGCGGACAGTCCGAAACAGTTACGATGCACAGGGCTTCCTTTCCGGCGGCAGCAGCATTCATGTACAGTGCAGCCGACTCCATTTCCGTGGCAAGCACGCCCATTTTCGCCCACTGCGGCAAAGGGCTTGGCTCGTTGTAAAACACATCGGTGGAGAGCAGGTTGCCCACGTGCACCGGAATCCCCAGCCTGCCGGCAGTCTGGTAGGCTTGTTCCAGCAGGGCGAAGGAGGCGATAGGGGCGTATGTGCCGGCGAGGTGATACTGTGCCGCATAGTTGGAGTCCGTGCAGGCAGCCTGTCCCAGTACCACATCGCGGAGGTGAATGTGGTCGGCAACGCCGCCGGCAGTGCCGATGCGGAGAATCCGGTCTACGTCATACTCGTGGAACAACTCATAGGAATAGATGCCGATCGAGGGCATGCCCATGCCGCTGCCCTGTACGGAAACCGGTACGCCGTGATAGGTGCCGGTGTAGCCGTACATGCCGCGGACGGTATTGTAGCATACCGCATTTTCCAGAAAATGTTCTGCGATGAATTTCGCCCGCAGCGGGTCGCCGGGCATGAGTACGGTTTTGGCAATGTCGCCTTTGGCGGCTGCGTTATGAGGGGTTGCCATAAAAATCAGTCCTTTCACATATAAAATGAGGTTATTTTCTGCGGCGAAGCTGTCCCAGTGTCTGGGTGACAGCGTTGAAGTTGTACAGCACCATAAAGACAAATCCCACAGCCAGAATCAAAATCCACATAGGCGGAGCCTCCACCACGACAATGCCCAGCAGGAACAGGGCGGCGGTGTTGGCGGCGAATTTGGCGTGGTTGACCGGAAACGGAACATACTTCCGTGCGTCCACGATCCGGATACAGTAGCAGACAAAGTAGCTGGCGAATGTGGCAATTGCCGCACCCATGATGCCCCAGATGTGAATGAGGATAATGTTCAGCACGATGTTCACGATTGCGGCCACCAGACTGGTCCAGAACGAGTGTGTGGTGTGCTGGGTCGCAGAGTAAACGCTGCTCAGGAACTGGTTGAAGCACATCATCAGCACGCCTACGATCAGTACCGGCGTATAGAGGAATGCGGTGGCGTATTCCGGATAGGTGTTGGAATCGATCAGAATGTTGGACAGGATCCGGACAAATACGATCAGTCCGGCACTGGCGATAAACATGAACGACTGGTAGGTATCGAATACACGGTGATAGAACCGGCTTCTGTCCTTGGAGTCGTTTTCCTCAATGGCGGACATGTTCCACGCCTGAAAGAAAATCGTGGAAATGGTGGAGATCAGGTTCGGGATCTTGGTGGAAACACCGTAGATACCGGCGGCAGTTTCGCCCACCAGTCCTGCCGGACCGGACATGTACCGGATAAACAGCCGGTCGGAAAAGCCGGTCACCAGCCACAGCAGGGCGGACGGGATCAGCGGAATGGAAAATCGCAGCATCATGCGTAAGATCTTCTTGTCCATGTACCGCAGCCGGAAGTACCGGTGCAGTCCGGCGACCGCCCACAGGAACAGCCCCGACAGCAGGTCGGACAAGATCACGGAGATCAGGAAGCCCGTTACACCCAGATGGAATCCCGCAATAAAGGTCACATTGAACAGGAACAGGGTCAGCGTGGCGAGTATGCCGTCTATGGCAAACAATCGCACCAACCCTCGTGCCCGCACAAACTGGGAGGCGATCTGTCGGAATCCGGAAGTGATACAGTAGATCACCAGCAGCACCACATAGCCCTCTGTATAGGGCAGCAGGGTGAGTGCCGGCGAAAGCAGCAGCAGAATGCCGATGCCGAACAGCTCTGTCACACAGGCGGAAGTAAAGACCTTGCGGTTGTCGAAGTTTTTGTCAATGCCGTAGCGAATGACTGCATCGGCAATGGAAAAAGTAATGATCGGAATCAGAAAGTTTGCGGTCTGTTCCAGCAGCTCCTTCGTGCTGTTGTCGCCGGGGTTGATGTTTCCCGTATAAAGCCGCGTCAGCAGCAGGAGCAGAATCTTGGAACCGAATGAGCCGATCGCAAATATCAGCGTATTCGAAACGAGTTTTTTGTATTTGTTCATGAAAGCCCACCTTTATCTGTGTTTCACCGCACCGGAAAATCTGACAACGCCTCTTATGCACAGGTTTCGCACAGTTGCCTGTCATGCCGTCGATTTTTTCGGTGCTTCTTCTTATTATAACATAAATCGATGCAAAATGGAATCTTTTTTTGCAAATCTCTGCCGGAAAACAGAATTTGTGCATCTTTTACAATTTGATGATCGCAAAATTGTGCATATATACAAACCTCAAAAATTTTTTCTGGAAAGTGCAACATTTCGGGGTGCTCGATTGTGTATATAGTGAAGGGATTTTTTGTGGGGTGAAGAACCCCGCAGAAATGGGCGGTCAGAAATCGTCCGAAAGGAACGGAAATGTGAAATCATAATACATGGACAGGCAGCGGAGCAGGAGTACTTCTCCGCCTGTGGACCTGATGCCGCGAAGGGACAGCAAGGGAAAGCTGGCGGGATCGGGCGTGTGTCTGCTGTCGGTCGATGTGCAGTGGAAACACTGATGAAAGAAACTTGCCGCGGAAAGGATGACAGGTGAATTTCATCAGTGCTTCCCACAAGAGGCGTTCACATCAAAATGCGAACGCGATCGAGAGAGCGTGGCTCTCGTTTCTCATTTCCTCTGTTTGGCAGTGTTCCTGCGGGAATGCTGTCAGATGCGTATCGGCAAAAACGAGGGACATTTGCTATATTCCCTCATTATTTGCTTTATATACATATTACGTCTAAAAATATGCGGTATGATGGAAATGGAATGCGTTGTGTGGCAGGTGTGTGCCTGTCGAATGCATGTGCAACAGCATGCCAGTGTATTATATGCCGAAATGTAGACGATAGGGGGTATTCCCGTGCCGCAGGACGAAGCCGCGTTTGCGAAGTTTTATGCACGGCATGTCGATACGGTATATCGTATGTGCTACATACGGATGAAAAATCAGATGGATGCGGAAGATGTGACGCAGGACGTTTTTTTGCGGGCGATGCAGCAACCGCAGCTTTGGTCAGATGATGACCATGCCAGAGCATGGCTGTTGGTGACTGCGTCGAATCTTTGTAAAAATGCGATGCATCACTGGTCACGGACCAAGCGGGAAGAAGTCGAAGACTGGGAGGCAACTCTTGGAACAACGGCATCGCCGGATGAGGTTTCTGCTGTGATGTCGGCAGTAATGGGATTACCGGATCAATACAAGACCGTAGTGTATTTATTTTATTATGAAGGGTATTCCGGAGCAGAAATTGCCGGAATGCTGGGAAAAAAAGAATCCACAGTTCGTTCGATGCTGCACCGCGGCAAGAAGATACTGTTGAAAGCTTTAGGAGGAGAGCCGTATGCAGAAACAGGAAGATGAAAAGCTGGAACGCCGTCTGCATCAAGTGATGGAGCAGATCCAGCCCGATGAAGATGCGAAAGATCGCATGTATCTGGAGATCATGCGGCGTGCCTCTGTTGCTGAAACACCGCCGGCAAAGCCGAAGCCGTGGTATCTCCGGTGGCAGACCAGTGCCGGAGCCTGTACCGCAGCACTGCTCTGTGTCGTTGTGGCTGTCTCTTAATACACATCTCCGAGCCCACGAGACGC
>ERZ1027047.1292-NODE-1292-length-10105-cov-6.698706_pt1 | contig 10105 bp, 9 predicted proteins | sample MGYA00519286_ERZ1027047 | MGnify/ENA primary metagenome ERZ1027047 (study PRJEB26926, sample SAMN06164592) | human gut metagenome | biome: ENVO:00009003; feature: ENVO:2100002; material: ENVO:00002003 | host: Homo sapiens | place: USA | collected 2012 ... | reverse complement strand
CTGACCGCAACGGCGGCTACACCCGCATCATCAAGATCGGCGCTCGCCGCGGCGATGCAGCTGAGATGGCAGTTCTGGAGCTCGTCTGATCCTGCTCTGACTGTTTGATACAGTAACAAGAGAAACCATTGCACAGCTTTTGTGCAGTGGTTTCTTTTTTGTTATAGGGGGTTACCCCCTCAGTCGCGGCGCGCATTCAAAATCGTCCCACGCGCAAGCTTGCCGGATATGTCCCACCCCCTTTTTTGTGTCAGCAAAGTGTGGTATACTGAAAATAGCATTTTATGCCCGGAAGGAGGTTGACCGGTATGAACAGAATCCGCAGGCTGCGGCTGGTGCTGTGCACGCTGCTGTGCTTTGTGCTGTGCAGCTGCCAGACCGTGCTGCCGGCCAACGAAAAGGCACAGGTAGAGGAACTGCTGCGTGCCCCGAAGCTTTCCGGCGATTATGGCGCGCTGCAAACTGCCCTGAACGACTGGCTGGGGGAGAGCGCCCAGCTGAAATATCCCATTCAGGGCGAGCTGCTTTCCCCCTTTGTGCTGCAGGACCTGGATGGTGACGGTCAGCAGGATGCGGCGGTGCTGTATACCACCGCCCAGACCGCCAACGTCTGCGTAGCCATTTTGCAGCGGGACGACACCGGAAGCTGGCAGGTGCGCCAGAGCGTGGAGGGCCTTGCCGAAACGGTGGAAAACGTCAGTCTTGCCCAATTGCAGGATACGGACAGCTGCCAGCTGGTGGTGGGCTATACCGCTGCCCAGAATGACCACTATCTGGCGGTGTACTCCTATCAGAAGGGCACCCTGTCCACCATTCTGGAGCAGCAGTACGAGCAGTATCTGGTGGAAAATATCACCGGCGGCAGTAGTCAGGATCTGATCCTGATGTCCACGCAGGAGGACGGCAGTGTGCAGATCGAACTTCTGACCGCAGACCGCGAGGGCAGCTTCCGGCAGGTGGCGGTCAACGGCCTTTCCGCAGATAAATTTTCCGGCTGCGCCTCGGTGGCGGCGGGCGCGGGCGCGGACGGGCGGCACTATCTGGTGCTGGACGGCTGGACTGGCATTTCCGGCAACAATCTGGCCTCGGTGCTGCTGTGCTACGACGAGACTAGCCAGCAGATGGTGCCCGCCACACGGATCAGCAGCCAGCGGCTGTATAACGCCTCTTTGCGCAACGTGCCTACGCTGGTCAGCCGGGACCTGGACGGGGACGGCATTGTGGAGATCCCCACCCAGCCGGACGAGGCGGGTCTGCTGAACCTGAGCCAGAGCCGCCGCATGGACTTTATCGTCTGGATGGACTACACCAGCAGCCACCCGGAAAAAAGCTTTGGCCTGCTGGACGAGGAGACCAACTGCTATATCGAACTGCCCGTCGAGTGGGAGGGCAACCTGAAGCTGACCGACAGCGAGGAATATGACGGCGCAGTGGAGCTGCGCACAGTGGACAAAGATCAGCTGGTGCTGACGGTACGGCTGGCAAGCACTTCGGCCAACTCCACCGGCTGGACCCGGCTGGGCGTGGTGGCGTCCCGTCAGGTGCAGGCCAAAATGGGCCCGGACGTTTTGCTTACCGACACGAACTACCGCCTTTCCAAGGCGTTGTATCTGCTGAATTAAGGAATGGAGGATGCTGCATGGTACGAGTGCTTGTTGTAGAAGATGAAGCCAATATCCGCGATATGATCGCCCTGAACCTGCGCCATGCGGGGATGGAGGTGGTGGAGGCCGAAAGCGCCGAAGCCGCCCTGCCGCTGCTGGCACAGAAGCCCGGCTGTGATGCCGCCATTCTGGACGTGATGCTGCCGGGCATGAACGGGTTCTCGCTGTGCGAGACCATCCGCCGCACCGACCAGCAGATCGGCATCATCATCCTCAGTGCCAAGGGGCAGGAGCAGGATAAGATCCGCGGTTTGTCCATCGGCGCAGACGATTACATGACCAAGCCCTTCAGCGTCAGCGAGCTGCTGGCGCGTGTGGAGGCGCTGTGCCGCCGGGTGATTCGCACCAAGGAGGAGGACAGCAACGGGAACACTCCACTGGGCATGTTGACCAGCGGCGAGTTCGTGCTGGACGAGAACCGCCGCGTGCTACTGAAGGCCGGTCAGCCCATTGAGCTGACACAGGTGGAGTTCCAGATTATGGAGCTGTTCTTCCGCAATCCGGGCACCGCGTTGGTGCGCGAAAAGATCCTGAAAGGCGTCTGGGGCGAGAACTACTTCGGTGACGTAAAGATCGTGGATGTGAACATCCGCCGCCTACGCATGAAGGTGGAGGACGAGCCCAGCCACCCCACCCACATCATGACCGTGTGGGGCTATGGCTACCGGTGGGAAGAATAAAAATGTGATTCAGAAAAGTCCTACGGACTTTCCTGAATCACAAAAAATATCTTTTTATTATCGATACTCACCGAAAGGAGGACACTGTTATGCGAAGCGGTATCACCCGCCGCTGGCTGCGGGGCAACCTGCTTATCACCGTACTGGTGGTGCTGCTGGCCGAGGCAATGTTCCTGTACAGCTATACCCGGGGCTATTATAGCAGCGTGCAGCAAATTATGTACCGGCGGTTCTCCTCGGTGACCGGTCAGCTGAAAATGTATACCGGCGATACCGCCCAGAGCGCTGCCGCCAGCCGCAGTCTGGCGCTGCGGCGCATGGTGGAACAGTTTTCCGATAAGGACAAATACGAGTTCATGCTGCTGGACAGCTACGGCGGCGTCATTGCCTCCTCCAGCGGTACGGACGCGGAGGGCATCGTCAGCAGCAAGGACTTTGAACAGGCGCTCAACGGCCCGGACGGTCTGGGCGTGGCGGTGTACCGCACCCAGTCTGGTGAGGTAGTCATGGCGGCCTGCTCGCTGGTGCCCTACGACGCCGAGGACGTGGCCGCGCTGCGGCTGGTCACCAGTCTGGCGCTGGTGGAGCGGCAGGTCAAAAACGCCATCATCATCAGTGTGTTCCTTGCGGTGGCGATCTTGCTGTTTACGATCATGTCCGGGCTGTACTTCGTGCGGGGCATTGTGGTGCCGCTGGGGCAGGTGGAGCGCACCGCTGCCGGCATCGCCCGGGGCGAGCTGGATGTGCGTCTGCCCCTGACCGGCGACCCCCACGACGAGGTGGACCGGCTGCGCGGCACCATCAATCAGATGGCTGAGGGACTGGAAGAGACCGAGAAGATGAAGAACGAGTTCATCAGTTCGGTGTCCCACGAGCTGCGCACCCCACTTACCTCTATCCGGGGCTGGGTGGAGACCCTGATGACCTTGGATGACCCCACGGACGAGAACTACCGCAAGGGACTGGAGATCATCAATAACGAGACCGGGCGGCTGAACAATATGGTGGAGGAGCTGCTGGATTTCAGCCGCCTGCAGAACGGACGCATCCGCATGGAGTGCCGGCCGCTGGACTTGGTGGCAGAGCTGACCGATGCGGTGCTCTTTTGCGAGGCACGCATCCGGCAGGAGGGGTTGCTGCTCCACTACACCGAGCCGGAGGAGATGATCCCTGTCTACGCCGATCCGGACCGTCTGCGGCAGGTGTTCATCAATATTCTGGATAACGCCATCAAATACTCTGCCCCCGGCGGCCGCATCACGGTCAAACTGTGGGCAGGGGAGTACAAGGCCTTTGTGGAGATCATCGATCAGGGACGCGGCATCCCGCCGGAGGATCTGGAAAACGTAAAGACCAAGTTCTACAAGGGCAGCAACTCGGTGCGTGGCAGCGGCATCGGTCTGGCGCTGGTGGATTCCATCATGACCGCGCTGGATGGCACGCTGGATATCAAAAGCACCCTTGGGCGCGGCACCGTGGTCACCTTGGGTCTGCCGCTGTACCACAAGGCGTGAGCAGCGCCCAAAACACAGATTTTGTCATATTTGTGTGCTAGAATAAATTTTGCCCGGGCATAGCCCCGGATAAAATATAAAAAAGACCGCCCTTTGCCCAAAGCGGCAGGGGCGGATATCGGGAGAAACCAATGAATCAACCTAAAAAGGAACGCTTTAAGACCAGCGTAGGCGGGCAGGCATTGATGGAGGGCATCATGATGCGCGGCCCCAAACAGATGTGCTGCGCCGTGCGCAAGCCGGACGGCACCATCGAGACCAAACTCGACCCCACTCCCGCCCACGGGGTATGGATGAAGATCCCGCTGGTGCGCGGTGCCATTGCCATGATCGAAAGCATGATCGTGGGCTACCGCTACATGATGTACTCGGCACAGGTGAGCATGGGGGACGACTACGACCCCGCCGAGGAGGAGACCGCCTTTGAAAAATGGGTGGGGGAGCATCTGGGCGAGAAGGCCGAGAATGCGCTGCTGACCGTTGCGGCGGTGCTGGGCGGTCTGCTGGCGATTCTGCTGTTTACCGTACTGCCCACCTTCCTTGTGGGCGGGGTGAACCGTCTGCTGCCGCTGGGGCGCTGGGGCAAGGTGGTGCTGGAAGCCGTGCTGAAGGTGGCCATCTTCCTGACCTATATGGTGGGCATCTCCAAAATGAAGGAGATCCACCGCGTGTTTGAGTACCACGGTGCAGAGCATAAGACCATTGCCTGCTACGAAGCGGGCGACCCGCTGACCGTGGAGAACGTGCGCAAGTATACCCGCTTCCACCCCCGCTGCGGCACCAGCTTCCTCATTCTGGTGGTCATCGTCAGTGTGTTTTTGTACAGCGTGCTGCCGTGGGGCAGCATCGGTCTGCGGGTGGTGTGTAAGCTGCTGCTGCTGCCGCTGGTCATGGGCATCAGCTACGAGCTGCTCAAGTGGTGCGGCCGGTCGGATAACATCGCTACCCGCATCATCCGGCAGCCGGGTATCTGGGTGCAGCACCTCACCGTCTTTGAGCCGGATGACAGCATGATCGAGGTGGCCATTGCGGCCATTACCCCCGTGCTGCCTGAAAACCCGGAGGAGGGTAAATGGTAAGCGAAGCAATGCTCCCCCGCGCAGCGGTGCGGGAGGTGGAGCAGCGGCTGACCGCCGCAGGCTGCCCGGACGCGGATTTTGACGCGCGGGAGCTGTTCCGGCTGGCGACCGGGCGGGACGTGCGCCTTTCCGACCGTCCGCTGACCGCAGAGCAGGCGGCGGCGCTGGAAGTGCTCTGCACCCGCCGCGCCGCGCGGGAACCGCTGCAGTACCTCTGCGGCAGCTGGAGCTTTTTAGACTTTGAGTTGGCGGTAGGCCCCGGGGTGCTCTGCCCCCGGGCAGATACCGAGGTGGTGGCGCAGGCCGCCGCCGAGACCCTTGCGGGCATCGCAGCGCCCCGGGTGCTGGACCTCTGCGCCGGAACAGGCTGTCTGGGGCTGGGGGTCAAGCGCTTTTGCCCCGCCGCGCAGGTGACCTGCGTGGAAAAAAGCCCTGCGGCCTTTGCCTATCTGGAAAAGAATGCCCGCTGCGCCCTGACCGGGCAGGGCAGACAGACCGAGAATGTGTTGGAACCCTCTGCCCTCGAGCAGGCGGATGCGCCTACTTTTGACTGGGGCCCGGCACTGAACGCGCTGCGGGCAAGCAAAAAGCCTGCCTACGCGGTGCAGCCGGTGCAGGCAGACCTGTTCACCTACTGGGAGACCCTGCCGGAGGGACAGCTGGAGCTCATCGTCTCGAACCCGCCCTACCTGACCGCCGCCGAGATGGAGCAGCTGCAGCCCGAGGTGGCACAGGAGCCTGCCATGGCGCTGGAAGCCGGGGAGGACGGTCTTGTGTTCTACCGTGCGCTGGCGCAGCACTACAAAAACGCGCTGTGCCCCGGCGGGGCGCTGGTACTGGAGATCGGCTGGCAGCAGCGGGAGGCTGTAACCGCTCTGCTGGCGGAGTACGGCTGGGCAGACATCCGCTGCATCCAGGACTTTGGCGGCAACGACCGCTGCGTGACTGCCCGCCGCCCAAAATAAATTGAAAAAACAAACAACTTCTTGTTGTAATATTTTGATTTTGTGTTATACTAAGAAGGAAAGCGAAGGATGGCCCGCCCTCTGCGGGCCCAAAGGATAAAAGGAGCAGCAGGCTATGGCAAAAAATCAGAACAACAACGTTGCACCGGCCACCCAGAAGACCGAGCCGGAAGCCAAGAAGGACGCGCTGGCTACGGCGCTGGCGCAGATCGAAAAGCAGTTCGGCAAGGGTGCCGTCATGAAGCTGGGCGACAACGCCTCCATGCAGGTGGATGCCATCTCTACTGGCAGTCTGGGGCTGGATCTGGCGCTGGGCGTGGGCGGTGTGCCGCGCGGCCGCATCATCGAGGTGTACGGCCCGGAATCCAGCGGTAAGACCACGCTGGCACTGCACATCCTTGCCGAAGCCCAGAAGAAGGGCGGCGAGGTGGCCTTTATCGACGTTGAGCACGCACTGGACCCCACCTATGCCGAGGCGCTGGGCGTGGACATCAACAACCTGCTGGTCAGCCAGCCGGACACCGGCGAGCAGGCCATGGAGATTTGCGAAGCGCTGGTGCGCTCCGGCGCGATTGATGCCATTGTAGTAGACTCGGTAGCCGCCATGGTGCCCCGCGCCGAGATCGAGGGCGAGATGGGCGACAGCCATGTGGGCCTGCAGGCACGTCTGATGAGTCAGGCCATGCGCAAGCTGACCAGCGTCATCGGCAAGACCAACACGGTCTGCGTGTTCATCAACCAGCTGCGCGAGAAGGTGGGCGTTATGTACGGCAACCCGGAGGTGACCACCGGCGGCCGCGCCCTGAAGTACTACGCCTCGGTGCGTATCGACATCCGCCGTGTGGAGGGCCTGAAGGACTCCTCCGGTCAGTTCATCGGCAACCACACCCGCGCCAAGATCGTCAAGAACAAGGTGGCTCCGCCGTTCCGTGAGGCCGAGTTCGATATCATGTTCGGCGAGGGCATCTCCAAAATGAGCGAGCTCATTGACGTGGGCGTCAAGCTGGGCATCGTGCAGAAGAGCGGTGCATGGTTCAACTACGGCGATATCCGTTTGGGTCAGGGCCGCGACAACGCCAAGCAGTTTTTGAAGGACAACCCCGAGATCGCCAATGACATCGAGGGACAGATCCGCGCCAACGCTGATAAGCTGTACGCCACCCGCCGCCCGGCAGGCCGCGCTGTTGCCGCAGCGGAAAAGCCCGCCGACCCCGCCGCCGCAAAGGAGCCGGTGGTCAAGGCACCCACCCGCAGCAGCGAGAGTGAGCTGGACATCATGGTGGAGGACTAAATGGCCTTCTACCGCCGCCGACCCCGCCCGGATGCGGAAAAGTGCGCCGACCCCGCCAAGGCGCGGGCGAGCGCGCTGGAAACGCTGGCCGGGCAGGAGGTCTCTGCCAATATACTGTATGAGCGGCTGTGCCGCCGCTATACCGAACAGGCCGCTGCCGCCGCTGTGGCCGAGATGGTGCAGCTGGACTATGTGAACGATGCCCGCTACGCCGAAGCACGGGCACACAGCCTGCTGGCTGCCCGCAAAAGCCGCCGCGCCGCCGCCCAGAGCCTGCGTCAGAAGGGGCTTGCCCCCGCCGAGGTAGCGGGCGCGCTGGAAGCGGTCTACGCCCCGGAGGACGGCGGCGACGACCCGGAGCTGGAAGCCGCCGCCGCGCTGGTGGACAGCCGCTACCGCAAAAAGCTTGCTATCGGCCGCCGCGACCTTGTGGTGGCGGCGCTGCAGCGCCGCGGCTTTGCCTACCCCGTCATCAAGGAAGCCATCCGCAGGGTGGAGGAGGAATGACCCCCTCTCCGTGAAAATGGGTTACAGGAAAGTCCGCAGACTTTCCTGTAACCCGAAATTTAAAATAGTTCTTCCGCTGATGATGCGCAAAGCGAACGCGGAGCGCATTTTAAATCCTTAAATCGTCAAAATCAAAAGCATCCCTCAAAAGAGAAAGAGAGTATCATCCCTTATGAAAATTGCGTGTATTTCCCTTGGCTGCCCGAAGAATCAGGTGGATCTGGATGTGATGGTGCACATCCTGCTGTCTGCCGGGCACGAGACTGTGGCCGATCTGGCCGAAGCCGATGTCATCCTTGTGAACACCTGCGGCTTTATCGAGAGCGCCAAGACCGAAGCCATTGAAAACATTCTGGAAGCCTGCGCTTATAAGCAGCAGAACCCGAACCTGAAGGTCATCGTTACCGGCTGCCTTGCCGAGCGCTACCGCAGCCAGATCGAGGAAGAGATCCCCGAGGTGGACGCCGTTGTGGGCTGCGCTTCCAACAAGGCCATTGACACCATCGTGGAGCGGCTGTTCCACGGCGAGGATCATCTGGAAAGCTACGGTGCCAAAAAGGACTTCCCGCTGGGCGGCAAGCGTGTCATCGGTACGCCCGCCCACTATGCGTACTTAAAGATCGCCGAGGGCTGCAACAACCGCTGCCACTACTGCGCCATCCCGGGCATCCGCGGCCCGCTGCACAGCCGCGATATGGCCGACTGCGTAGCCGAAGCCCGCTGGCTGGCCGGTGAGGGCGTGAAGGAGCTGATCGTGGTGGCGCAGGACCCCACCGCCTACGGCGAGGACTGGGGCAAACCCGGCAGCATCTGTGAGCTGCTGGACAAGCTGAACAAGGTGCCGGGGCTGGAATGGATCCGCATCATGTACGCCTACCCGGAGCGCATCACCGATGAGTTTATCGCCGCCATGAAGCGCAACGAGAAGGTGGTGCCCTACCTCGACCTGCCCATCCAGCACTGCAACGATACCATCCTCAAGAACATGAACCGCCGCTCCACCCGTGCGGAGCTGCTGGAGGTCATCGGCAAGCTGCGCCGCGAGATCCCCGGCATCACTCTGCGCACCACCCTGATCGCAGGCTTCCCCGGCGAGACCGAGGAGCAGTTCGAGGATCTGTGCAACTTTGTCAAAGAGGTGCAGTTCGACCGTCTGGGCTGCTTTGCCTACTCCGCTGAGGAGAACACCGTGGCAGCACGGATGGACGGTCAGATCGAGCAGGAAGTCAAGGACAAGCGCGCCGAGCTGGTAATGCAGATCCAGACCGGCATCATGGCGCAGAAGCAGGCCGAAAAGGTGGGCCAGACCGTGCACGTTCTGTGTGACGGCATCGACGAGGAAAACGGTCTGTACCTCTGCCGCACCACCGGCGATGCGCCGGAAGTGGACGGCTGCGTCTGCGTTTCCAGCGAGGAACCGCTGTACCCCGGCCAGTTCTATGATGTGCTGGTAGAGGACAGCGACCTTTACGATCTGTATGGTACAGTCGTAAAATAACGAATTGGAGGATAGAACCTATGAATCTGCCCAATAAACTTACCCTGACCCGCATCATTCTGGTGCCGGTGTTCATGATCTTTGTGTCCCTGACCAGTCTGGACAGCATCGTGGACGGCAATTTTAACGCCACCTTCTACCTGCTGGCCGGCATCGTGTTCGCCGCTGCCAGCTTCACCGACTATCTGGACGGCCATCTGGCGCGCAAGTGGCACATGGTCACCGATTTCGGCAAGTTTGCCGACCCGCTGGCCGACAAGCTGCTGACCACCGTAGCCTTTATCTACATGCTGCGGGACGGCGTGTGCAGCCCCGTGGTGCTGTGCATCATTCTGGCCCGCGAGTTTGCGGTGTCCGGCCTGCGCATGGTGGCTGCCGGTGCCAAGGACGGCAAGGTTATCGCCGCCAATATGTGGGGCAAGGTAAAGACCGTGCTGCAGATGCTGAGCATCATCTTCTACTTCTTCGGCACGGCGTTGAGCTACCGCGGCACGGTGGACAGTGTTTCCATTGTGGTGGTGGTCTCCATCGCCCTGTGCTGGCTGGTGGCCGCTGTGACCGCCATTTCCGGCATCAAGTACCTGTGGGATAACCGCAGCTTTATCAACACTGCAAAGTAAAAATGTGGAAAACAAAAGGCCGCTGCACCTCACCGTGCAGCGGCCTTTTGCTTTGTAAGGAGAAAATGCAGCGGAAAATTCATCTGCAACGCCGCTGGGGGAAAGCTTCTGCTTGCTTTCAGCGTGCAAGGACGCTCCGCTGGGCCAGAGGCAGGGAGGGGTGTTCCGATTCCCCCCTCCCTACCTCTGGACTCCACCCACCCCGCAACGGGTCAAGGGCTGCACGCCCTTAACAATCCTAAAGAAGAAGTCGAAGCACAAAAAAGCTAGCGCTGCGCCAGTCGGCG
>ERZ1027047.1289-NODE-1289-length-10129-cov-6.065714_pt1 | contig 10129 bp, 7 predicted proteins | sample MGYA00519286_ERZ1027047 | MGnify/ENA primary metagenome ERZ1027047 (study PRJEB26926, sample SAMN06164592) | human gut metagenome | biome: ENVO:00009003; feature: ENVO:2100002; material: ENVO:00002003 | host: Homo sapiens | place: USA | collected 2012 ... | reverse complement strand
GTTTTGGGAAGTTTTAGTCATATCTGTATTTAGAGGACTTTCCGTACACCTTCCGAAGCGATTTTTTCAGGCTGACCACCGTTTCTTTGATGATCTTTGCCTCATCGGCAGAGCAATCTGCAAGCTGTTCGGTCATCCAGCTGTCGAACACCGGCTTTGCCTTTTTGATCTCAATGCACAACAGTTCATCTGCCGAACAGTCCAGTGCGTTGATGATGTCGATCAGCGTTTTCAGGCTGGGTACAGAGTTGCCTGTTTCGATATGGCTGATGTGCGTGACCACCACGCCGACCTCATTGGCCAGCTGCTCCTGCGTCATGCCCTTTGCAAGGCGGCAGGCACGGATGCGTTTTCCGATGTCGGCGTAGTCCACCATAGTACAAGTACCCTCCGTTTTGTGAAGTGATACTTGTATTGTATGTGCAATCGACCGGGATTGTAATAACCTGAAAGTGCAGTGGACTTATAAATACTAATCGTTCAGAAATACTTTAACTTCCTGCTTTCCGTCAATCGTTGTCACAGCAGTAATGGCATCCGGGCGGAAGGAGTCTCCCGGATAATGCATTTCCAATTTCAGATTGACTTTTTTCCCAGCTTCCACTTCCTGTGCCAGTTTATTCTCAAAATTTTTGAATTCGTTCCGATTTAGTCCAGAATCCTGCGGAATGAGATTTTCCAAATCGTTTGCCCCATCAAAGCGATCTGCAATTGCATGACCTCGATCATCGGTACTTTTTTCATATCCTTTTCCAATGTCATGGATGCTGTCTTTAATTTGCAGACGACCATCATGCTCTTTCAGATGCAGGTCTCCTTCGGCTGTAAACAGCCTTCCAAGGTGATCGGTAGTGTACTCATATCCGTTTCTTTTATACTCTGCATCCGACAAAAGATCCTGCTCCATACGGTACGGCATTCCATCATCGTTATTTTTGTATTCCAGCTCTTTTTCTAGCTCTGCAAATGACTTTTCCGTAGCAGCATCCAGTTTTTCTTCTGCCTTTTCTATCACGCCTTTCTGTAGACGCTCAAATGACCGTTTGACGACATCATCCAACCCAATGTGCGTTTTTGCTTCCATCGGTTTCGCTTCTGAGATTTCTCGCCTCACAGCACACGACCTCCCTGCTGTTCAAAATTCGTCCTTAGATTATCTACAGCCTTTGCATCCGGGTTCAGGCTCATGCCCATGCTTATCACGCTATTTAGCACCCAGTCTGCAGCAGCAGCTTTCAGGCCGTACTGTCCCTGCAGCTGTTCCAGAAATTCTTTACGGGGTGTGAGCGACTTTTTAGCTGCGGCACAGTAATCAACGACTGTACCGATCCCACCAAAGAAATCGAACACAGCTTTCCGAGTCTTAGCCACATCCAGTTCTCCGCCTGCAAAGACCCGTTCCAGGTAGCGGTCGTCCTCCGGCTTCAGCACAGTCTCATGGCGTTTCAGCCAGAGCTTCAGCTGCTCCATCTCCGAAATGCTCAGCGGTTCCAACTCTTTGCCCACTGCCAGTTGTCCGAATACGAACTCTGCGTTGATTTCATGCGGCATTTTTGAAGGCTTGTGGTAAACAGCATTTTCCGGCATGGGATACGCCTCAATCTTGCAGAGCACCGCCTCCGGCCACTCGTTCTGGTAAACGGCAGCCACACCCAGCGGCAGCTTGGACAATTCGTCGATCTGTGCCTCCTTCAGAGCGGCAGACTTACCTACCAGCTTGCGATCCTCTTCGTCCGGCAGGCGCAGAATAATTTTTGTGTTCGTGTTGCGGATGACCGACATATCCAGCAGTCCGGGTGCCTGGTCTGCAATGATAAAACCCTCACCATAAGTACGCATTTCCGCAATGGCATTTGCCAGCATTTCCACCGACTTGCCCTGCAAATTTGCACCTTCCTGTGATTGCTCTGCCGAGGTCTTGCGCAACAGGTTGTGCGCTTCTTCCAGCACTGTGACATGGCGAAGCCTGCTGTTCATCCCGCTGCTGCACATCCGGTATTCCTGTAACTTCATCACCAAGATGCCCATCAGCAGCGATTTTGTTTCCATAGAACCCACTCGGCTCAAATCCACAATAACATTGCGGTCAAACAGCGCTTCGTCCGTCAGCGCATCTTCTGCGCAAAGCACACTGCCATAAATACCGTTTGTCAACGACTTTACGCGGGTGCACAATGCGCCCACATAATCGCTTTGGGTATCCTTGGAATAATGCGACTCTTCAATGACGCCCGGCAGAATATCCAGCAGGTCAAAGAAGGTTGGGAAAACTCCCTTCTCGCTCTCCGAATTGCGCAGATCCCAGCCTACTTTCTGATAGCTGCGCTCAATAGCATCCTTCAGCACCGCTGGCATGGCTGCATACATCGGCCAGCAGGCGTTGAATATCTCCACCAGACGGTCAATATGTTCCAGAATATGGATATTCTCAGGGAATGCAAAGGGGTTCATGCGCAGCAGCGGCGTTTCTCTGGGGTTTGTACCAAACACCTGCACATCTGTACAATTGCCGAACACGTTCTTGTATTCGCCCTTGGCCGGTTCCACCACAAGAAACGTCGTTTGTCCGTTCTTTGTGATCTCATCCAGCAGATGGTAGACCGCATTGGATTTGCCTGTGCCGGTCGAGCCAGTGATGAACGTGTGGGAAGCCATTGCCTGCCGATTCAGGATCAGTCCTGCCGCTTCCTCTTTACCCATGTGGTAAATCTTGCCCAGATTCATCTTGTCCTCATCCGGCATCGCCTCATCCGGCACATTGCGGCCAAACTCCGCGTGCTCAATAATCGGCAAGCCGTGCACTGAGCGGGTGGGCAAGCCAAGATGCATCGGCAGTTCCCGCCCGCTGACCAGCGTTGCAGGTGTATAAAGCAGACTATCCGGCGCATTCTCCCATAGCGGGCGAGCAAAGACCGGTTGCATGAACCGCTTGAGATATTCCCGCAGCTGTGCCACTTCTGCCTCATTGTTCTTCCACACATTGACGGCACCGCTCTCCACCGAGGAGCCCTCGCCTACCATCAATGCGCGGTAAGTGTTGGCCGCCAAAAGTGCTGTGGATTGAGTAGACGAAAGGAAATATGCTGCACAGTTATAGCAGCCATAATCTTCACTTTCCTTTACACGCTTGAGCTGGTTTTCAATGCGTTCCAGCAGTTCCTCCACCGATTTATTGCACAGTTCCACCTGCTGAGTACGGCCCGTGCCGCGGGTGTCCGTTGTGCCGTGGCTCTCCTGCTGGCTGGTGGTGTCCGATGTTCCATGCGACGTTCCATCGGAGGTGCTGTGCGAAGTGCCGGTCTGCTCGGTGGTAGAGTGGCTGGTACCCCACGAGGCGTTTACGCCCATGGAGCCTCCGATGTTCCGGGCGATGCTGTTGAAAGCCGTTCTGGATGGTGCCATGCCTCCTATGGCCCTGCCAGCCGTGCCCAGCAGCGGTCCAATAACAGCACCTGCCACCGGAATCGCAACCGAGGCTACTGCGCCGCCCAGACCCAGAATGCCTGCAATACCACCAGCCACCGGCGAGATTTTTGTGACCGAGGTGCCGAAGCTGCTGCCGACACCGCCGTTGATACCGCCGCTGACCCCTTTCGTTTTCTGTGTGCCGTCCGTCACCGAAGAGGACTGGTTCGTACCGTCCGTTGTGGTCGTGCTGACAGTATCGCTGATGGTATGGGAAGTTCCACTGCACAGGCTCTCCATCACAGCTGTGCTCTGATTCTCGGTATAAGACCATGTACTCTTGCGGAAGGGCGAAAGAGTGCTGTACAGATTTTCATACCCGCTGCGGATAGCCGCCTGCGTTTCATTGGAAACAGGTTCTGCCAAAAACAGCGCAGTATACTTTTCTCCTTCCATCGCATCCATAAAGCGCTCAATGCCCTGCACAAAGGCTTTATCTTCCGTTTTGGACTTATCGCGCAGAGCTGCCACACAGGACACTGAGGCCACCGCCTCCTGCGCTTCGCCAAAGGCTTCATCCAGCAGTTCTTTTTCATCTTTCTGAGAAATGCCTTTTATATCGGAACCGGGGAAGTTGGAGAGCAGCACTTTCTGCAACGCCTTGCTGGAAATTTCCAGCTTGCGGCTCTTCATGCTCTGTTTCAGGGGATCCTCGCGAACGCCCAGATAGATATTGGCACCGGCATTTCCTTCCGGCACATCGATCATCACCGCCAGACTACAGCCTTGTGCCATGCTGGAATAGTACACCGTGGAAAGCTTCTGGAACATATCTTCGCCCTTTTTCAGGGTCAGTTTCTTCAGCTGGAACATTCGGATACACTGAGTGGGATCCTGCACCTCCAGCATCTTCTGAGAAAGCTCCACCATGCCATAGTTCTGCAGTTCCGTCAGATATTTTTTATACACCAGATGGTCTGCAAGGGTCAGCTGGTCCGTCAGGTCATGCAGCGACCGCTGCGCGGAAAGCTGCTGTTTTTCAAGCACCTCAAGCTCGTCTGCCATGATTTATTTTCCTTTCTGCTGTTAACCCCTCAAAATTTTCCACAACAGACCTACAGTGGCCGCCGCGGCGCCGGCTGCCACTGCCGCACCCATACCGCTGCTCTGCATCCTGTCAATAGCGTTCTTTGCGCTTTCATTGCCCTGCTCAGCCGCTTTCTTGTACCACTGCATGGCCTGTGCTTCATCTTTTATCACGCCGTATCCATTTTCATAGAACACGCCAAGTTTATACTGTGCATCAGCATCGCCCTGGTCCGCAGCTTTCCGGTACCACTCTGCCGCAGTTGCTTTCGATAACGTTACACCTGTACCATATTCGTAACACAACCCAAGATTGTACTGTGCAAATGCATTACCATTCTCCGCAGATTTACGATACCATTCAACTGCTTTCGCGCTGTTCTTTTCCACGCCTTCTCCATTTTTATAGCAATAGCCCAAATTGTTCTGCGCACTTGCATTTCCCTGATCTGCAGCCTTACGGTACAACTCCACTGCCCTGACAGGGTCTTTTGTTACACCATCTCCTGTCTTGTAGCAATAGCCAAGATTACATTGCGCATCCGCATCACCCTGGTCTGCGGCTTTCCGATACCATTTCGCCGCTTCTTCTTTGTTCTGTGCCACGCCATATCCCTTGTCATAGAACAGACCAATCTTAAATTGAGCTCTTGCGTATCCATGCTCTGCAGATTCGTCGTACCATACTGCTGCTTCGGCCAGGTCTTTTTTTATTCCTTTTCCATACTCATAGCAAAGGCCAAAATTACACTGTGCAACTTCATTGCCATTTTCTGCTGATTCGCGATACCACTTTGCTGCTTTGGCCAGGTCTTCTGTTACACCTTCTCCCACTTCATAGCAATAGCCAAGACTGTTCTGAGCGTCCGCGTTGCCCCCTTCTGCTGCTTTCTCGTACCATTTTGCGGACTCCTCATTGTTTGGCTCTACGCCATAGCCATAACAATAGCAATCACCAAGCAGATTCTGCGCCTTTGCAACGTCTTGCTCTGCCGCTTTCCGAAACCATTTCACGGCCTCTTCATTATTCACTTCTACACCATAACCATAATAATAGCACTCTCCCAGCATACACTGTGCATTTGCGACGTCCTTCTCTGCCGCTTTGCGATACCACTTTACGGCTTCTTCATTATTCTCTTCTATGCCATTTCCATAATAATAACACTTACCCAGCGCAAACTGTGCATCTGTATCGCCTTGTTCTGCGGCCTTTTGATACCACTTTACCGCTTCCGTTTCATTTTCATCTATGCCATTTCCATAATAATAGCACTCGCCCAATTCATATTGTGCTTCCGCAAATCCCTGCTCTGCGGCTTTCTCGTACCACATCGCAGCCTTTTTCGGGTCTTTTTCTACGCCTTCTCCGTTCCTGTAGAAATAGCCAAGATTATACTGTGCCGCCGCAAATCCCTGCTCTGCGGCTCTCGCAGACCATTCAGCGGCCTGCACAGGGTCTTTCGTTACGCCACCGCCAATCGCATAACAAACGCCCAGATTGTACTGCGCTTTCACATTGCCCTGTTTTGCCGCCTTGCGGTAGCATTCAAACGCCTGCTCCAAATCTTTTGCGACACCTGTGCCATTACTATAGCAAGCGCCCAACTCGTTCTGCGCCTCCGCATAGCCCTGCACTGCCGCCTTGCGGTACAGTTCTGCGGCTTTTGCCTCGTCCTTGCCGACGCCGTCGCCGGCCTCATAGCACGCGCCCAGCTCATACTGGGCTTCCGGGCATTCCTGCTCCGCCGCTTTGGTGTACCACTTCACAGCCGCCACATTGTACGAGAGTGCCGCATACAGCCGCCCGGTCATATACTGTGCCGTCACATTTCCCTGAGTCGCCGCCGCTTCGTACCACTTGCGGGCCTCTTTGTCGTCTTTTTCAACGCCCAGAGTCTGATAATAGAAGCATCCGCCCAGAACGCACTGCGCCTCGGCATTGCCCTGCTCTGCGGCCTTTTTGTACCACACGACCGCATTTTCTTCGCTTTTTTCCACACCCGTGCCGTTCTGATAGCACCGTGCCACCTCAAACTGTGCCTCAGGGCTTCCGTAATCTCTGGCCGCGACCATGTACTGCTGGAACGCCATTTCCACATTGCCTGCCTGCTGATAATTTTGGGCATTATGCAGGTAGTCCTGCTCGGTTTCCTCCTGCGTTTCCTGCTGCGCTTCCTCACCCAGGCAAAAGTTCTCCACGAAGCCCATGAATTCTCGCTTTTTATCTTCCGGGCCAATAAACAGGAAGCTGTACACAGCATTTTTCTCATTGCTGAAACCCATAGCCTTGATTTCAGCCCCCAGACCATCCCAATTCACACGGCCAGCCGCCGGCTCAAACCATTCTTCAACAGATTTTGTCTTGATGGCATTCGGGATTTCCATCTCCTGCCCACCCACACGGATAGACTTCAGTTTATCCGTAAAACGTACTTCCACCTGAATTTTGCTCATGATGATAGTCTCCCTATGTATTTATAATTTTTATATAGTCTCCCTGACTTCTCACCCACATCTGGATGCCCGTGCCAAACACCTCGGCTTCCACGATCCAGCCTTTTTCCGTCACCTGCAAAACCTTTGCAGTGGGCAGACGGTCGAGAACGGATTCCAGACTTGGCCCGGTATACTCGAACCGGATGGTCTGCAACTCGCCGCCGTACATGAACTGGATGCGCTTGCGCATCTCGCCCTCCTGAAAGCGGTCGGTATACCGCTGGGCAAAGTGTCGGTCGAGGGTTTTGTAATTTTGAATGCGGTCAATACGATAAATCGTCGGGGAATTGTCCTGCGGGTTCTGGAAGTGCTTGTCCTTGTCGATGCCCTCAATGAACGCTGCCAGATAAAAATAATACTCACTGAACAGGATGCCCACCGGTTCAATGGTGCGCACGCGGGTCTCGCCATCGTGGGTGCGGCAGTAGGTAATTTCCATGACATTGTGATTTTCTACTGCCGTGCCGATGTCCCACAAACTCTCAATAAACTTCCGGCCATGCTGCGGCTCAACGTAATGGAAGCGCTCGTTGCTGATGAGGTCTTTGACCTGATTCAACCGATCCAGCGGGGTGCACACCCGCACCAGCTTGTCCAGAATGGGGAACATTTCCTCCTTGACCATGGAACGGCTTTCCAGCAAAATCTTGCATACCGCCAGAATCTCGCTGCTGGTGAGGAAGCGGGAAAGCGTGTCATCCAGCAAATAGCCGCCCTTTGCGGAGTTGTATAAGATCTCCCGGCGCGGCTCGCTGTCTGCAAAATAGCTGCGCAGGGTATCAAGATCGCGCTGGATGGTTTTTTCACTGACGCCAAAGTGGTCCGCCGTTTGCTGTTTGTTCAGCACACCGCCCTGTACCAGAATCTGCTGAATATAGAGTATACGGTCTAATCTACTATTACGCACAGTTCATTCTCCTTCTCTGTTCATTGTAACACAGTGCAACAACAGCCGCAATTCTTTGTGTGAAATTTTGTTGTTTTGTGAAACAGCCACAAAATTTTTGTCTCTTTTGCACAATCCTAGTATACAAAAAAAGATGGACAGCTTGTCTGTCCATCCTCCAAAAAGCCAAGTGCTTTTCTCACAAATTCCATCTGCGGTTCAGCCGGTAGATCACATCCCATACATCATCCTTAAAAGTGTACATTACCTGACGCGCTGATGCACTTCTGCTTGCCATGCAGACAACCAGAAACAGTTCGGCGGCAAATGCCGCGCCCAGCAGAAACATCCATATTTTTTTCATTGTGCACTCTCCTTTGATGGCGTTTATGCCCTTTTGTCTGTCTATTATAACGATCCTGTTGGACAGTTTGCATGTCCTTTCTGTAAAAGATATTTTCTGCTTTTCCTGTACGTTGCAACACAAAAACCGCCCCAGCTTCCTGTTACGGAAACCGGGGCGGTTCGTTTGTTTTATTTGTGCTTTTTCAAGCGCTCACGCAATTACTTGCGGGGGTTCTTGATAGTAGCCTGAGCAGCAGCCAAAATTACAGGGCGTTTGGAATAACGACACATCGCGGTTTTCAATTTTTCAGTTGATTCCAAGCTCTTTCATCAACTCTGCACGGCTCTTTTCATCTTCGGAAGCCCTCTTTACATCGTCAATGCGATTCTGGTCAAGGAGCTTCTTTACCAGTAAAGCCATTTTGTTTTCTCCGCGGCTCTCGCCTTTCACGATGCCTTTTTCAATGCCTCTGCTTTCCACTTTATCAAGCACATCACACATATTGCGTGGGCCTCCTTTCTGGCCATCGGTATTTGTATTGTACGCTTCCTCAAACCGATTATCATTCGTCATAATACTCAGCAGTTGAAGCGTTTCCTGCACATGGGTCAAATCCTGTGAACTCGGAATATAGTCGCCGCTTTCCCGTTTCTGTACGAAATAGTCTGCCACGACCTTGAAATCGCTCTGGAAAAGTTCTACCTGCTCATGGGTCAGATAGGCAATCTGGAACAGGTTGATTTTATACTCGTTGACGTATGGCTCAAACTCTTTTGGAACGTTCAGCCGTTCTTTCAGAGACAGCGGCCCACTCCACGGTTTTTCATGACCAAAATAGAGAACCAACGTCACGACTGGGTAACGGCTTCCTGTATCATTATCTCCCAGAAGCTGTGCCCGATACTCTGCACCATCATAACCTATCACTCGGAGCGGCATATCCGGGTCAGAGGCTGTTTGGTTCTCAAACCCGATACACGCCACCCTGATATTACCATTCTTCCATCGTTTGGCAACATCACGTTCAATTTCATGGAGCCTGCCATCTGCTTTATAATAGGTGCGCGGAGCCTGATCTTCCAATTCATCTGCACCTAAAACTTGCTTTCCGTTGAATAACAGCACGTTTACGATATCAGAGAATACATCATTGTAGGATTCCAGAATCTTTTCAGATGCGTCTTTTTCTGCCACAGACTCACCGCCTTTCTTTTTTCTTATATTACCACAACGCACAGATTGAATCAATCATACCCATGTGAACTTTTCACTCTACCACTTGCTAAATCCAGAAATCCACAGCTCCACACCATATCATCCTTCCGCCATCTTATTTAACTCCGAGTTCTTGAACATCCGAATCACATTTTAGATGAGGCAGTTTGACACTCAATTCGTCCACAGTCATTGTGCTTCCCTTCCTCGACTGTCAAAACCCATTAGTAGTGTTAGTAGTATTTGTTTCTTTAGCCTGAGACGAACTTCTTCCTTCTGCGTAGCAGGAATCATTCTTGTATTCTAAGGCGAATAAGAAATATTACGAACCCGATATTGATTATCCCTCGGAAAGTGCTATAACGGTTTATACTTGTACTTCAAATTCGCATGTCTGTCGAAAATCATCAGGCTACTTTTTCCTTTGAGATAGCCCATGACGTAAGAAATGCTATAAAAAACTTATTAACATATGGATGTGGTCAGGACATGCTTCCGCCTCGATAATTTCAATTCCTTTCTGTTCACACAGTTGGCGGAGTATCTGACCGATATCTTTTTTAATCTGGCCGTAAATTACCATTCTCCGGTATTTTGGTGCAAACACCACATGGTATTGACATCTCCATGCTGTATGGCTTCTGTCTCTTATACACATCTCCGAGCCCACGAGACGCTCATGAATATCGTAT
>ERZ1027047.1286-NODE-1286-length-10142-cov-4.478338_pt1 | contig 10142 bp, 9 predicted proteins | sample MGYA00519286_ERZ1027047 | MGnify/ENA primary metagenome ERZ1027047 (study PRJEB26926, sample SAMN06164592) | human gut metagenome | biome: ENVO:00009003; feature: ENVO:2100002; material: ENVO:00002003 | host: Homo sapiens | place: USA | collected 2012 ... | reverse complement strand
GAGATTCATGAGCGTCTCGTGGGGTCGGAGATGTGTATAAGAGACAGTCTTTACGCTGTCGCGGGACGGCTGTCTGCCGGTCTCGGAGGTGGAGATAACGTACTGTATCTTTCCGCTCTCCAGCAGCTGGATCACGTCCGGATCGCCCTTGCCTATTCTGTAGGCGTGGCTTGCCGCGATCATGTTTCTGTTCAGCACGGAAGCGGTTCCGCTGGTGGCGTAGATCTTGAATCCCAGAGCCTCGAAGCGGCTTGCGATCTCGATTATCTCGTGCTTGTCGCCGTCCTTGACAGAGATGAGCACGCCGCCCTCGTGGTACAGCTTGTAGCCTGCCGCGATAAGTCCCTTGAGCAGCGCCTCGCTGAAAGTCCTTGCAATACCAAGGCATTCGCCGGTGGACTTCATCTCCGGACCGAGCTGGTTATCAACGTCGTTCAGCTTCTCAAAGCTGAATACCGGAACCTTGACGGCGATGTAGTCGCCGACAGGATACAGACCGCTCTTGTAGCCCATGTCCTTGAGCTTAGCGCCGAGGATTATCTTGGTCGCAATATCCACCATGTTCACGCCCGTAACCTTACTGATATACGGTACAGTTCTGGAAGAACGCGGATTAACCTCGATTACGAATACCTCGTGGTCGTACACAACGTACTGGATATTCACCAGACCGACTACATGCAGCGCCTTCGCAAGCTTCTCGGTGTAGTCGATGATAACGCGCTTGATGTGCTCGGAAAGAGTCTGCGCAGGATAGATGGAGATTGAGTCGCCGGAGTGGATACCTGCGCGCTCGATATGCTCCATGATACCCGGAATGAGGAAGTCCTCGCCGTCGCAGATGGCGTCTACCTCAACTTCAGTACCCATCATGTACTTGTCGATGAGCACGGGGTTCTCCAGCTTGTGGCTGGTGATTATCGTCATGTACTCGGTGACGTCGCTGTCGCAGTGTGCGATTATCATATTCTGACCGCCAAGAACGTAGGACGGACGGAGCAGTACCGGATATCCAAGCTCGTTGGCTGCCCTGAGCGCTTCTTCGGTGGTGAACACTGTGCTTCCCTTAGGACGGGGGATATTGCACTTCTCAAGCAGTTCGTCGAACAGCTCTCTGTCCTCTGCCGCGTCAACGTCCGCAGCGGAAGTACCCAGAATACGCACGCCCAGCGCGGTGAGGTGCTTTATCAGCTTTATCGCAGTCTGTCCGCCGAACTGAACTACAACGCCGTAGGGCTTCTCTGTGGCGATGAGGGCTTCAACGTCCTCCTTTGTCAGTGGGTCAAAGTACAGTCTGTCGCCGGTGTCGAAGTCGGTGGAAACAGTTTCGGGGTTGTTATTGCAGATGATTGCCTCGCAGCCCTCTTCCTTCAGCGTCCATACGCAGTGAACGGAGCAGTAGTCGAACTCGATACCCTGACCGATTCTGATAGGACCGGAACCGAATACAATTACCTTCTTCTTATCAGTAGGGTGCTGCTCGATGAACTCAGCCGCTTCATTCTCGCGGTCGAACGTATTGTAGAAGTACGGAGTGCTTGCGGAGAACTCAGCCGCGCAGGTATCTACCATCTTGTATACTGCAAGGCGGCGCTCCTTTATCTTCTGACCGGAAATGCGCTCGATGGTGCTGTCGAGGTAGCAGTACTTCTTCGCCATGTCGTACTTTTCCTGGGTCAGCTCGCCCTCAGCCAGCCACTTCTCCAGCTGTACGAGGTTATTCAGCTTGCTGATGAACCACTTGTCTATCTTGGTGATGTTGTGAATTACGTCGATGGAAATGCCGCGCTTGAGCGCTTCGAATACGCAGAAGGAACGGTCAACGTCAATGTCCTCCAGCTTCTTCATGATCTCCTCATCGGTGAGCTTTACGAAATCCTCCTTGGTCATGGTGTCCATTCCAAGCTCGATGGAGCGGACCGCCTTCATCATGCCAGCCTCAAAGCTGGGCGCGATAGCCATGATCTCTCCGGTAGCCTTCATCTGGGTGCCGAGAGTCTTTTTCGCGTAAACGAACTTATCGAACGGCCACTTCGGGAACTTTACTACCAGATAGTCAAGCGCAGGCTCAAAGCATGCGTAGGTCTTTCCGGTTACCTGGTTTACGATTTCGTCGAGAGTGTAACCAACCGCGATTCTCGCAGCAACCTTTGCGATAGGATATCCGGTAGCCTTGGAAGCCAGCGCAGAGGAACGGGAAACTCTCGGGTTTACCTCGATAACGGCATAATCGAAGCTGTCGGGCTTGAGCGCGAACTGGCAGTTGCAGCCGCCCTCTACCTTGAGTTCCTGGATTATGTTGATAGCCGCGGTACGCAGCATCTGATATTCCTTATCGGCGAGGGTCACACAGGGAGCAACGACGATGGAGTCGCCGGTGTGTACGCCGACCGGGTCGAAGTTCTCCATGGAGCAGACGGTGATGACGTTGCCCTTGCTGTCGCGCATTACCTCGAACTCGATCTCCTTCCAGCCGGAGATGCACTTCTCGACCAGGATCTGAGTGATAGGAGAAAGACGCAGTCCGTTGGTGGCGATCTCGTGGAGTTCCTCGGGAGTCTGCGCGATACCGCCGCCGGTACCGCCCAGGGTGAACGCAGGTCTTACGATTACCGGGTAGTGGATAACCTCGGCAAAGTCCATTGCGTCCTCGACTGTTTCAACGACCTTGGAGGGAATACATGGCTGACCGATCTTCTCCATAGTGTCCTTGAACGCCTGTCTGTCCTCCGCCTTGTGAATGGTTTCGGGATTGGAGCCGAGCAGCTTTACGCCGTGCTCCGCCAGGAATCCGCACTCGGCAAGTTCCATGGAGAGCGTAAGCCCGGTCTGACCGCCGAGGTTTGACAGCACGCTGTCCGGCTTCTCAATCTCGATTACTCTCTTTACGACGTCAAGAGTCAGCGGCTCGATGTAGATCTTGTCCGCCATGTGCTTGTCCGTCATGATAGTAGCCGGGTTGGAATTGATGAGGACTACCTCCAGCCCCTCCTGCTTGAGCGCACGGCACGCCTGGGTGCCTGCGTAGTCGAACTCCGCAGCCTGTCCGATAACGATAGGGCCGGAGCCTATAACCAGTACTTTCTTGATATCGCTTCTTAACGGCATGACTTTTTACCCTCCATCAGATCAATAAACTCATCGAACAGGTACGCGGTATCCTTCGGACCGCCGCATGCCTCCGGGTGGAACTGCACCGTGAACGCAGGCGCATTGTGATAACGCACGCCCTCGCAGGTGCCGTCGTTGCCGTTGACGTGGCTGACCTCGCCTGCCCCGGCAGGAACGCTGTCGCTTACGACTGCATAGCCGTGGTTCTGGGAGGTGATGAATGTTCTGTCAAGCGCGAGATCCTTTACCGGCTGGTTGCCGCCGCGGTGACCGTACTTGAGCTTCTCGGTCTTTGCGCCGTTGGCGAGCGCCAGCAGCTGATGTCCCAGGCAGATTCCGAATGTGGGTATCTGCGCCGGAATAAGGTCGTGGAGGGTCTGTATAGCCTCGGTGTTGTCCGCAGGGTCGCCGGGGCCGTTCGAGAGCATGATCCCGTCAGGATTCAGAGCCTTTATCTCGTCCGCGGTGGAGTTCCACGGCATTACGGTGACGTTACATCCGCGCTTGACCAGTTCGCGGCGGATATTGAACTTGTAGCCGTAATCCATCAGCACCACGTTGTATTTTGCGTTCTCAGCCGGGTAGTATTCCTTCGCCTTTACGCTGACCTTCGGGACCACCTTTCCGACATTATATGCACGGATCTGCGCAAGAAGCGCATCCTTGTCGAAATCGCCGTGGACTATCGCACCGTTCATTACGCCGCTCTCGCGGATTATCTTTGTGAGGTGGCGCGTATCGATGTCGTAGATACCGATGATGTTGTACTTCTTCAGATAGCTGTCAAGATCACCCTCACAGCGGAAATTCGACGGATCCTCGCACTGCTCTCTTACGATGTAGCCGCTGACAACGCTCCCGTTGGACTCGGGGTCGATGGAATTCACGCCGTAGTTTCCTATCAGCGGAAAGGTCTGGGTGACGATCTGTCCGCAGTAGCTGGGGTCGGTCAGGGTCTCCTGGTAGCCTACCATCGCGGTGGTGAATACTATCTCACCGACAACCGAGCCGTCCGCGCCGAACGCCCTGCCCACGAATTCTGTGCCGTCCGCAAGAACGAGCGTCGCTTTCTTTTTGTTCTCGAATATCATTTGTTCTCCTCCATGTACTGGTTAATTAACTGTATCACGGGACTCCCTTTATCCCCCGGCACAGTGCGCCGAGGGGGTATATCTCTGTATGGGCGTAATTACTTGCTTATGCTGATCTTTCCTACTATACCCATGATTTCATCTCTCATGCGGATAGCTTCGCGGCGTGCTGCCTCAGCGAATTCATGCTCGTCGCACTTCTCCTTCTGGTATGCGCACATGATTCCTCTGGAGCTGTTGACGATTCCTCCCAGGCCATTCTTGTCGAACGCGCCGGCGATATCCTTAGCGCCTGCACCCTGAGCGCCGTAGCCCGGGATAAGGAAGAACGTTGTAGGGAGCTTCTCGCGCAGGTATTTCAGCTGCTCGGGATAAGTCGCGCCGACTACCGCGCCGACGCCGGAATAACCGTAAACGCCGGGGAGTTCCTTGCCCCACTCCTCGCACATGTGACCCATGGTTTCATAGATAGTCACGCCGTCGATCTTCTTGTCCTGGAGTTCGCCGGAGCTGGGGTTGGAGGTCTTGACAAGCACGAAGATTCCCTTGTCGTTGTCGCGGCAGGTAGCTACCAGCGGCTTGATTCCGTCGCTGCCGAGGTAACCATTGACTGTCAGTGCGTCCCCGAGGAACGGCTCGTAGGTCTGGCTGCCTACCTGTACCTTGCCCAGATGCGCAGCTGCATATGCCTCCATCGTTGTGCCGATGTCGTTGCGCTTGCCGTCGGTGATGACGTACATTCCCTTACTGCGCGCGTATTCCTGGGTCTTGTAGAGGGTCTTGACGCCAGCCGGTCCGTACATCTCATAGTAAGCCGCCTGGGGCTTTACTGCCGGTACGATATCATACAGCGCGTCGATGAGTCCCTTATTGAACTCCAGCAGAGCCTTCGCAGCGCCCTTGAGGGTCTCGCCGTACTTCTCGAAACACTTCTCCTTAATGAACTCGGGAACGTAAGCAAGCTTGGGATCAAGTCCTGCAACGGAGGGATTCTGGGTCTGTTCGATCTTCTCGATAAGTCTGTCAAGTGACATTTCATTCTTCCTTTCCTGCGGCTCAGTCAACGCCGTCTGTGTAAACTATTTTTCCGTCTAATATTGTGTATTTCACCCTGCCCTTCAGGGTCATTCCCTTGAAGCAGGTGTTTTTCGATTTTGAGTGCAGCTTCGCCGGATCGACCACCCACTCTTCGTTGGGGTCGAAAATGCAGATGTCCGCGATATCGCCGCTCTTCAGCGAACCGCCGGGGATAGACAGTATCCTGCGCGGATTCACACACATCAGCGTGACGATCCTCTGGAGAGATATCTTTCCGGTGTGGTAAAGCGCGGTGAGCGTAGCCGCCAGGGAGGTTTCCAGTCCTACAACGCCGTTGGGAGCCTTCTCGAAATCCGCCTTTTCCTCCGGAGCGTGGGGAGCGTGGTCGGTGATTATGCAGTCGATAGTGCCGTCGATAACGCCCTCGGTTATCGCCTGTACGTCTGCCGCCGTGCGGAGCGGAGGATTCATGCGGTAGTCCGCGTCCCGGCTGCGGAGCAGTTCGTCCGTCAGCATGAAGTAGTGCGGTGCGGTCTCGCAGGTAACCATAGTTCCGAAGCGCGCCGCCGTGCGGATATTCTGCATGCTCTGCGCGGTAGAAACGTGCGCAATGTGAATCGGCACCTCAAGGTCTGCCGCAAGGGTGATCTCACGCTCGGTTATGATATCCTCGCTCAGGCGGTGTATCCCCTTTACGCCGAGTTCCTTAGAAACCTCGCCGGCGTTCATGATACCGCCGTTAACGATGTCAAGATCCTCGCAGTGGGAGATCACCTTCAGCCCGGCGTAGTGCGCCTTCACCATGGCTTCCGCCATGATACGGGCGTTCCGGACTGGTCTGCCGTCATCGGAAACCGCAACGCAGCCAGCGTCGTGGAGCTCCTTGAAGTCACACATCTCAACTCCGCCAAGCCCTTTTGTAATGCTGCCCACGGGGTAAACGCGCGTTCTGGCGTTCTTCGCCTTTTCGATGATGTAGTGCACCGTTTCCGCATTGTCGATAGTGGGATTCGTATTCGGCATGCAGGCAACTGCGGTAACTCCGCCTGCCGCCGCTGCGTTTCCGCCAGTGATGATATCCTCCTTGTGGGTCTGACCGGGATCGCGGAAATGCACATGCATATCGCATATTCCGGGAATGACCGTCAGTCCATCGCAATCGATGACCTGCGCGTCCGGGGCGGAGATATTCTCGCTGACGTCCCGTATCAGGTTGTCGCGGATAAGTATATCCGCCCTGCCCTCGAATCCGCTGGCACTGTCAACGACATACCCGTTTTTCAGTAATAAGTCCATCATGACCTCCCTGTATTGTATTTTCCGTTTATGAAAGTCCCTTACTCACCGGGACATTGCTCGTAAATCACAACTTTGTCGCAGCCGTCAAGTTCGTTCACCAGTACCTTGACCTTTTCCTCGCGGGAGGTGGGGAGATTCTTGCCGATGTAATCCGCCCTGATGGGAAGCTCCCTGTGTCCCCTGTCCACCAGCGCCGCCAGCTGTATCAGCATGGGTCTGCCACGGGACATTATCGCGTCGATGGCGGCGCGCGCAGTCCGTCCGGTGAAAATAACGTCGTCCACGATTATGACGCGCTTGTCCGTGATATCGAACGGTATCTCGCTGCTGTCCGGACAGCCGCCGCGCGGCTTGTCGTCACGGAATGGCGTGATATCCAGCAGTCCCACCGGTATCTCGCTGCCGTCGATCTCGGAAAGCTTCGCCGCAATGCGCTTGGCAAGGACTGCGCCGCGTGAAAAAAGCCCGATAAGGCAAAGACCATCAGTACCCTTATTACGTTCGATCATCTCAAACGAAATACGGGTGACCGCCCTTGCCATCGAGCTTTCGTCCATTATTTCCGCCTTTAAAGAAAGACCCTCGACGGTACACATGGATATCACGTCCTTTCTCATCAGAACAAAAAAAGCCAGCCGGAAATACGGCTGGCTGATGAAATCTGTGTACAACAAGCGCTGCGCCGCCTGGACGCAACTCCCCCTATACGAAAATCACAACCTTGCCGGCCTCACGGTGCCGCCTTAAAAGCCACTGATTTTTTCGCAAAACGCACCTGAAAAGTGCATTACTGTTATTAGTTATTATATACTACTCCGGAGGATTTGTCAAGTGATTTTTTCAACGTTCCTCGGAATTTTACGCTTTGCAAAAACCGTGGGCATTACCCGGGCGGATTATTGACATATCCGTCATAATGCTGTATAATGTTCACAGGCAACAAATCCATGAACGGCGGTGAAAAAATGCACAAGGTGAAGGCAAAGGGAATACTCTCGGCGGAAAACGGAATAAACATCTACCGCGGCTGCACCCATGGGTGTATTTACTGCGATTCCCGGAGCGAATGCTACCAGATGTCCCACGCTTTTGAGGATGTGGAGGTCAAGGAGAATGCGCCGCAGCTGCTGGAATCCGCGCTGCGCTCCAAGAGGAAGCGCTGCATGATCGGCACCGGCGCCATGTGCGATCCCTACCTCCACGCAGAAAGGGAGCTGCGGCTGACACGGCGATGCCTGGAACTGATCTCGCAGTACGAATTCGGCGTGAGCCTGCTGACGAAATCCGACCTTGTAATTCGCGACATCGACCTGCTGGAGGACATCAACCGTAAATCCAAGGCAGTCGTCCAGATGACCCTGACCACCTTTGACGACGACCTCTGCCGTATCATTGAGCCGAACGTCTGTCCCACGTCCCGGAGGTTCGAGGTGCTGTGCGAAATGCGCAAGCGCGGTATTCCGACAGTGGTATGGCTGTCGCCGCTGCTGCCGTTCATCAACGACACCGAGGAAAACGTCCGTGGGATACTGGACTACGCACGGCGCTCCGGCTGCGTTGGCGTGATGGCTTTCGGAATGGGGCTGACTCTCCGGGAGGGAAGCCGGGAATACTTCTACAGGCAGCTTGACGAGCACTTCCCGGGGCTGAAAGAGCGCTATATGCAGCGGTTCGTGAATTTCTACGAACTCCCGTCGCCGGACACCGCTCGGCTGCTGGATATATTCCACGGCGAATGCGAAAAATACGGAATGCTGCACGTCCCGGATAAAATATTCGCCTATCTGAGGGAATTCCCGGAGTGCGAACAGCTTACATTATTCTGAGGTGGACTATGATAAACAACTACATCAAGATGATCTGCGGAATGCTGGATATTCCCATGCCGGCGGTGTTCTATAACGATTCCGCCCTACAGCCCGGCGAGCACGCGCGGCTCACTCCGGACGGAAAGCAGCTTTACCTGCGGAAGCTGAAGAATCCGTCCCTCGACCAACTGTTCTCCGCAGCATTCCAGCTGCGTAAGGAATGGCAGCGCCGCACTGACACGGAGCACTACTTCGGAATCTATCAGTCCCGGGAGAAGCTTCCCATAAGGGAATTCAGCCTGCAGCCCTCCGAGGTGGACGCAAACGCTTTCGGCGCGGTGGTCGCTTCCGCATTCTTCGGTGTGGAGCCGATATTCGACGACCTCCCTGGAATCACGCGCAGCCGCATAGACAGCCGTATCGCTGAGATACGCAGCCGGGAATTCCCACAGCTGGCTCAGATGAAATTACCGCATTAATAAAATAAGGTGGAATATTCCACCTTACCACTTATTGTTGTTCTAACATCAAATTGATTATTCCACCAAGAAGCTGACGGTTACTATCGCTCAGCTTCTTTATTTTTTCTGAGATATCTTCAGGAGTCTGACGCGGTCTGTCCGTTCCGGTCAGCAGATAATCCGGAGTCGTATCAAGCGCACGGCAAAGGCTCATCACAAGTTCAAGGCTCGGCGCTGAACGCCCTGTTTCCAGATTGGAAAGGTATTTGTAGTTGACATCTATCATCTCACAGACCTGATATTGCTTCAGTCCGAGTTCCTTTCGGCGCGCAGCAATGCGCTTGCCAACCTCTGTGTAGTCTATCGTCATAATATCACCCTATTACATGATATCAGGAACGGCATCAAATAAAAACCATTCATCAGATAGATTTTCCACTTGACAGGCAGATTATTCTGTGATATAATAAGAAAAACGCAAAATATCTGTCGAATAAGAAGAATTTTGCACAAAACATTGGAGGATAATTAAATATGAAAAGAAAATCAACCCTGACCGCTTTATGCATTTGTACGATGATCTGTGCAACAGCCTGTGTCAATAACACTCATACTGAAAGCCAGGACAATTCCTATTCACAGGCGGAATCAATATCGCAGGAAACGAAGTCGTCACCTGCGGAATACTTTACGGAAGTGCCCGAAATGAAAAAGCCATCAAACGATTTTGGTGCGGAATACAAGAGATACGAAGATGACATTTATTACTACAAGCTCTCCTCTGACAATGATGAGGCAATCGCTGCAATGCAGCTATATATGGCTGAACTCATGAATGAGGGTTTTGAACTGAAAAAGGTAGATGATTCACTCTACTACATGGTTTACCAGAACAACAACCTTGTATCGTTTATAGGAATAGCAAAAGACAAAGATAATGGTGATACTGTACTTTGCATATCATTCTTCGAATAAAACAAAACGGCTGCCCGATTATCCGGGCAGCCGCCTTTTAATTTACTTCTTCCACTTCATCGAAATATCGAACGCCTTTACGCTGTGTGTGAGCGCGCCGAGCGAGATGATATCAACGCCGGTCTCTGCGACCTCGCGGATATTCTCCATGGTGACGTTGCCGCTCGCTTCCAGCTTTGCGCGTCCGTTTACGAGCTTCACTGCCTGCGCCATGGTGGGGCAGTCCATGTTGTCCAGCATGATAACATTCACGCCGCAGTCCACGGCTTCCTGAACCTCGTCAAGATTCCGGGTTTCCACCTCGATCTGGAGCTGTCTCTTATACACATCTCCGAGCCCACGAGACGCTCATGAATCTC
>ERZ1027047.1284-NODE-1284-length-10158-cov-5.071266_pt1 | contig 10158 bp, 8 predicted proteins | sample MGYA00519286_ERZ1027047 | MGnify/ENA primary metagenome ERZ1027047 (study PRJEB26926, sample SAMN06164592) | human gut metagenome | biome: ENVO:00009003; feature: ENVO:2100002; material: ENVO:00002003 | host: Homo sapiens | place: USA | collected 2012 ... | reverse complement strand
TGGGCTCGGAGATGTGTATAAGAGACAGCCGCCTGCCTCTGCCAGTTCCGGGAAAATTCTATAAATATCGTTTTTTTCTTCCATGCCATAAGATATGGCATGAACATCTTTTATGTTATTTTCATGATACATCTCGCAGGCTTTTAAAAAACGCTTTGCCGCCGCTTCATTTCCGTAAAAATAAATGTGCGGGAATCCCGCATAAAGTGTATCCGTTCCATAACCGCCGGATGCCGCAGTGTTATCCGAAGCCTTTGTAATCTCATAATCCGCACCGATATTATCACTGTTCCAGTAGTGAAATTCATGTGCGCGAATCGTTTCGCCCTTTGCCGCAAGCATTGTGTCCTTTTGCGCCGTGAGTGTCATATAGCCAAAGCGGCAGAGCTTTCCTGTCCCAAATCCGTTTCCCGCAATCACGCCGCACATCGGAAAACGTTCTTTTTCCGGTGTTTCCAGTGTTTCATGCAGATATAAAAATCCGCCACATTCCGCAATACACGGCAGTCCGCCCAGTATCTGCTCTTTAATTTCACTTTTCAGTGTTTCATTTTCGGACAAAGCTTTTGTATGTAATTCAGGATATCCGCCGTAAAGCAGTAATCCGTCTATTTTCTCCGGTAGTTTTTTATCGGACAGCGGACTAAAAAACACCAATTCACACCCGTTTGCCCGCAGATACTCTAAATTATCTTCATATAAAAAGCAGAAAGCGGCGTCTTTTGCCACAGCTATGCGGAGTTTATTTCCTGCCGTATCCTGTAAACCCGTGCTTTCCGGCTTGTCCAATGCCGTTACCAGCTCTTTTTCCTTTTCCTCTGCTTCTCTGATATCTTCGTTTTCTTTCAGCGGCACTGCGGTTTCTGCCAGCGCAAGGATTCCCTCTAAATCAAGGCTTTTTTTCATCTGCGCGGCTATCGTGTCGATTTTTTCTTTAAAATACACGACTTCATCTGCTGTAACCAGCCCCAGATGACGGCTTTCCAATGCTCCACCCTTTTTATACGGCAGAAAGCCCAGCGGAATCAGTCCCAGTTCCTGTGCCGCTTTTTTTGCCTGCGGATAGAGTTTTTCCGACATCTGATTAAAGATAACTCCGCGTATCTGCGAATTTTCCTGAAATGTCGTAAATCCCTTTAACACTGCCCCGACAGAATTGCTGATACCACGGCAGTTTACAATTAAAATCACCGGTGTATCCGTTATCTGCGCAATTTCAAAGGAACTCCCCTTTGTACTGAAACCCGCGCCGTCATAATAGCCCATAACACCTTCAATCACTGTGATGTCACTGCTTTTTTCTTTCTTTGCAAGCAGTGTACGAATCGTTGTTTTATCACAAAACCAGCTGTCTAAATTGCCGGTACGCATTTTTAACACACGCGAATGAAACATCGCATCTATATAATCCGGACCGCATTTTAAGGCAGACGGTGTCCGTCCTAAATCTTTTATGCACCGGCATAATCCGCAGACAATCGTTGTCTTTCCGCTCCCGCTTCCGGTTCCCGCAATCATTATCCGGCTCATCTGACACTGCTCCCTTCTATTATAAATACAGGATTATTGGCAGACAGCATATGATACTGTCCCCTTTTTTTAACTTCCGTCACGGCAATCTGTACAATCTGTGGTGTATCAAATCCGTTCTGCTCCAACAGCCGTACCGCTTCCTGTACCGTTTCTAATGTAACTGCCGTTATTACAATGCGTACATGCGGATTCTTCTTTAAAATGATTTTAAAAATGTCTTCCAGTTCTCCGCCGCTTCCGCCGACAAATACCGCGTCCGGCGCAGGCAGTTTTTCCAGTACACCGGCGGCACTGCCATGCACCACCTGTATGTTATCCAGTCCGAATTTATGCGCATTCTGCGCAATCAGACTGCACCCTTCTTCTGTCCTTTCAACTGCATAAACGCACCCGTATAAAGCCTGCATTGCAAGTTCCACGGTGACAGAGCCGGTTCCTGCACCGATATCGTAAATACAGGCATTCTTTGCAGGTGCTATGCGGCTCACCACGCTTGCGCGGATTTCCCGCTTTGTCATCGGAACACTGCCGCGGATAAAGCAGTCGTCCGGCAGTCCGGTTCCTGTAAATGCTCCCGGCTTCGGGTTATATACTGCCATAACCGACAGCCCTGCCGCCTGATATGCCGTTAATTCTTTTGCACTTCCGTGCATAATTTTTTCATTCTGATAAGAAAGATTTTCACCAATCCAGACATGGACATTTCCCAAGCCTGCCTCTGCAATGCGGGTGCAGATTTCCGCGGTATTTCCCTGTGTCAGAAAAAAAGTGTACTCATTTTGCATAATCACCGGAAGATACGGCTGTTTCTTTCCATGCAGGCTGACAAACTGCGCCTGCTCCCATGCCACACCGATTTTTGCCGCAAAATATATTACAGAGGAAATGCCCGGCAGAATCCGGTACGCATATTTTCCGTTTAACTGCTCGACCAGTTTTTTCGTCCCACTGTAAAATCCGGTATCTCCCGACATCAGCACCGTAAAATGCTCCCCGTCTTCATTTTCAACTACCCGCAGAATCTCTGCCGCCGTCACCGCTTTAACCGTTCTTTGATCTGTATACGGCGCAATCAGGCGTTCTGAACCGATTAAAACGTCTGCCTGTTTTACTGCCCGGCAGACCTCCTGTGTCATGCAGCCTGCACTGCCCGGCCCCATTCCGGCTATTGTTACCTGTTTCATGTTCTTCTCCATTATCACATCTATAAGCGGCAAAATTCATTTACACACTTATGTCATTAATTTTTTTAGTTCCGCTTCTGCCTCGGACAGATTTTTCCCGTCTTCCTGCTTTGGTCTTTTAATCACGATAACATCCGTTCCTGTCTGTTCTGCGGCAGATATTTTTTCTTCAAACCCGCCGCTTTTGCCTGATTGCTTTGTGACAAGTACACCGATACCTGACTGTTTTATCAATGCAACATTTAATTCCTGTGAAAACGGTCCCTGCATTGCAATTAAATGTGCTGGCAGAAATCCCGTATCAACCGCCTTCTGAAGCATTTCAGGACTGGGAAGCAGTCTTAAATAGGCACGGTTCTGATAATCCTGTATCTTTGTGTAATCCGGTAAATGCTTGCTTCCTGTTGTCAGCAGAATATTCTTTTCAAGATACGGCTTGTCATTTAACAAATCCACCGCTTCCCGCATACTGTCTGCCACGCGGATATGCGCCTTTGCACTGCCGGTTACATTTTCCGTCATATCCGTATTTTCCCGCAGTATTCGCATATAGGAAAACCCTGCTGTCTGACAGGCTTCTTTGATATTTTTTGTCACCTCATCTGCATATGGATGTGTTGCATCAAGCACACACACCGGGCGAATCTGCGTAAGCTGACTGTAAATCTGCTTCATGTCCAGCCGTCCGGCATGAATATGCAGATTCGGTGCCTGCGGAAGAATTTCCCTGCCGTATTCTGTTGCCACAAAAACCTCTGCCTGCCATTTATTCTGCACAAAACATTCACAGAGCCGGTGTCCCTCGGTCGTTCCGGCAAACAGGACAATTTTTTTCATGCTCATGGTACCTGATACCCTCTCGGTGTTACCATTTTCCCGCCAATCACCTTTGTCCGGCTGTTTCCGATATAGACAGTCGTAAACATATCTGCTTCAAATTCTGCCAATTCTTTTAAAGAAAGAACGCCCGTTTCCTGTCCGTCCCGTCCGATATTTTTTACATAACCGCAGACCGTATCCGGTGACTGTGCTTTTTCTACAATTTCACAGGCTTTCTTTAAATAGCCTGCCCTGCGGCGGCTTGACGGATTGTACAGGCAGATGACCAAGTCTGCTTCTGCCGCCGCCAGAAGGCGCTTTTCAATGAGTTCCCACGGTGTCATGCAGTCACTTAAACTAATCACCGCAAAGTCGTGGGATAACGGCGCGCCAAGACATGCCGCACCGCTGTTTGCCGCCGTCACACCGGATATTACCTGAATCTGCACGGATTCTTCTGCCAGTTCATAAACCAGACTCGCCATGCCGTATACACCGCTGTCCCCACTGCACACCAGCACCGTTTCTTTTCCCTCTTTTGCCCTGTCGATGGCATACTGACAGCGTTCCCGCTCCTGCATCATATTGGTTGAATAATACTGTTTATCCGGAAAATACTGTTTTAATAATTCCACATAAGTCCGAAATCCCACCACCAGTTCCGAATCCTGTATTGCCCTGACCGCTTCCAGTGTCATATTTTCCTTTGCACCGCTTCCAAATCCTACTATTTTAAGCATTTTTTCCTCATTTCCAGACGATTTTATCACGAATCAGCGATGAACCGCCTGCGAAGACGTTTTCTCATCTGTCCGCCGTTGGAATTTACTCTCGCCCAAAAGTAAATTCTTTTATTTTGTAAACCGCAACCGTAATACCGTCACAGGCGGTTTTTGCCACTATTTTTTCTCCGCCGCCGGAGGCCGCACAGGCACTCCGCTCGCAGACATTATCCACACCCATCTGCCCCTTTACAAAGGACGATGCCGTAAATGTACCCGCCTGCTGTTCTAATTCCTGTGCCGCATACGTCCGGTACGGCACTTTCATCTGTTTTGCAAAACTGATAATTCCTTGTTCCTGCGCCTTTCTGTCGATAGATGCAATCACACCGATTCGCTCTGTCAGCAGGTGATTCTGCGCAAATGTCGTATAAACCGCCTGCGCAATCTCTTTTAAACTTTTTCCTTTTTTACAGCCGATTCCGACTGCCAGATTCATCGGCACCAGTTTTATAGTCCGTAAAAATACTTCTTTTTCATGCACCTCTGTTACAATCTGGATTCCGCTTTCAAATTCTCCGTTTTCATTTTTAGTAACCTGTATCTGCCCCGGATACTGCTTTTCCGCCTGTTCTAACAGGTCTATATATTCATCATTTCCTGTCATTCCAACCGGTTCATGATTTAAAATGCGCCCCGAAATGTCCTGAATCATTACAGGATTTACAATGCGCAGCCTGTGTTTTCCTGCAAATAAATCCACCGCAAACATACCGCGTGTATCGGTTGCCGTCGTAATGACCGGTGCCGCGCCAAGCCGTTCTGCCAATGTACTGCACCACTCATTTGCCCCGCCGATATGCCCTGAAAGCAGTGAAATCAGGAATTTTCCGTCCTCATCTGCCACCAGCACCGCCGGGTCTGTCGTCTTGCTTTTCAAATAGGGTGCTATCACGCGCACGGCAATCGCCGCCGCCCCGATAAATAAAATCCTGTCACACTGATAAAACTGCTCCTTTATCACTTTGCCCACTGCATGAAAAGAGTGAATCACACCGTCTGTGCGTTCTGAACTGTCCGCTCTATATGCGCTGTCAGTACCGCCCGCCTTGTCAATACTATTCACAGTGTCCATACATCGCTCATGTCCGTAGATTTCTACCGTTCCTTCCGTGTTTTGTGCCGCTTTTTTTGCAAGCTGTAAGCCCGGCTGTGTAAATGCTATGATGATTGTTCTCATTTGCGGTACTCCGTCTTAAAATCCGGGTCATACAGCTTGGAAAAAGCATATTGTTCCCCTAAAAAGTCACCGACAAGCACCAGTGCGGTCTTCGTAATTCCCGCTTCCTGCGCTTTTTGTTCGAGTTCCTTTATCGTTGTTTTTATACACTGCTGTTCTGCCCAGCTTGCCTTGTATACAATCGCACACGGCGTATCCGGTGTATACGCTCCCTCACACAACTGTTCCTGCAATTCTTTTAAATGTCCCGCACTTAAAAAAACAGCCATGGAAGCGCCGTGCTGTGCCAAAAGCGAAAGCTTTTCTTTTTCCGGCACCGGTGTTCTTCCTTCCATTCTCGTAAGAATGACCGTCTGGGATACTTCCGGTACGGTATATTCACAATTTAGCGCCGCCGCCGCCGCTAAAAAGCTGCTGACGCCCGGACAGATTTCACACCGGATTCCGTGTGTGGCAAGCACTTCAATCTGTTCGCGGATTGCACCGTAAATTGACGGATCGCCCGTGTGCAGACGGACAACCTTTTTCCCTGCCTGCTCTGCCTTTACAATCACATCAATGACTTCGTCCAGATTCATATAAGCACTGTTATAAATTTCACATTCTTTTTTTGCATATTCCAATAATTCTTCATTGACCAGTGAGCCTGCATAGATAATGACATCGGCTTCCTGTAATGCACGCATGCCGCGCACCGTAATCAGGTCTTTTGCCCCCGGTCCCGCTCCGATAATTTTAACCATATATTTATTCCTCGTTTCCTATCTGCCATGCAGAATCCTTATTTTTCACTGCTTACATCTGCCGTGATTTTTAAAAGCAGTTCGTCTGCCTGTTCTGTTTTTCCAAGCAGTCCGTATTCATTGGAAAAGACAACTGCACCTATCTGCATATTGTCACCGCCTCTTTTTTGCAGGCAGGCATCAATCCGTAACATAAGCTGTTCCATTGTCTTTCCGAGTATCTTTTCATTTTTTAAAAGCTCCAGTGCAGCATCGGTCGTCACACAGTCTAAAATATTGCGCACTGTTTCAATCCCGGCGCCTGCCCGCACGGCACACGCTGCCAGTATTTCCATGCGGCCGTCCGCCATTTTGGAATGGGTATTCATAATGCCCGCGCCCAGCTTGACCAGTTTTCCGATATGGCCGACAAAAAGCATGCCTTTTGCCCCAAGTTCACAGCCCATATCAATCGTATCCCCGATAAAATTACTGCATTTAATACTTCTTTTTAATTCAATTTTTAATGTTTCATGCAAAAAATCCTGTCCGTAATTACCCGGTGTTATCAAAAGAGTCTGTTCCCCGTCTGCCAGGTGCATTTTCATCTCTGTACGGATTGTGTCAATCAGTGCCTGCTCACTCATCGGCTCTACAATGCCGCTTGTTCCAAGAATAGATATGCCGCCTGTAATACCAAGCTGCGGATTAAATGTTTTTTTTGCGATTTCCACCCCCTGCGGCGCAGAAATCACCGCCTGCAGACCGCCCTCATAGCCAAATGCTTCTGCCGTTTCCTTTAATGCCGCCTCAATCATCTTTAGCGGCACCGGATTAATCGCCGCCGCACCAACCGGACGCGCCAGTCCCTTTTTTGTAATCCGCCCGATACCCACACCGCCGTCAACGATCATCTGCGGTTTTACTGCGGCTGTATCGGACCGCTCTGATTCTGTATCGCATTTTTTTACAGTCATGTCCGTGCTTTTATTCATATTACTATTATTATAAATATAGGAAACCTCGGCAAATATCAGGATTTTGTTGGTAATATCCGGGTCATCACCGCTGTCTTTCTGCACGGCACAGGATACGGCATGTGCCTTCATCTGAATCTCACAGACCGGCAGTGTCAGCGTAATGTCTGACGGCGTTCTTACAGAAACTTCCGTCACTTTCCTGCCGGATAAAAGCATCTGTGCCGCCGCTTTTGCCGCGGCAGCCGCACATGTGCCTGTTGTATAACCGCACCGCATTTTTTTCTGATTTTTATACACGTACCGTTCTAACATCTGCGCCATTCTTTATCGTCCTCTGCCGCCATGTAAAACAGGGCATTTACAATCGCCGCCGCTACATTACTGCCGCCTTTTCTTCCTCTTGCCACAATATAGGGCAACGTGCTGTCTATGATTTCTTCCTTTGCTTCAACGACATTTACAAAACCCACCGGTACACCGATAACCAGTGACGGCGTAAATATGCCCTTATCTGAAAGTTCCCGTATTTTCATCAGTGCCGTCGGCGCATTGCCGACTACCATAATACAGCCCGGATTCTGCTTTGCCGCTTTTTCCACGCTGACTGCCGCGCGGGTAATTTCACGCGCCGCTGCTTCCTTTGCCACCGCTTCATCTGCCATATAGCAGTGCAGTGAAATGCCAAACCGCTCCGCCATTTTATGGCTGATACCCGCGCCTGCCATATTGGTGTCCGTCACAATGTCCGTTCCTTTTTGAATGGCTTCCAGCGCCTTGTCTACAACGCCCTCGGAAAATACCATATTCGTTTCATACGTAAAATCCGCAGTTGTATGAATCACTCTTTTGACAATCGGCTTATACTGCGGCGGTATCTGTGTCGTCAGTTCCTTTTCGATGATTGCAAAGGATTGTTTCTCAATTTCCATTGGTTTCATGCCTGCACCTCTCCTTATCCAGCATTGATTTTACTGCAAAAGACAATTTCTTAACGTTTCACTGTCAGGACGGAAAAGCACCTGTTTTTTGTGTGCCTTTGCATACTCCGGCAGTTCTTTTACTCTTTCATTCATCTGTCCTGTCGGACACCCTGTATCAATCACAATATCTGCTTCATCAATCGCACGGCACGCCGCCGTAAATGCTTCTTCCCCGACCGGCTCAAACATTTTTTCCGTAATCACCTGTGCCGCCAGTGCCTGTGCGACCGGGTAGTCACAGTCATTTTCATATAAAATGCCGGCAGTAAACGCCAATCCCATACGCTGTAATTCGCGGTATGTAAAAATGCCTGTTCCCGCGCCGCCCGCAACAAAAATACGCGGTGTGCCTTCGGGCTTTTTTAATTCCGTACTGCCATACAGACAATTATACGTCCCCTGCTGTAATCCGTAAAGAGTGCTGATACGGCTGTCCGTAAAAATCTGCTCCGGTCTTCCGAATTCAATCGTTCCGTTTCCGCCGACACACATCACATAATCTGCGATTTTTGCCGCCAGTTCAATTTCATGCAGTGACACAATGACCGTCACCTTATCCTTGACTGCCATTTCCAGCAAAATGTCGAGCAGCTCTATTTTGTGACGGATATCCAGAAATGATGTCGGCTCGTCCAGTACAATAATTTCCGGCTTCTGACAGACCGCCCTCGCAAGCATAATCCGCTGGCGCTGTCCGTCACTAATCTGTGAAAAATCTTTTTCCGCAATGTCCATGGCAGATACCTTTTCCAGCGATTCTGTCACAATTTGTTCGTCTTCTTTGGTCAGTTTTCCGAAATAATTCGTATACGGATACCGTCCCATGGCAACGACATCACGGCATGTCATCATTTCCGTCTTGATTTTCTCCGTCAATACAACAGACATCGTTTTTGCGTATTGTTTGCTTGTGAAATCCTTCACATTCTTTCCTTTAATATAAATACCACCGGATATCGGCTGCATTTCCCGGATAATATTTTTTAAAATGGTGGATTTTCCGGCGCCATTCGGGCCAATCAATACGAGAATTTCGCCCTTTCTGACCTTGAGTGTAATGTCTTTTAACAGCGGCTTTCCATGATAACCCACACTCAAATCCTGTGTTTCTATGTAAACCTGTTCCATGCTTTTCTCCTTTTACTTCTGCCGCTTCACCATCAACCAGATAACGACCGGTGCGCCAAACACTGCCGTAACCGTTCCGATTGCCAGTTCTGACGGCGAAAATATTGTTCTTGCAATCAAATCACAGAACATACAAAAGACAGCACCGCACAAAAAGATTGCAGGAATCGTAACCACCGGCTTTGTCGTCTTTAAAGACAATCTTGTAATATGCGGAACAGCAATACCGACAAAGGAAATCGGCCCTGCAAGTGCCGTTACACAGGCTGACAAAAGACTGGACAGCAAAATGATACAGACCCTGAAAAAGCGGATATGAATCCCCATGCTCTGTGCATAGCCCTCTCCCAACAGATACGCGCTAATCGGCTTTGAAAATAAAAAGGTGACAACTGCCGTCGGAAATACTACTGCCGCCGCTAGCTTTACCGTGCTCCATGAGCTGCCCGAAAAACTGCCCAATGCCCAGTGTGTCAGATTGGCAATATCCGAATCATTTGCAAATGTAATGCACAAATCCGTGATTGCCGAACAGATATAACTAATCATAATTCCGACAACCAAAAGCATGGACATACTTTTCACGCGGTTTGCAAAAAGCAGGACATAAAGCATGGCAAGAAGCGAACCGGCAAATGCGGCCGCAACCTGCGCCCACAGCGGCATACCAGACATATATTTCAGCAGAAAAATCATCGTGATTGCAACAAACATCTTTGCACCGGACGAAATACCAAGCACAAACGGTCCTGCAATCGGATTTCTGAAAAAGGTCTGCAATAAAAATCCGGATAACGACAACTGTCTCTTATACACATCTCCGAGCCCACGAGACGCTCATGAATCTCGT
>ERZ1027047.1273-NODE-1273-length-10258-cov-7.256983_pt1 | contig 10258 bp, 5 predicted proteins | sample MGYA00519286_ERZ1027047 | MGnify/ENA primary metagenome ERZ1027047 (study PRJEB26926, sample SAMN06164592) | human gut metagenome | biome: ENVO:00009003; feature: ENVO:2100002; material: ENVO:00002003 | host: Homo sapiens | place: USA | collected 2012 ... | reverse complement strand
CTACACTCGACTAGTCGTCGGCAGCGTCAGATGTGTATAAGAGACAGGTTTGAAACAGAGCGCGGAAAGCTCATCTATACGCTGGATTTTGCAAACAGCGCGCTGCCTGTGATGCTCTTCCGGCTGGTACCCCAGCCCACCGCCCTCTGAACGCTTTTACAGCGCGCAAACGATAAACCATAAAATGCCCGCCCACCGTGGTTTTCCACAGGTGGGCGGGCATTCTTTTGTGTTTTTTGGGCATAAAAATACCCCCGGAGGATGCAGCGTTTTTTACGCTGTCTACTCTGGGGGCAGGATAGCAAGCGCTGCGCGGCAGCTCCCGGAAGCGGACACTGTATTGCTGAAAAAGCACTTCCTAGCGCTGCTCCTCCGGCGGGCAGCAGCTCTCCCGGGGGATGAGCTTATGCGGCACGATGATCTTTGTGGCCAGAAGGTTCGGGTTCTCGATGTGGTTGATGGTCTGGCTGGCGGCTTCCATGCCCAGCTGGTAGGGGTTGACGTCCACGGTGGTCAGCTGTGGGCTGCCCTGCCCTTTGTTGCGGAGTGCCCCTTGGCAAACCGGACGGGATTGCGCTATAATAGAGCCGTAACAGTTCCACAAAGGTGTGGTAAGGGAGGTGCGGTCATGATCCGGGTGGCGATCGTAGAGGACGACGCGGAGGTACAGGGGGTATTGCAGGAGTATGTCCGGCGGTATACCCGGCAGTACGGGACAGAGTTTGAAGTGACGGTCTTTGCGGACGGGGTGGATATTCTGGAGGATTACCGCGCGGTCTACGACATTATTTTTCTGGATGTGGAGATGAAGCATCTGGACGGCATGACCACGGCAGAGCGCATCCGACAGATGGATGCAGACGTCATCCTGATCTTCATCACCAATATGGCGCAGTATGCCATCCGGGGCTACTCGGTGGGAGCGCTGGACTATGTGCTGAAGCCGGTGCCCTACTTTGCCTTTTCGCAGCAGCTGCTCAAGGCGGTTGCCCGGCTGGAAAAGCGGGCAAAGCACTACCTGACTGTGCCGGTGGAGGGCGGACTGCGCCGGCTGGACACCGCAAGCATCTATTACTTGGAAAGCGAGGGGCACCGGGTGCACTTTTATACCGATGAGGGCGATTTTTCTGCCCCCGGCGCCCTCAAGGCCTTTGAGGAAAAGCTGGCAGACTGCCCCTTTGCCCGCTGCAACAGCGGCTATCTTGTCAATCTGGCACAGGTGCGGGAGCTGCGGCAGAGCACCGTACAGGTGGGCCCCTGCGAGCTGCAGGTCAGCCGCCCCAAGCGCAAGGCCTTTCTTGCTGCACTGACCGATTACATCGGAGGTGAAGGCTCATGACCGCGCTGCCGGATATCCCCCGGCTGTACACCGCCCTTGCCGAGTGTCTGGCGGTATTGCTGGTCACCCCGGCACTGATGCCCCGCTTTTCCAAGGCAGTTACCGTGGGTGTCACCCTGCTGTGGGCGGCGGGGCTGTCGGCCTTTCTGGGGCTGACGGGCAATGTGCCCGGCGGGCTCTGGATCCCCTGCATGGTAACGGCCATCGGGTTTTCTTACTTATATTTATGGGGTGTGTGGAGCATCACCCTGCTGGAAGCCGGGTATCACTGCGCCCGGGCGTTTATTCTGGCAGAGCTTGCCGCCAGCGTGGAGTGGCAGCTGCACTGCGCCCTCTGGCCCGCCCGCGGCCCGTGGGAGCCGCTGTCTTTGCTGCTGCTGGCGCTGGTGTATGGGGCGCTGTTCGGCATCATGTGCTATTTGCAGCACCGCCGTCCCCGGCCCGCCGGGCACTTACAGATCGGCGGCAGCGCCGCCCTGACGGCGGTCATGCTGGCGCTGACTGCCTTTGCGGTAAGCAATCTGGGCTTTCTGCCCGGCAGCGATATCAACATGAGCATCTTTTCCATCCGCACACTGGTGGATTTTTCCGGTGTGCTGATCCTGACCGTGCAGCACGAGCAGCTGCGGGAGAACGCTTTGCACGGCGAGCTTGCCGCCATGGACGAGGTGCTGCACCGCCAGTACGAGCAGTACAAGCGCAGCAAGGAGGGCATCAACCTCATCAACCGGCGGTACCATGAGCTGAAGATCCAGCTTGCCCGCATCCGGGAGGAGCAGGACCAGACCAAGCAGAACGCCGCCATTGCCGCCATGGAGCAGAACATCCGCCAGTACGAGGCCGAGAACAAGACCGGCAACCCGGTGCTGGATACCCTGCTCACCGCCAAGACCATGGAATGCCAGCAGGAGAACATCACCATCACCAGCGTAGCGGACGGCAGGATGCTGGGCTTTCTCACCATCCGGGAGCTGTGCACCATTGTGGGCGTGGCGCTGGACAACGCCATTGCCGCCGTCCGCGCCGAGCCGGACCCCGAAAAGCGGCTCATTAAGGTGGCGGTGTACAGTCAGGGTGGCTTTGCCATGCTGCGGTTCGAGCATTATACAGAGGCCGCCCCCGCGCTGGATGCGGACGGCTTGCCAAAGCAGGGGTCAGACCTGAAAAGCGTCCGCACCACTGCGCAGCAGCACGGCGGCAGCATGACGATGCACTGGGAAAACAACTGGTGCACCCTGCGGATCTTATTTCCGCTGCCCCAAAACGAATAAATCTTTACGGCAGGCATCCCCTGCCGTTTTTTGTTGTCTGGCAGGGTGCACAAATGCAATGCGGTGATATTTGTGTATTAGCACAATAAAATTTGAAACTTTATTGTAACTTTTGCAAATCATGCATCCAAAACGACAGATTGTGCGAAGAACGGTTCGTTTTGCAGTATATATGATAAAATGACATCAAGCAAAGGAGTGGACGCACTCCGGAGAACAGCCATGAACCGGGTCGTGTACCCAAAAGAGAAGGAGTTAATAGTTATGGCACAGAAAAAGAAGGACAGTAAGATGATGGGCAAGATCATCAAAACTGCCGTTTCGGGTGTGTTGTGTGTCGCATTGGCGGGCGGTATGGTTGCGGCCAATGTGCTGATCCCGCCTAATGCCAGCAGCGTGCAGAGCATTTTGGGCCTGAAGAGCGGCGGCATCGACAACAGCAAGGCAAAGACCGAAGGCATCAATATGGAATACAGCAAGCCCGGTTTTGACACAGAGGCTGCGCTGATTGAGGATGAGATCGCTCTGAATAAGAAGATCGCCGCCGAAGGCATTGTTTTACTGAAAAACGATGCAGGAAAGATGCCGTACAGCACGGATACCACCTTCAGTTTTGTCAGCCATTCGGCAGTCAGCTACATCGGCGGCAACAAAGTCGATATGAAAACGGCCTTTGAAGATGCCGGGTTCGGTGTCAACGAGGACCTCTGGAAATTCTATTCCGAAGGCAACGGCAAGGATTACGGTCTGGGCGTTGGTTCCGTTTCCTACGGTGATGACGAGGACTTTTCCATCAACGAATGCCCCTTGTCTGTTATGAAAGCAGAGCCGGGTCTGACCGATTCCATGAAGAATACGGTTCCTGTTTTTGTGTTCAGCCGTGTGGCGGGCGAAGGCCGTGATATGCCCCGCTCCATGTACAACCACACCGATGTGGAAGAGGACAAGACCAAGACTTATCTGGAGCCGGATTCTACGGAACTGGAGATCCTGCAGTATCTGAACGACAACTTTGACGATGTGGTGCTGCTGCTCAACTCCAGTGCAGCGGTCGATCTGAGCTGGGTGGAGGATTATCCCAGCATCCACACGGTCATCTCGGCTCCTGCCATGGGCGACTACGGCCTGTGCTCTCTGGCTGAGATCTTCTCCGGCAAGGTCAATCCTTCCGGCCGCACCGTGGATACCTATGAAGTGGATGCCATGAACAGCCCGGCGGCGCAGAACTTCGGCGACTTTGCCTACTACGATGAGAATGGCAACCTCACCAAGTACAACTACGTCAGCTACAAAGAGGGCATCTATGTTGGCTACCGCTACTACGAGACCCGTTACGAGGATAAAGTCCTCGGTCAGGGCAATGCGGGCGATTACAACTACGACGATGCTGTGATGTACCCCTTCGGCTACGGCCTGTCCTACACCACCTTTGACTGGTCGGATTACAACACCAGCTGGGATGGCGATACCTGCACCGTGACGGTCAAGGTCACCAACACCGGTTCTGTTGCAGGCAAGGACGTTGTGGAAGTCTACGCACAGAGCCCTTACACCGATTATGACAAGGCCAACAAGGTGGAAAAGGCTGCCGTTGAACTGGTCGGTTACGCCAAGACCTCGGAGCTGGCTCCCGGTGCAAGCGAGACCGTGACGGTCACCTTCGACCAGGAACAGCTGAAGTCCTACGACTACGTCAATGCCAAGACCTACATTCTGGACGCAGGTGATTACTATATCACTGCGGCTAAAAACGCACACGAAGCGGTCAACAACATCCTCTCTGCCAAGGGAAAGAGCGTGGCAGACGGTATGACCGCGGATGGCGACACTGCTTTTGTTGAAATCTACACCCCGGCAAACGGCACCGTGGATACCACAACCTACAAGCTTGACACCACGACCGGTGTGGAGATCACCAATCAGCTCGACCATGCAAACGGCGGGCTGCAGTATCTCTCCCGCAGTGACTGGACTGGCACCTGGCCGACCGTTGACGGCGAGGTCAGCGACCAGATCAGCACCTGGGGCAACCCCATCAATGGTACCGATGCCAGCGGCAAGGCTGCATCCTATACCTACCGCAAGACGATCAGCAAGGAGGACCTTGCAAAGCTGGATTCTTTTGATTCCCTGAACCCCACCGACTTCTCCACCCTGACCGATGAGATCGTTTACGGCAAGGACAACGGTCTGGGTCTGATCGATATGCGCGGTCTGGATTACGATGATGAAAAGTGGGACGCACTGCTCGACCAGCTGACCCCCAGCGATTATCAGACCCTGATCACGCAGTCCGGCTATGGCACGGCTGCCATCAAGTCGGTGGATAAGCCCTCCACGACCGACCGCGACACTGCCACCGGCCTGGTCAACTACGGCTTTGATGCAAGCGGCAACCTCTACTTCAAGGGCAACATCACGCACTGCGGCGTGATCGTTCTGGCACAGACCTACAACGATGATCTGGCCACTCACTACGGCGAGAACATTGGCGACGAGTCCTACTATCTGGGCGTTGATGGCTGGTATGCACCTGCTGTCAATATGCACCGCACGGCATTCTCCGGCCGCAACAGCGAGTATTACTCCGAGGATCCGTTCATCGGCGGTCACATTGCTTCCCTCGAGTGTGAGGGTGTCGCCTCCCGCGGTATGTATGTCTTTGTCAAGCATTACGCCATCAACGATCAGGAGGACCACCGCGGCGACCGTGAAGGCCAGTACAGCATTGCGACCTTCCTGAACGAGCAGGCGGCCCGCGAGATCTACCTCAAGCCCTTTGAGATGTGCGTCAAGTCTGATAAGGTCGAGATGAACTATGCAAAGGACAACGGCGACGGCACTTACAGCAATGCCACCACCGAGATCCCGTCCGTCACCGGCATCATGACCTCCTTCAACCGCGTTGGCTATACCTGGGCCGGCGGCAACTACAACATGATCACCGGCCTGCTGCGCAACGAGTGGGGCTTCCACGGCTTTATCATCACCGACAACGCAAACACCGGTGTCTTTATGGACGCTGGCCAGATGATCCAGGCCGGTGCAGACGGCAAGCTGACGAACCTGCCCACCGGCGCACGGTACACCTTTAACAAGGATGACGTTGCAGATTACCACTACGGTCGTGAAGCAATCCATAACATCCTGTACACCATTGCAAACTCCAAGGCAATGAACGGCGGTATGCCGGGCAGCCGTTATCTGGCAAAGGTCGAGCCTTACCAGAAGGTCATCTACGCAGTGGATGGTGTCTGCGGCGGTCTGATCGCAGTTCTGGTCGTTCTGACGATCCTCCGCTTCCGTAAAAAGAAAGAGGACGTAAAAACCGTCTGATCAACACATAGGAACAGAAGGGGCGGCGGGCAAACGCCCGCCCCCTTTTTTTGATTGTCAGGAGAGACCCATGAAACACACAGATATCATCAAGAGCTTGTCTCTGGAACAGAAATGCGCCCTGCTGAGCGGCGGCACGGTGTTCACCACCCGGGCGCTGCCGGGCAAGGGCATCCCGGCCATTACTCTGTCGGACGGCCCCAACGGCGTGCGCAAGCAGGCGGGCGCAGCTGACCATCTGGGCCTGAACCCCAGTGTGCCCGCCACCTGCTTCCCCACCTCGGCCACCGTGGCCAACAGCTGGGACCCGGAGCTTGGCGAGGCTGTGGGCGCAGCCATGGGCGAAGAAGCAGCGGCACAGGGCGTGTCGGTGCTGCTGGGCCCCGGCCTGAACATCAAGCGCAGCCCGCTGTGCGGCCGCAACTTCGAGTATTTCTCGGAGGATCCCTACCTTGCCGGTAAGATGGCGGCGGCCTACGTCCGCGGCATCCAGAAAAACGGCATTGCCGCCTGCCCCAAGCACTTTGCCGTGAACAGTCAGGAGCTGCGCCGCATGGCCTCGGATTCCATCGTGGACGAGCGCACCCTGCGGGAAATTTACCTGACCGGCTTCGAGATGGTGGTCAAGGAGGCGCAGCCCAAGACCATCATGTCCGCCTATAACCTTGTCAACGGCACCTACGCCAACGAGAACGCCCACCTGCTCATGGATATCCTGCGCAGGGACTGGGGCTTTGACGGCGCAGTGGTCACCGACTGGGGCGGCAGCAACGACCACGCCTTGGGCGTAAAGAACGGTTCTACGCTGGAAATGCCCGCCCCCGGCGGGGACGCCATCCGGGAGCTGATGAAGGCAGTGCAGACCGGCAAGATCACCGAAGCGGACGTGGACGCCCGGCTGGAGGAGCTGCTGGAACTGGTGTTTACCACCAAGGCGGCGGTGGACGCCGCACCCGGCAAGTTCGATGCCGACGCCCACCACGCACTGGCACGCCGGGCTGCTGCCCAGAGCATCGTGCTGCTGAAGAACGAAAACAGCCTGCTGCCCCTTGCAAAGGGGGAAAAGGTGGCGGTCATCGGCGACTTTGCCCAGACGCCCCGCTATCAGGGTGCAGGTTCCAGCGCCGTCAACTCCATCAAGGTGGATTCCTTCTTGGACTGCCTTGCCGAGAGCGGCCTGAACAGCGTCGGCTACGCCAAGGGCTTTGACCGGCAGGGCAAGCCCGATGAGGCACTGAAAGCCGAGGCGGTGCGGCTGGCAAAGAACGCCGATGTGGTGCTGCTGTGCATGGGTCTGGACGAGATCAAGGAGAGCGAGGGCATCGACCGCGCCGACATGAAGCTGGCAGAGAACCAGCTGGAACTGCTGGCCGCTGTGGCGGCGGCAAACCCCAACGTGGTGGTGCTGCTGAGTGCAGGCTCCTCGCTGGAAAGCGATTGGGTCAAGGACTGCAAGGCGCTGGTCTACGGCTGTCTGGGCGGTCAGGCCGGTGCGGGCGCACTGGTCGAGGTGCTCACCGGCGCGCAGAACCCCTGCGGTAAGCTGGCTGAGACTTGGGCGCGCAGCTACGCCGACACCCCCGCAAAAGCGCATTTCGGCGGTGACGGCCCCACTGTGGAGTACCGCGAGGGTCTGTATGTGGGCTACCGCTACTACGACACCGCCGGTGTGCCCACCGCCTTCCCCTTCGGCTACGGCCTGAGCTACACCAGCTTTGCGTACAGTGACCTGAAAGCAGACGAAACCGGCGTGACCCTGACTGTCACCAACACCGGCAGCTGTGCCGGTGCCGAGGTGGTGCAGCTGTATGTGGCAAAGCCGGATGCAAAGGTTTTCCGCCCCGTCAAGGAGCTGAAGGGCTTTGCCAAGGTGCAGCTGGAAGCCGGAGAGAGCAAGACCGTCACCATCCCGCTGGACGATAAGGCGTTCCGCTACTGGAACGTCAAGACCGACCGCTGGGAGGTGGAGAGCGGCAGCTATCAGCTGCTGGTGGGCGCTTCCAGCGCCGATATCCGTCTGACTGCCGCCGTCACGGTGGCGGGCACCGGCGCACCCGACCCCTACGCGGGCAAAAATCTGGAGCATTACCGCACCGCACAGGTGCAGAATGTGCCGGACGCGGAGTTTGAGGCGCTGCTGGGCCGTCCCATCCCGGAGAACAAGGTGCACATCGACCGCAACATGACGCTGGGCGAGATGGGGCACGGACGCAGCCCCATCGGCTGGCTGGCGGCTGCCGTGCTGGGCACCCTGCTGCGCCGCAGCATCAAAAAGGGCAAGCCCGACCTGAACATCCTGTTCCAGTACAATATGCCTCTGCGTGCGCTGGCCAAAATGACCAACGGCGCTATCAGCATGGGCATGGTGGACGGCATCGTGATGGAGCTGCAGGGCTTCTGGATCATCGGTCTTGTGCGGGTGATTTTTGAGGCTGTGAAGAACCTCGTGCTGAACAGCCGCATGGAAGAGCGCTTGAAAAACAGCTGAAAGGAAGCAGGCTATGAATTTCTGGAATAACTTTGCGGCAAAGCACCCCGCCGCTGCCAAGTGGGTGCGCGAGGGCGGCCTGTTCGTCATCGTGTCCAACCTGATCACGGTGTTCAAGTACCTGCTGCTGCAATTTCTGCCCAAGGCCTTTGCCAGCCTGCCGGTGGTGGATTTCGGCTGGCCGGGCATCGACATCACCCTGTTCGGCGAGACCTTCAAGTGGAACATCCTCGGCTACGACGCCGCCCACGGCGGCCTGCCCTACTTCTGCGCCTACATGATCGCCATGGTCATCGGCGAGTGCATCAACTTCCCCATCCAGCGCAATTTTGTGTTCCGCAGCAAGGGCAATCTGGCAAAACAGATCGGCTGGTATGTGCTGGCCTTCTGCATCATCACCTGCATCGTCAACTCCATCAACTGCATCTGGGTGGCAGTGGCCGGTCTGCTGGTACCGGACTTCATCTACAACATCGGCACCACCGTGCTCAACGGCGGCATCTCCATGGTCATCTTCTTCTTTGTGAATAAGATCATCTTCCCGGAGGGCGAAAAAGCCGCCAAATAATAAGCTATTCTCCTTCATTTTCTTCTCTTCATCATAAACCAGAAGGGCTGCTCCGTTCTCCGGGGCAGCCTTTTTGGTTTGGGGAAGAGAACCCTCTCAGTCATCTTATTTTTGTTTTTCTGCACAAAATGTTCTGCGGGCAGGGTTTTCCTCTTGACAAGCGGGCAAATGTTTCGTACTATATTTAGTAGTATGGAATCAAAGACGCTGTACGCAGGTTTCTGTGTGACCCCTGTACCCGTTTCAGGCAAAGCGTGCCTGTTTGATATAAAATGGAACCGTAAAGAGAAAAGCCGTATGCTTTTGCCCGTGCCGCCGGTTTTGGGTGGTGCGTATGGTTTTGGTGTCACTTTTTGCATTGAAAGCTCTTTCTATATCATTGCCCGTGTCCTGCTGCGCAGCGTCTCCTGCTTTTAATTTTGCATTGAATTGAAACAAAGGAGAGTGAACGCAATGACCGCGATCGGAGTGATCGTGGCCTTGATCGTTGCTGTTGTCGGTGTGGCTGCGGGCTATTTTATTGGTTACAACAACCGTAAAAAGACCGCCGAAGCCCAGATCGGCAGCGCGGAAGCCGAGGCCACCCGTCTGGTGAACGAAGCGATCAAGACCGCAGAACAGAAGCGCAAGGAAGCGGTTCTGGAAGCAAAGGACGAGGCTTTCCGCCTGAAAGCCGAGGTCGATGCCCAGAAGGCAGAGGCCGACAAGGAGATCAAGCAGCGCCGTGCGGAGATCAGCCGTCAGGAGAACCGCATCGACCAGAAGGAAACAGCGCTGGACCGCAAGACCGAGGCGCTGGAAAAGAAGGAAGAAGAGCTGAAAAAGCGCGCTGCCGAGGCCGAGGAGCGTCTGGCAGAGATCGACGCTCTGCGCGCCAAGGAGATGGAGCGTCTGGAAACGCTGGCCGGTCTGAGCCAGGAGGACGCCCGCGAGGTGCTGCTGCACAAGGTGGACGAGGAGCTGACCCACGAAAAGGCCGTGCGCGTTGCCGCCTACGAGACCGACCTGAAGGAAAACTGCGATAACATCGCCCGCAACCTTATCGGACAGGCCGTCAGCCGCTGCGCTGCCGACCATTGCAGCGAGACTACCGTCAGTGTGGTGCCGCTGCCCAGCGATGAGATGAAGGGCCGCATCATCGGCCGCGAGGGCCGCAACATCCGCGCACTGGAGACCGCTACCGGCGTAGATCTGATCATCGACGATACCCCGGAGGCCATTACCCTGCCATCCTTCTGTCTCTTATACACATCTCC
>ERZ1027047.1261-NODE-1261-length-10369-cov-5.262944_pt1 | contig 10369 bp, 7 predicted proteins | sample MGYA00519286_ERZ1027047 | MGnify/ENA primary metagenome ERZ1027047 (study PRJEB26926, sample SAMN06164592) | human gut metagenome | biome: ENVO:00009003; feature: ENVO:2100002; material: ENVO:00002003 | host: Homo sapiens | place: USA | collected 2012 ... | reverse complement strand
TCGTAACTATCTTCCTTTCCGATGGCGGAAGATTTCCGAGTTTTTCGACAGTCTCAAATAATTCTCTGGGAGGTATTTGCCATGTCCCTTGAAACCAATCCCGCCCTGCGCCGCAGCGTGATCTATGAGCTGTACGTCCGCAGCCACACGCCCCAGGGCACCTTCCGGGCCGTGGAGCCGGATCTGCCCCGGATCCGGGCCCTGGGCACGGACATCCTGTGGCTGATGCCCGTCCACCCCATCGGGGAAGCCAACCGCAAGGGCAGCATGGGCTGCCCCTATGCCAACCGGGACTACCGCACGGTGAACCCGGAGTACGGCACCTTAGAGGACTTCCTCCACCTGGTGGACGCCATCCACGAAAACGGCATGAAGTGCATCATCGACGTGGTGTATAACCACACCTCCCCGGACGCCACCCTGGTGGCCCTGCACCCGGAGTATTACTATCACAAGCCCGACGGCAGCCGGGGCAACAAGGTGGGGGACTGGACCGATGTGGTGGACCTGGACTACGCCGTTTCCGGCCTGTGGGATTATCAGATCGAGTCCCTGTGCTATTGGGCCCAGTATGTGGACGGGTTCCGCTGCGACGTGGCCAGCACTGTGCCTGTGGCGTTCTGGCGCAAGGCCCGGCAGGCGGTGGAACGGGTGCGCCCCGGGGCCATCTGGCTGGGGGAGAGCGTCCATCTGGACCACATTCTGGCCTTCCGCCGCCAGGGGCTGTACGCCGCCACGGACAACGAGCTGTTTGACGTGTTCGACATTCTGTACCCCTACGACATCTGGCCCCTGTATGAGGGGGCCACCGGCGGGACCATGCCCCTGAGCCGGTATTTTGCCGCCCTGAGCTATCAGGAGCTGAGCTTTCCCACCTGGTACAATAAGCTCAGCTGCCTGGAAAATCACGACCAGCGCCGGGCGGCGGACCGCTTCCCCAGCCGGGACAGCCTGCTGGCCTGGACGGCCCTGAGCTATTTCCAGAAGGGGACCACCCTGCTCTATGCCGGGCAGGAGGTCTCTGCCGTCCATACGCCCTCCCTGTTTGAGCGGGAGCCCATCGACTGGACCGGGGAGGACCTGTCCCCCCTGCTGCGGAAGCTGTACGACATCAAAAGCGCCTGCCCACAGACGCCGCCTTCCATGTGGAGACCGACGACGAGCAGGGCCTGGCCGTGGCCGATTATCGGGACGGCCAACACCTGGCGGTGGGCGTGTTCCCCCTGGCGGGCCGACCGGGGACAGCCGTCGTCCCCCTGACCGACGGCAATTATGAAAACGCCCTGACCGGCGAGACCGTCACCGTCCGGGAGGGCCGTCTGACCGCTGCCGGGCCGGCGATCATCCTGTAAGCGAAAAAATAAGCGCAAAAAAGCAGCCGCGAGGCTGCTTTTTTGCGCTTATTTTTCACATATCCAGGAGCTTCAGCTCCTCCTCGTCCACCTTCCGCAGGTCCCGGCGGCTGAGAATGTCGTACATACACGGCACCACCAGCAGGGTCATCAGCGTGGCATACAGCAGGCCGCCGATGCACACCAGGGCCACCGGCTGCATCAGCGCCGTGCCCACGTTGTTGCCGAAGGCCATGACGATCAGGCCCAGAATGGTGGTCAGGGACGTCATGAGAATGGGCCGCAGGCGGGTGACGCCGGCCTCAATGATGGCCTCCCGGCGGCCCATACCCTCCAGCCGCAGCTGGTTGATGTAGTCCACCAGGACGATGCCGTTGTTGACAATGACCCCCACCAGCATCACGAAGCCGATCAGGGAGATGACGCTGACCTCCACCCCTGCCAGCAGCAGGGCCAGGAAGCCGCCGGTGAAGGCCAGGGGGATGGTGAACATGACGATCAGCGGCGAGCGCAGGGACTGGAACTGGGCCACCATCACCAGATACACCAGCACGATGCCCAGCAGCAGCATCAGCAGCAGCTGCCGGATGGCGTCCATGATGGCCTCGTTCTCCCCCTGGAAGGCAGCGGTGACGCCCTGGGGCAGCTCCGCCTGGCCGATGACCTTTTCGGCGGCGGAGGTGACCTTGGTGACGTTATAGCCGTCGGCCACGTCGGCGGACACGGTGATATACCGCCGCTGCTGGTCCCGGTTGATGGTGTTCAGGCTGACAGTCTCCTCTAACTGGGCGATATCCCCCAGGCGGACGGACTCGCCGCTCCGGGTGCTGCCGGAGGCACTTGCGCTGCTCATGCCGCTCATACTAGACATGCCGCTCATACTAGACATGCCGCTCATACCTCCCATGGAGCTGCCGGAGGAAGCGCTGCTCATCATGCTGCTCATGGCGGAGGCGGAGGAGGGGTCGATCTGAAGATCCAGGAGCTTCTCCCGGGTCATGCGGCTCTCCTCCGGGGACTGGATGGACACGCTGACGTCCAGCCCGTCCAGGGTCAGGGACAGGGAGCTGTCGGTGTCCGTCAGGGCGGAGGCCACGGCCATGTACACCTGGGCCACGGTGAGGCCCTTCTCCATGGCGGCGTTGCGGTCCACGGACAGGTGCAGGGCGGCGGCCGCCTGCTCCAGGCCGTCGGACACGTTTTCCGTGCCGGGGACGGTGGCCAGCTTTGCCGCCAGGTCACGGGCGGCGGACTGCATCTGCTCCATGTCGTCGCCATAGACGTTCAGGGTGATGCCGCTGCCGGTGAGGTAGGACATATAGGTGTCCATGGCCCCGGAGGCGGTGACGGTGCAGTCCATACCGGCGCAGGCGGCCTCCATCTGCTTGCCGGCCTCCGCGCCGGAGGCCCCCTCCGGCAGGGTGATGTAGGCGGTGACGTCGTATTCCCCGCCGCCGGCGGTCATCATACTGGTCATGTCCATGCTCCCGGCGCCGGAGGCGGAGGACATCATCGCGCCTACGGTTTCCACGTTGTCCACGGCGGCGATACGCTGCAGGGCCTCGTCCGCCAGGGCCACCGCCTGCTCCCGGGTGCAGCCCTCAGGCATGGAGATGGTCAGGTTCACGGTGTTCATGTCGATATTGGGCATAAAGGCAAAGCCCCGGGCCAGGGCGGCTCCGGCGGAGCCCACCAGCAGCAGCAGGGACACCCCCAGCACCACCAGCTTGTGGTGGATGGACCAGGACACCGCCTTGCGATAGGCGGGATAGACCTTATCCAGCAGTCCCGGCTTCTGGGGCTTCTCCTTGCGGAGCATACCGGCGGCCATGGCGGGCACCAGGGTCAGGGCCACAATGAGGCTGGCCAGCAGGGAATAGGTCATGGTCAGGGCCAGGTCCGTGAACAGCTGCTTGGTGATGCCCTCCACGAACACGATGGGCAGGAACACGCACACGGTGGTCAGGGTGGAGGCCACGATGGCACCCAGCACCTGCCGGGCCCCGGATACCGCCGCCTGGATGACGGTGGCCCCCTTGGAGCGCAGTCGATAGATATTCTCAATGACCACCACGGAGTTATCCACCAGCATGCCCACCGCCACGGCCAGGCCCGACAGGGAGATCATGTTGATGGTAACGCCGGAGAAGTACATCAGCACCACGGCGAAGATCACGCTGATGGGGATGGAGCACAGGGTGATCACCGTGGGCCGCAGGTCCCGCAGGAACAGGTACAGGATCAGCACCGCGAACAGCGCGCCCCAGCCCAGAGACGACAGAATGGAGTTGATGATAAGGTATATGTAGTCCCCCTGGTCCATCAGGGGTACGAAGGAAAGCCCCTCGTACTCCGCCTCCAGCTCCCGGAAGCGGCTGTTGATGTTGTTGGACACCTCCGCCGTGGCGTAGGTGGACTGCTTGTTGAGGGAGACGATGACGCCGTCCTTGCCGTTGAGCTTGTCGTAGATCTCCGAGGAGTTGTCGGTGATGGCCACGTCGGCCACGTCCTTCATGCGGATGGGGTCGATGCCGTCCATCCCCAGGTCAAAGAGCACCAGGTCCTCCAGGTCCTGCCGGGTGTCGATGGAATCGCCCACGGAGACCATGTAGTTGACGCCGTCCTCCTTCAGATATCCGGCGGGCATGGAGAAGTTCTGGGCCGTCAGCAGGGCGGTGATGGTGGGTAGGCTCAGGCTGGAGGACAGGTCCGCCTGGCTCAGGGCGGTGGAGCGGGATTCCTCCAGGGTCTGGAGTCCCTGGTCGATCTGGCTCAGGGCGCTGTCCAGTTGGATGTTGGCGGAGATGATCTGGTTCACGGCGTCGGTCATGGTCAGGACCCCGGCGGATACCTGGTCCGCCAGCTTGGCCACACCCTCGTCGGTCTCCAGGTCGCGCAGCTGCTTTTCCAGCTCCTCCAGCTGCTTCTGCCACTCCTTGGCCCGCTGGACGGCCTCGTCCCACTTGACACCCAGGGCCGCCATGCGCAGATCCAGCGCCGCCAGCTCCGCCTGGATGCGGACGTATTCGGGGTCACTTTCGATTTCGGCGATGGCCGCCTGCTTTTCCTCCTCCGTCATGGAGGGGTTCTGGCGGATGGCCTCGATCTTCGCCTGATACGGGGCGTTTTCCGCCTCCAGCCGGGCCTTCTCCCGCTGAATATCCGCCAGCTCCCGGAGGTTGTCCTGGAGCTGGTCCCGGCTGTCCCGCATGGTTTTCAGACTGTCCTGGATAGTGGTAAGGGCCTGGGTCACGGCGTCCCGGACGGCGGATTCCTCGGCGCTGCGGATAGCAGCCTTGGCGCTGTTGACCTGGCCCCGGGCGGAGGCCAGCTGCCCTGCCGCGTCGTCCAGCTGCTTCGCAATGGCATCGGACAGCCGCTGGGACAGAGCATCCAGCTTCTTTTGGCTGAGGATCACATGGAGCTGACGCTCCACCGTGCCGCTGACGGTGACGCTGGCCACGCCGGTGATGCCCTCCAGCTTGGGGGACAGGGTGTCGTTGACGAAGTCCGACAGCTGGGTGATGTCCTTGCCGTCATAGGACAGGGCCGCCACCTGCACCGGCAGCATGGAGGGGTTCATTTTCAGCACATAGGGGTCGCCCACGGTGTCGGACCAGGAGCCCTTCAGCTGGTTGATCTTCTGCTGGATATCCACGCTGACGGTGTCCATGTTCACCCCGTCCTCAAACTCCAGCACCACCATGGACACGCTGTCCATGGAGCTGGAGGTGACATTCTTGATGCGGTCGAGGGTGGCCATGGACTGCTCCAGGGGCTTGGTGATGTCGGCCTCCACAGTTTCGGGGCTGGCCCCGGGGTCGGTGGTCACCAGGATCACATAGGGGAAGTCCATGTTGGGCATCAGGTCGGGGGTCATCTTCAGATAGGCCACCACACCCAGCACCACAATGGCCAGCACCGCCACGAACACCGTCAGCGGCTTCTTTACGCTGAATTTGGGCATAATCGTATCGCTCCTTGCGCATTATAAGTCAGTTGTTACACGACTGTAAAAAACATTTTAAAGAATTTTAACATTCTAAAGCGCCGCGCGCAAGAGGGGCGGGCAATTATTAACGAAACTGTTACAAAATCCCGTCTTTTCCTTAGCCTAACGAAAAAAATATTAAAAGCCTCGCAGAGTTTGCCGCCCGCAGGCGGCAAATAAATTGCAATTATTTTTTGGCCGGGGCGTGTACCTGAACAAGAATTCTTCTCAGGCTTTCGCACGCACGGCGTGCGAAAGCGCGATGTGACGTCTCATAAAAAACGGAAGCACCTTCGGCACTATAAAAAGCCTTTCAAGCTTTTTAACAGGTTTTGGTATAAGACAGGTAAAATCTCGCATTACAGGGGCAACACAGTTGACTCAAGTTATAGATAAACTTTCGGTTGCCTCATAAATCGTTTGTAAACCTATTTTTTCGGGCATCTTTTCGTTCGAGGGGTATGATGGGATATTAAACCGAAATGTAAATCGACAAGTGCGCTCTACGCTAATTAGAAGTAATGGAAAAGTAAACCATCTATGTATAGGTGAGAATTGCTTTATAAAATACTGGCCCGAGTATACTCCTAAACAAGAGAATGTAAGACCACATTATAGCTTTTATGAAATAAATGATTTGTCATTTGGATACTTCATATCAAACTTGGTTGAAGACGTGTATATAGCAACAGTGGGGGCGAATCTGCCGGGGACTTTGACATCTATGTTCTATCCAATTGAAAACACCAAAGAGGCCCACAAATTAACTGAAGTTTCAATGGAAATGTAGATTATCTGTTGCCCGTTGATTGGGAGGTATAGTTATGACCTCCTTTTCCCATAAAAACTGATCACACCTGTTTCCCGTTGTCCGTGGGGAAACGTGAAAGGACGGCACAAAAGCGCCGTCCTTTGACCTTGCCCCACCTCTGGCCACGATGACCAGAAGCAGCGGGACACTTCCTTGACCTTCTATCTCCAGACAAGCTGAGCGCCGCCGTGGATGCAGCCGGTGCGGAAGCACGGGAAGCACGCAGCCGCTATGACGCTGCCGCTGCCAAAGTGACGGACAAAAAGGCAATGCTGAAAGCAATGGACAATTACCGCAACACCGATCCCGTTATCAAGGAGTATCGCATGATCCGCAAGGAAAAGGACAAGCAGAAATTCTATGCCGCGCATGAAGCGGATTTTATCATCAACGACGCTGCCAAGCACCAGCTTGACAAGCCGGGCGTACCGAAGCAGCTTCCGAAACGCAAAGATGTCGTTGCGGAGATTCAATCTCTCATTTCAGAGAAAAACGAGTGCTACAACGATTACCGCGAGAAAAGCGAGCGGCTGCATGAGCTGATGACCATGCAGCGCAACTATCAGATGGCGATACAGCCGCAGCAGCCGAAACACAGACGGAAGCATGAGATAGAACTCTAAAAAGCAAAATGCCGCACAGGTTTCCCCATGCGGCACAATGCTCATTTCCCGAACAGATCGCTATGCGTTCCGGTTCTGGAAAGTGTCAGCACCAGAACATCGCCCTCAACGCGGTAGATCAGAAGCCAGTCGGGCTGAATGTGGCACTCCCGGTGTCCACGCCAGTTGCCGGTCAGGTCATGATCTCTGTTCTCAGGCGGCAGCGTGTTTCCCATTGCAAGCGTTTCGATCACGGTTTCAAGAAGCTCAATTTGCAGTCCGCGCTTGATTGCCAGCTTGTAATCCTTCTTGAACGCCGTGGTCGGCTTGACGGTCAGCTTTGTCTTTCTCACTTTTTCAGATCGGCAAAAAGCTCGTCAAGGTCGTTATAGCCCTTTACAGACGGGTCTTTTGCAATTCTTTCCGCTTCCAGCATGGCGGCAATCGTCTCCTTGTTAGGCTGATTGATGGAGATTTCAAACGGAATCCCGCCCTCCCGGATCGATTGACGCACGAAAATATTGAAAGCCGTTGTGAGATTCATGCCAAGCTCCGAAAACAAAGCGTCAGCCTGTGCTTTCAGGTCACTGTCCATTCGGATGCTGATGTTTGTTGTAGTTCCAGCCATGAAATCATCCCCTTTCTACTGGCACTATCATTATACGCTATCTGCACGAGAAATACAATACAGCGCACGAAAAAGATACAATTTGTTTTCAAATCCCAAAAGGAGCAACTGCCCCCCAAAAAAGCGCAAAGAACGCGCCGAAGAGACTTACCCATACCGCAATACAACCCGTTCCCCAAATGGAGCGTACAGGGCAGAAAAAGCCTGAAAGTGATACCGAGATTTACAGTTTGACCATCTGCCGGAGCGTAACGCTTTGGCGACAGATAGGAGTGTAAAAATGCCGAGAATGAGTAAACAGCGGCGGCTGGAATGGTCGTTCTTCCTCGACCACCGAAACCGCATTTCCTACAATCCCCTTTGCCGTGGGTGTGTCCACGGCTGCAAGCAAAGCTTCCGGGCAATCGTTGTTCTTTGTCCGCATTACTGGTCAAAATGCTGGAAACCGCCCGACTGAGGGCTGTCACGATTCGTTATACCTCTAATTCCCACGAAGGAGGTGACATTCCATCACTGAGTACATGAGAGCGGATACCCGGCTGCCGCCGTATCTGCCATATCCCCGTTTCCTGCTGCAAACAGATCTGACCCAGACGGCGATGCTGCTGTACGCGCTGCTGCTTGACCGGGCGACGCTCTCACAGTCAAACGGCTGGCTGGACGAGGGCGGCAGGATTTACCTTGTGTTCCCCATAGAGAAGATTGCCGCCGCACTGGACAGAAGCTCCATGACCGTGAAAACCGCTCTTTCCGAGCTGGAGGACGCCGGGCTGATTGAGCGGCGCAGAAGTGGCTTTTCCAAGCCGAACCGCATCTATGTAAAGCTGCCGCCAGACGGACAGAAATTTTTCCAAACGACAGACAGAAATCCATCCTCCATTGGGACAGAAAACTGTCCGACTGATGGAAAGAAAATTGTCCCTATGATGGAAAGAAAACTGTCCCCTAACAACCTGGGTGACTCAGAAATAGGGAAGGCATTTGGGGTCAGCGCTGCCAGCGTTCGTATGATGCTGACACGAGCCAGAAGTAAAGCCCGCAAGGCCATGGAAGCGGGATTCGGCGGCAAATAAGACGGCGGCTAAGGTGCTTTTTGCGCTATTATGTCCCAGCTTCATCTCGTTGCTTGGATATAATAGCCAAAAAGCATCTGCCGTCTTTTGTCATATATTACGATTCTTTCGAAAAAAGCGAAAAAACCTGTTGCAAAGTAGCTGCAGCGGAGTTGTATATGGTAGAGACGTAGGCATACATCCCACTATATAAAAGAAAGAGAGAAAACGTATGAAAGAATGGAGACGCGTACTATCCTGTTTCCTGGCCGTGCTGCTGACGGTGTACTTGGTCCCCGTGCAGGTAATGGCTGAGGACCTGGGAGATCTGTGGCCGCCAACAACAGAAAACGTCGTGGATGCGCCTGCGGAGGTCGTGGGCGAGATACTGGAACAACGGGAAGAAAATCGGAAGGAGTTCCTGCTTACCGACGGTACAAGGCAGGTGGTAATTTATCCGGCGGCAGTACATTACCAAAAAGATGGATATTGGGAGGAAATTGACAACCGGTTGCTGCCGTCTGCTGCGCAGGATGGTGAAACCGTGTATCGAGACGCAGCCGGTATGTGGGATGTCTCTGTTCCTGCTGAGCTGAATACCGCCAATGGAATCACGGTCAGCCGCAGCGGGTACAGCTTGTCATTCTATCTGACAGGTCAGTTGTACGAAGACGATGGTGCGATTTCTGAAAGCGGTTCGGGCTATATAGGTGAGGAGTTGCCGGGCGAAGATATGATCTGTGTCCCCGCAGACGAAAGCGCTGCCGAGGTCAGCAGCATTGCTTCCACTCTGGCAGATGAGGGACAGCTTCAGCCGGAGGCTGCACTGAATAATCAACGCAGCGAAACCGTGTATCAGGATGTTTATCATGACACAGATGTGACCTATGACCTGGATTCAAATCGGCTGAAGGAGTCTTTGATTCTGCGCAGTTGCCCGAAAGAGTTGTTAGGCTACCGCTACCATCTGGAGGCAGAAAATCTGCGATTGGAACTGCAGGAGGATAACCGTATTCTGGCCTATGCAAAAGATGCCGATTCCGAAGCCAAACCGGTGTTCTATATGCCGGCCTCTTATCTATTGGATGCGGAAAATGTATGCTCCGATGATATCAAGGTGATTCTGGAGGAAAACGAAAAAGGATATGAGCTGCGTTACTACCTGCCTCAGGATTGGATGGCAGACGCCTCATATCCTGTTGTCCTGGCCCCCGTGGTTCAACCTGTGTCCAATACGTTCACCATTTGGGATAAAACTGTAAGTCAGCGCAATTCTGAGTTAGCCGGTTCCGCATATATCGCAGCAACAACATGCTCGTCGAGCCGCAGAACCAGCGGAGGAAAATCAAATGCTCCAAGACAGACGGCGAGGGGCCGAAACACAGGCCCGGTAAGGATGACGGTATGAAGAAACCAGAAACAAATACTTTACGTATTGAGCCCCGAAAGTTTCATGCATCTGCGGTAGGAATGGCGATGGTGCTGGCATATGTGGATTATGAATACTTCGTTCAGACATTTTGCTGGGTTTTTCAGCCACCCATACGCATAGCAATTGACACGGTCACGATTGTCTCCCTGGGCATTATATTTAACGTATTATCTTTTGCTCATATTATCGCTACCAGCCGGACATATATTGTGTCTACTAAGGGAATTACCGTGACTTTTCTGGGTGTCTTTCACCGCCTATATCCATGGCAGCGGTTTCAAATTGTAGGTGTGTTCCCGGTAGATAAGATGGGTAGCACGGAAGTGGGGCAGCCATTTTTGATGGTTTGCAGTACCAAACCGATTCGGACGACAGCTGGTGGGGCTTTTCAGTTGGAATCCGCTATTTACCGTTGGCCTCACATTTTGATTTTTCCACTACTGCCGGGCGAGGAACGCATGCAATTTGAAAGCCTGCGGCGCGGGGAAATATCTCCCGACC
>ERZ1027047.1255-NODE-1255-length-10400-cov-3.645336_pt1 | contig 10400 bp, 10 predicted proteins | sample MGYA00519286_ERZ1027047 | MGnify/ENA primary metagenome ERZ1027047 (study PRJEB26926, sample SAMN06164592) | human gut metagenome | biome: ENVO:00009003; feature: ENVO:2100002; material: ENVO:00002003 | host: Homo sapiens | place: USA | collected 2012 ... | reverse complement strand
ATCTACACTCGACTAGTCGTCGGCAGCGTCAGATGTGTATAAGAGACAGGCTCTACACTATACTGAAAATTGCGGTCAAATGTATCGATCAGACACTTGTGGCTTGTCAGCGTCTCAAATGTCGTCGGGTGAATAAAATTGGTGGCATTCTTTGTCATAAGCACCTGTACATCCGCATGAAGCTTTACCAACATGCTTGCAAGATTTGCAATTTTGTAAGCGGCAATACTGCCCGTCACACCCAGTACGATCGTTTTTCCCTTTAACATGTTCATGTCTCCTTGCTGTATAGTATGTCAGATCATTTCATCTTTACGATAACTGTCCGTGCTTTTCATAATTTGTCACACGGCTGATATGATTTTGTTCATCCACAAATACCACCTTCGGCTTGTGATCCTTCGCTTCCTCCGGCGTCATCCGGCAATAGCACATAATGATGACATGATCCCCTACCTGCGCCTGTCTTGCCGCTGCTCCGTTCAGACAGATCATGCCACTCCCCGGCTCTCCGGCGATTGTATATGTCTCAAAACGGTTGCCGTTTTCCACATCCACGATCTGAACCAGTTCATATTCCAGAATTCCCGCCTGCTCCATCAGCTCCGGATCCACGGTAATGCTTCCCACATAATTAAGCTCCGCCTGCTGTACCACGGCACGATGGATCTTGCCCTTTAACATTGTAATCTGCATGTTGTTCAATCTCCTTTTTTGCATCAGTGTGTTGCAATCAGCAAACAATTTGTATTGCACCACTCTGCCTGTCTCTTTGTAATTCGTCGTTATTTAATGATGTTTGGCGGGTCATTTAATAAAGTTGTCGATCAGTCTTGTTTTGCCAATATAAACCGCCATGGCCGTCAGGATTTCACCCTCCGTGCTCTCTACCGGCTCCAGAGTATTCCAGTCTACAATCTCCACATAATCAATCTTTGCCAGAGGCTCCTTCTCAATCTCCCCGCGAATGGCTGCAATCACTTTCCTGGCATCCTTCTCGCCATCTTCGATCAGCTTTTTACCAAGCTTCAAGGAACGTGATAATACGAGTGCTGCTTTTCTCTCTTCCGGGCTAAGATAAGTATTTCTGGAGCTTTTGGCAAGTCCATCCTCCTCACGGATGATCGGGCATCCTACGATCTCAATGCCAAAGTTGAGATCCGATACCATATGACGGATCACTGCCAACTGCTGGGCATCCTTCTGTCCGAAATATGCTCTGTCCGGTGTCACAATATTAAAAAGCTTGGAGACTACGGTACAAACTCCCCGGAAGTGAATAGGTCTTGTCTTCCCGCAAAGGCCGCCTGTTAATGTACTCATATCCACAAAGCTTGAAAAATCATCATGATACATTTCCGATGGCTCCGGATGGAAGATCAGGCTTGCTCCTGCATCCTCACAGAGTGCTGCATCCCTGTCCATATCTCTTGGATAACTTTCCAGGTCCTCACTTGGTCCAAACTGCATCGGATTGACAAATACACTGACAACGACACGGTCATTGTCTGCTACAGCCCTGTCAATCAGACTTTTATGTCCCTCATGGAGATATCCCATAGTTGGCACCAATCCAACCGTCAGTCCCTGTTTTCTCCACTCTTTTACCTGTTCTCTTACCTCTGCTACTGTATTTACAATTTTCATTTTGTCTTACCTCCTTTCACGCCAATCAATATAACTTGTCCAATACATCGTCATCTATCTTAAAGGTATGTTCCTGTGCCGGATAAGTGCTTTCCTGTACTTCCTTTATGTACTTGGCAAAGCCTTCCTTCATTACCTCTCCGACCTCAGCAAACCGTTTTACAAACTTTGGAGAATAATCCGAGAACATTCCAAGCATATCCTGATATACAAGGATCTGTCCGTCGCAGCCCACACCGGCACCGATACCGATCGTCGGAATTTCCAGCTTGTCTGTGATGATCTGTGCGAGCTTTGCAGGAATACATTCCAGAACAACCGCAAATGCTCCTGCTTCCTGTACGGCAAGTGCAGCATCAATAATACTCTGAGCAGCCTCTGTGCTCTTTCCCTGTACCTTATTGCCACCAAACGCATTGACATGCTGTGGGGTCAGTCCCAGATGGGCACATACCGGGATTCCTGCGTCCACGATGGCTTTGATCTGCGGACAAACTTCCTTACCTCCCTCCAGCTTTACTGCATTACCGCGGCCTTCCTTCATCAGACGTCCTGCATTGACAACCGCATCATAAACGGATGTCTGATATGACATAAATGGCATATCGATCATCACAAGGGCGTTTTGGGCTCCACGGGAAACGGCCGCACCGTGATGGATCATATCCTCCATAGTAACGGAAAGTGTGTCCTCGTATCCAAGGATTACATTCCCAAGGGAATCTCCTACCAGAATCCCGTTAATTCCAGCCTCATCCTCCAGCTTTGCCGTAGAGTAATCGTATGCGGTGAGCATTGCGATCTTTACGCCGTCCTGTTTTGCCTGTCTCCATGTTTGTACTGTGTTTTTCATTTGATTACCAGCCTTTCTGAATATCCGCTATCTTTTGATAGTCGCATTTCCTGTCACTGCTCACGTCTGTGTGTAACCAGTAACGATTTCTGTTCTGTTCCATTTTACGGACAGATGGATGTTGTCTGTTAAAACTCTTAATCCATGCTCTTTTCAAACAACGTCCGGACCGGTGTATAGTCCCGATCAGGATTGCGCCGCTTTGCAAGCTCTACCATGGTGCTTCCAAGGCTCTGATAAATCTTTCCTGCCTTGCTGCCCTCCAGTGCCTGCAGATGCTTCCGGACCGTCTGTGCGTCACCACGTTCTACCGGTCCCGTCAGCGCATTCACGCATCCCTTTTCCAGCATAGAAGCAATATTCCCCTGTACCAACGGTGTCAGAAGTGCCATAGAATCCTTCTCGGAGAAGCCACATTCTGACAGGATATCAAGGCTCGCCTGCATCAGGCCAAGCATTTCATTACTCGCCATGGCCGCTGCCGCATGATATTTAATCTTATCCTCCGCCTTCAAAGTCAGCACATGATGACCAATCGCTTCCCACATGGGCTTCATGACTGCAACCGCCTCCGGGTCACCCTCCAATGTCAGATACGCTGTATGAAACTGTTCGTATGAATGAAATTTATCGCTGAACGCGTACATCGGATGCATCGAGATACCTGAGGCTCCTGCCTCTTCCCGACCAGAAAATACATGAGATGATAATGAACCACTAAAATGACAGATAATGCGATTTGAAATGTCCTGATGCAAAAGTTCCCCCCACACCTGATGGATCACGCCATCCGGCGTTGTAATAAAAATAACATCATTCTTCTCCACCAGCTTACAAAGAGAAGAATATGTCTCTGTTTCCGCAAAAGTCGCTGCTTCGTCAGCGCTTTCATGCGTCCTGCTGTAAAATCCGGTGACATTCTTTCCATGAATGGACAGGTATTTCCCTAATGTCGTTCCGACCTTTCCAGCTCCTATTATTCCGATCCTCATAGGAAACCTCCCTGTGGTGATAAGAAGCAGCCGCTTCCAATCTCATTGAAATCATTTCCACTATCGTCTGTCATATCATTATATCACTAACCTTCGCGGCTCCAGCCGCTCTCCCTGATGCAGTTTCTCTCCGAATACCGCTCATATAGTACAGCGAAAATGAAATCTTTGCCAGATCGATCATTCGCTGTACTGGACAGAATAGCACAAATCGGCGGCTTTTTCAAGCCGTCGATTCATAGAATGCAAGATTTGATAATGAAAACTTTCTTGACAAAAAACGGCAGCCTCCCGAATCACTTCGAAAGAGCTGCCGCTCATAAGTCTGTCTGACTATTAGTCTGTAGTGTATGGCATAAGTGCTACGTGACGAGCGCGCTTTACAGCGACTGTCAGAGCTCTCTGATGCTTTGCACAGTTTCCGGTAATTCTTCTAGGAAGAATCTTACCTCTCTCAGAGACATATCTCTTTAATTTGTTGGTATCCTTGTAATCAATGAAATCATGCTCTTTATCTGCACAGAAAGCACAAACTTTTTTTCTTCTGCGAATCGGTCTTCTCTTTGCTGGAGCACCGTCTCTATCGCCTTTATTATAAGCCATGATAAAACCTCCTAATCATAATCTCCGCCATCCAAGTCTAGTTAAATGGCAATTCCTCTTCGATGGCATCCGGAATGTTCATGAATCCATCTCCTGCTGCCTGTGTCGGCTCAGGTCTTGATGGAGCCTGCTGATAGCCATCTCTGTTTCCGTTGTAGTTTGCTGCAGCCGCTTTGCTCTCGGCAAACTCCTGCTCCTCTACAACTACATCGGTCGTATAAACACGGTTGCCTTCCTTATTGGTATAGCTTCCTGTCTGAATCCGTCCGGTTGCCACAATCTTGGTACCCTGATGAAGATAATTCTCAGCGAACTCTGCACCTCTGCCAAAAACAACACAGTTAATAAAGTCTGCTGTCTGCTCATCTCCCTGACGTCTGAATCTACGATCGACTGCAAGTGTGTATCTTGCAACTGCTGTCTGATTTTCTCCGGAAGAATATCTGATCTCCGGATCACGGGTCAGACGACCCATCAAAATTACCTTATTCATTTAGGAAACACCTTCCTTTCACCTATGCTTCCTGTCTGATGCATAAGAATCTGAGAACGTGATCCATAATGCGGACTGCCTGCTCAAGCTGTCCCGGAACATCTGCCTCAGCATCGAACTGAATAAAGTAGTAGTAGCCTTCCTTCATATGCTGGATCTCGTAAGCAAGCTTCTTCTTGCCCCACTCATCCACATTTGTGATGTTACCGCCGAATTTTGTTACATAGTCCTTTGCTTTCTCGACAGTTGCTACTCTTACATCCTCTTCGATCTTAGCATCGACAACTAACGCTAATTCATACTTGTTCATAGTTGTCTGTACCTCCTTTTGGTCTCTGGCTCTCTCCATGGCTCCGCCTCCGTGTGATAACCGACTGCGGCATGTCCCTGCATGCTTTGCCCCGACAGGAGAGAACAAGGAAAAATAAACGTATCACAAATCAATAGTTTACAACATTTTTCACGCGATTGCAATACCTATTTTTCAATTTATATTTTCAAGTCAGCAATTTATATTTTTCTATAACTTATAAGTAAATTTATTCCATTTTCTTTCCCATCAAGGTGTATATCCCCAGAGTCACAGCAGAGATCCCCGTAAAGATCCACATACCTGTCACAAGTCCTATGCTGAGCATTCCACCAAATACCATGGTTCCGATGGATTCGCCCAGATTATCTGCCAGATTATAATATCCCATAGCCTCATCCTCTCCGTATTGTGCCACCACAGGCTGTCTGCAAAACAGAATTTCCCTTCCTGCCGCTCCAAAACTTTTGGAAGCTCCCAAAAGAAACAGTGTAAGAGCCAACATAGGCAGGTTCTGAAAATATCCAAACAGAAGCACTGCCCCCAAGGAAAGAGCACTGGACAGATAAATGGCTCCTCTTCCCAGATATTTCATGGTAAGACCCGTCAATGCCTCGCTGAGGAAAATTCCCACCAGACAATTCATGACAAGCAAAAGACTGGTCTGAGACTCACTGAGGCCATAGCTGTCACCAAAGATCGGCAGAAAATAACTGGTAAATCCATTGATGACCACATAAGGAACCACCACAAGAAGCAAGTAGCCAAGCACCGGTCCGGAAAACAGAAATGCCAGTTTTCCGGTATGCTTCTGCCGTTTTTCTTCTGACATATGAAAGACTCCGCCGATAACAAAGATCAATAACAGCATACTTACCCAGATTGCCGCCGAGAAAAAGAACATCCGTGATTCACCCAGATTTTCTGCAAGAGCGGCTCCGATCACCGTGCCGGAGATCATTCCGGATAATATCGCACCATTGATCACGGAAAATCCTTTTGTCTGATCCTCCCCCTCCTGATTCGCTGCCATAATAGACAAACCATTCATCACAAGACCGCAGCCGGCACCTCCCATGATCAATCCGCCCAGAACCATGGCATAATTTTCTGCCAATGCCATGGAAATCTCCCCAATACCACAACACAGAGCCCCCGCCGCCATGACAAGCCGGAAACCAAATTTACGCAAAAGTCCGGTGCAAAATATTGACAATATGCCGATCATGGCAAAATTAACCGTCAGGGGCAATGAACCCGCCAGCTCTCTGGAAATTGGAAAATCTTCCCGGTAAAACTTTTCAATATACACCGGCAAAAAACTGGTAGGCATATTATAAGCGGCAAATACAAAAAATGTAATGATCCGCAGGTACGGAATCGGAAAGCTTTTCTTTCCCTGCTGTTTTCTTTTACCGGCCCATTCCCGGCGATCCTCAATAAATGCAAGACATTCATTTAAAATAAAGACGGCAATGATCACCATCAATGCGATCTCTACCATAATTTTCGTTTTTATGGAGTCGATCATTCCCGACAGGGTATCCGACACCATACCGATTTCTATAATGCCGATCACTTTACCTGACTTATCTTTTACCGGTGTTTTTACATAAACATACGAACCTGTTGCATCCTGTTTTCCATCATTGATCAGTTTTTTCCCTGTCCGGTAAACTTTCTTCGCCTCTGCCGCCTCTCCTTCATCCAACGGAAAATAACCACCCACGGAATTATCAAGATACGCCAGAGCATATGCCCTGTCCCCGGATACCTTTACGATATTACAATATAAATTTTCGCTGTACTCACTGGTCACATCGATCAGATCATTCATACACTCCTGCAGTTTCCGGTAATCCTCTGATCCATAATCCGACGGATATGTTACATGCTTTAATGCTGACACGTCCATAATTTCAGATGCGATCTGGGTCACGGTACACATGCTGCTGATCTGTTCCTGCACATAATTTTCCTTAAATCTCTGTAGCATGCTCATCATTACAACCATTGCAGAAACACTGACTCCCAATATCATAAAAATCGTAAATTTCTTTTGGATAAAGATACCTGACACGATCAGATATTTTACCAGAACTGCCAGATAATATGCTGCAATGACTGACGCTATCCCCAGGCAAAAATATCGCAGTCCCAGAAGAAGGACAGAAGTCCGGGTATAATTCATTTCTGACGACGGACTGACATCCTGACTGCGGTTCATCCCGATTTCTGTCACCCGGTTATTCCAGGTTACTGACAGGATCTGTTCTTTTCCTTCCCCTGTCACGTTTATGGTTTCTAAAATATCCTTCCCTAATTGACCGGAAGTTATTTTTTCAAAATCCTCTTTTCCATACAGAAGCTTCGCCCGGCTACCATCCAGCTGATAGACCGCCTGATTGCAGATATCCGAAAAATAAAGGACTCCATTCTGACAAGACAGGCTGTAGGGAAGCATATATTGTCTGTCTGCCACCTGATAGGCAACCCGGATCTTTGCAGAGTCAAAGGAATAAATTGTTCCATTTTTGATCACAAAATAACCCAGCTTTTTATCCAGCGCAAAATCCTGAATTTCAATCGCGCTGTCCCAGTCAAATTCCACAGACTTCTCAGCCTTATTCCGGCCACTCTTTAATATATAGGTAGAAAATCCTTTTCCATCCGGATGTACCTCCGCAAAATGTATCTCGTCCCCGACACGGACAAGAGAGAACAGATGACGCTTTGTGATCATGGTTTTGGAATAGTCCTTTTCAAATACAACCCGGTCAAATTTTCCATCCGGCGTATAACGCAGTACCCGTTCCATCGCAAGTCCCAGACCGGTGTCATTCCATATAACATCCAGTACATATATATTGCCTTTTCGGTCTACTGCAACTTCATCAGCCTCCCCAAAGCAGTCTGCTTCGTGATTGTCCCAGGATAACCTTGACATGATCCGGTTCTCCTTCGACACCTTGAGCACTTCACTTTTCCCCTTATTAATAATATAATGATTTCCCTTCTCATCCCTGGTGGTAAAGTACGGATTTTCTATGACTTCTTTCAAGGAAGATGTCTGCGGAAAGCACCACCATTGCAGTATTCCTGCCACAAACAGCAGCAGGGATAACAGCAAGAAAATGATATCCTTCTGTTTTATTTCCAGTTTTTTGATCGCGGTAAACATATTTTCACCTCATTTCTTTCTATAGCAGTTGACGTTGTGCCATCTTTGCAAATTTCCCGTTTTTCTCCATTAGTCCTTCAAAGTCTCCCTGTTCCACCACCCTGCCATGTTCCAGATAAATGATCCGGTCACAGTCCCGGATCGTGGACAGGCGATGTGCGATCACCACTCTGGTACAATTCATATTTTTCAGGGTGTCCACCACCTTTGACTGGGTTTCATTATCCAGAGCTGACGTGGCTTCGTCAAAGAGAAGAACCCCCGGATCACTGGCAAGGGCTCTGGCGATCAGCAGCCGTTGTCTCTGCCCCCCGGAGATTCCTCCCCCCTCCTCCGAGATCATCGTAAACATTCCCATAGGCATCTGACGGATGTCTTCCGCAAAACCGGCCCGTTCTGCCGCCTCCCATGCCTCCTCCATGGTAAGCCACGGGGCACAGATCGCGATATTATCAAAAATATCACCGGCAAATAATTTTCCATCCTGCAGTACCACTCCGATCCGGCGCCGCAGAGAAGGAAGATCGAGCTGCCCCAGATCACGTCCGTCAAAATAAACGGAGCCGGTTTCCGGCGTTTCAAAGCCAAGGAGAATCCTCATTAAAGTGGATTTACCACAGCCGGACTCCCCCACAATTCCGAGATATTCTCCGGCTTTAATCTGCAGATTAAGACCATCCAGCACATAGGGCATATCCGGTATATAGCGGAAGCGGACCTGATTTAGTTCAATTTGTCCGTTCAACTGCTCTACATATTCCCGGTTCTCATATAATTCCGGACTTTCCTCCATCAGGGGACGCAGCATATTCACCGCCGGTTTCAGACTTCCAAACTGAAATCCAAAATCCGCCAGCATCATGACAGACACCACAAAAGACGAAAACGCCGTCTGAAATGCAATATAATTCGAAGCAGATATTTCACTTTTCCATGCAATGCAGTACAACGCAATGCTTCCCACCAGCGTTATTGCTTTACCAATAATCGGAGAGATCGTAATCCATGGATGTCCCATCACCGGCATATTTTCCCATACCTTTGCCCACCGGCCAAATGCCGGGATCTGCGCTCCTGCCGTTTTTATTTTCTGAATTCCTTTGATCAACTGAAAAGAAATACTTGTCACCTGCGTATGTACTTTATTTTCTTTTTCCCTGAGACGGATCTGTAAAATCCCGGTCAGAGCAATGTTGATCATCTGCGCACAAATGATCACAACAGACGGCAGTAACAGCCGTTCTGCAAAAAAGGATACCTGAAACAGATAGATCAAAGATAAAACTGCCGTCAGAGCGGAAGGAATCATTCTGCCTCCGATCGTCTTACAGATATCCTCTATAGCATCGGCTCTCTGATATAATTCTCCCGAATCATACCTCTTAAAAAAAGATGCCGGAAGCTGCAGCAGCCGCCACCAGACAGCACTCTGTCCGGCAGTTTTCATTTTTTCCCCAATCCGTGCCACAGAGATTTCCTTATATAGTGAGATCAAAGCAGAAAAGAATACTGTGCTGATCACCAGCACCACAATTCCCGGAATCTGTCTGGATGTGCCGGAGGGAATAACCGTGTTATACACAACACTGTTAATGTATGGCAGGATCAGACCACATAACTCCACCATGAGACTGATTCCAAGAATCACAAAAATATCCCATACGGAAATGCTCTCCCACAGGAAACGCCATACCATTTTCATTCCTTTTTGATCCGATGGAAATGGCTTATAAAAGCAATAGGCTATACCTTGAAAATCTGTCGTATTTTGGGAATTAAGGCGCTGCTCTTTTCCATCCCTCCAGACACAATATCTCCCTCCCCCGGAAGGAATTGCCGTATACTGCTTTCCTTCCTCATCCGTAAGCAGAAGCGGTACCGACGCCTCCTTCCACCATGCACCGTCCAGAGTGATCCTCCTTGTGATCAGACCACTCCGTCGAAGCATATGTTCTATATTTTCGTGCTGCAGACCTGCAGCGGATTCCTTTATGGGCAGATGATAATACTGTAAAACCCGCCGGAGCTGGCTTTGTTCTCCCCGGTCCACACCACCCGCCGTTTCTTTTTCATTTTCCAGGAGATCATACAGCCGCAGACAGGATTCCTGAAGCATCTGTTTCTCCCGTTCCCTTTTCTTTTCTATCTGGTTCAAGCCATTCTCCTTTCGCTAATCGGAATGTAACAATGCCGCATAAGCTCCCTCCTGTTTCATCAATTCCTCGTGAGTTCCTCTTTCCTTTACCACACCCTGCTCCAGCATAATAATTTCATCTGCATCACGGATAGTCGATAACCGATGGGCAATAATAATACAAGTG
>ERZ1027047.1238-NODE-1238-length-10490-cov-4.493148_pt1 | contig 10490 bp, 9 predicted proteins | sample MGYA00519286_ERZ1027047 | MGnify/ENA primary metagenome ERZ1027047 (study PRJEB26926, sample SAMN06164592) | human gut metagenome | biome: ENVO:00009003; feature: ENVO:2100002; material: ENVO:00002003 | host: Homo sapiens | place: USA | collected 2012 ... | reverse complement strand
CGCTGTAAACCACGGTTTCCATAAGTCCGACCGCATGAGCCAGCGGACGGTTCAGTGATATCGTATTATCCGGATTCAACAGCTGGTAGATTGCATTCATGTTATTCCTCCAGTTTGTTTTATTCCTCGTTTTATAAAGCATAGAAGGGCGGTGAGGAATAGGACCGCCCGTTCAGAAGGCCTTTCCGTCTATACTGTTAAAGCCTTTCGGCTGTTAACCTATATAAAAAAGCGCACAGATTTTCTCTATGCGCTCTTGTTGTCGAGTTATAAATGCTGAACACACATTATACCCTCTAACATGCCATTCGAGATGTCATAATTATATAATATTGTGTGGTAATGTGTTCAATGGTCTTTATTTGGTCTTTATCGACCATAAGATTAATTGCCGTTAAACCGGTAAGTAATAAACGAATTATTTCGCATTATTTCCGGGAAAACCATATTTGTGAGTTGTGGTCATATCAATTATAGCATTATCCTTTATGAATAGGACGCTAAAATAGATTTTAAATGACCATAAAAGGCTTAAAATTGTTGTAAATTGCCTTAAATGACGGATGCTTCTCCAAGAGATAATCGGTCGATTGTGTTCAATATGCCTCCCTGTTTCGGCAGGGAGGTTTTTGTTTTGTCCAGGGCATTATGACCGTTGATCACGCTACTGACCGGAAAAACAGGAAGCCACGCTGTACATTGCAGCGTGGCTTCTTAAATAATGGAGGTTTAAGCGAAGGGATTGATGAGCGTTTCGGGGTCGGCAGGATCGGCGAGATAGTATGCGCCGTCATTCTTGACGAGCATTACCTGGAGCCGGGTGTCAAACTCTGCGACATTTGATTTTGCTATTTCGTTCTGCTCCCCGGTGATGCTGTTGACGAGGATATAATTGTCACTATTATTTGCGAGGACAATATAATCTCCGACGATTTCCTTGTAGAATCCTTCAACTGGCTCAAAGAGATTGGTTCCGTCCTTCTTAATTGAAGCGATAAAGCCGTTTGACGCGAAAACAAGCCGGTCATTGTTGGCGTCGATCAGATCGACTCCCTTTCTGATACCGCCGAAGTCTAGGGGATTAAACTTGAAGTCAAGTACGTTCAATTCGTTGTCAAGTATAAGGCAGTGTGATTTATCACAGGATAAGTAATAGGGATTATTTTTCGATTCGGTCCATAGGATACCATCAATATAATCATTGCTGTCATTAAGCGATGTTGTTTCGCCTGTCACATAGTTATATATAACAGGGTTTGAACAACAGTAGTTGCCTTTTAAAACGTAGTCAAACAACAATACTTTATCGCCAGCCATCATTCCCCAGTAATTTTTCCCGGAATCCTCCTCCACTTTCAGACAGTCGTCCTTGTCGAAAAATCTTTTTGTAGAGAAGAAATATCTGACCCAATCGTTATTATCAGACGATGTCATATAAATATCATCATCTGTACTTGATATATATGCTCCTTCATTAATACTGTGACTGGTCAATTCATTGTCAGAGGAGATCGGGACTATCCATTCTCCGTCAGTGCCGATCATTCCGATGGACAGCGTGTTGCCTGAAATACTCTTTTCGGTTCTGACGATAACGCACGCCTTTTTTCCAACGTGCCACGGTTCAGTTCCCTCGTCTTTGTCGGCGATTATCTCCTTGGTTTCCAGGTTGTATAATACGCTGCCGTCGAAATACGCGAGCTTTCCGTATACCTTAACGTCCTTTGACATGTGTTTGTTAAGGTTCGGGTCGTATTCGTACATCTTTTTGTTTTCTATGTCATAAACATAGCCGATGTTATCCTTGACGAAAGTCATGTAGCCGTTGAAAAGCTCTGCTTTCTCCGTTATTGTGATATCCTTTACCGGCTCTTCTGCCTGGGATTCGACAACGGAGGTCTGCTCTGATTCCGCTACAGTGTCCGTGTCCGGAGTGCTTTCGCTGTTAGTTGAAGTAGGTGGCTCCTGCATTGATACGGTACTGTCCGGTGTGGAAACCTCCCTGTTTCCGCCGCAGCCTGCCATTGAGAGCACGAGGGCGGACATAACCAATACGCCGATGATCCTTTTTCTCATATAAATCCTCCTGTAATTTGTGCCTGAAAGACACATTATTCTGTGTGCTAAAAAAATGCATAAAAAACTCGCTTTATGCGAATATTTAACACACAGCTTATTATAACACAGTTTAAAATAAAATACAATAGTTTTATAGCAAATTGTGTAGGAGAATTTAATATGGAGTTGAATTATCAATTAATAGGCATAAGAATACGGAAGTTGAGGAAATCCCGAAAAATGACTCAGGAACGCCTTTCAGAGCTGAGCGGAATATCACCGCAGCACCTTTGCCAGATTGAGAGCGCAAAGACCAAGCTGTCGCTGCCGGCACTGGTGAATATATGTAATGCGCTGAATGTGACCACAGATGAGGTGCTATGCGATGTGCTCACTGCGGACAACGCGGAGCAGATAAATTCCGATATAGCTGAGATATTCAGCGACTGCACCCAAGATGAGATCTATCTGATGCTTTCGGTGGCGGATAGTGTTAAACGCAGCCTGCGCCTAAAAAAGCTCACGCTGTCCAGGGAATAACGTTAAAGCGTGCGCTGAATATAAAATCCGGGGGAACGCTAAATAGAACACAACCGCCCCGCTGAGCACACTCAGCCCAATGCGTCCGCCGCGGATTCACGTCGCATACTGTGCGCGCAGCTCCGCCAGGATATCCTCTTCGGTCACGCCGGGGATTATCTGCTTGAAATCGTGCGGCTCCCGGGTGGAATCCCCGGAATGCTCTCCCGGTGCGGAGTGCGGCTTCTGTGCGGATTCCCCGACCGCCTTGCAGAGCGCGGAGCGCAGGTACGCCCTCATGTTGCGTATATCGCACTTCCGTGAGGATATGTAGTCCGCGACGTGGCACACCGTGTCGTAGTCCACCCTGCTGAAAAGGGAAGAAACGCTTTCCGGACTGTCGTCCTGTCCGTCAGTCCCGTCGGAGATACCCTCGGCGACCACCTCCGCAGCCAGGTCCGCGAATCCCACGCCGTACTTCGCGGAAAGATCCGCGTGGCGTATCTGCGTGCGCGCCCTGTCCTGTTTGTTTTCCTCAGGTTTATTTTCTTTTGTTTTATTGTCTTTGGTTTTGTTTAAGGATTCCTTAAAACTTGTTTCGCGGTTTTCTGCAAGCTTGCTTTCAGGTTTTATGGGATCCTGTTTCTCGTTTTCCCCGGACTCACGGCGTACCTCCTCCGGCTTGCTTTCCACGGAGGAGAACAGCCCTTTCAGAATGCTCACGTCGTCAACTATCCGGAAGTACCTCTTTGCCGGCATTCCCATCACATTGCAGCATATAAGTCCTGCGGAGGTAAGGTTGCCGATACAGCGCTGCTGCTGACAGCGGGTCAGCGCCGTGGATTCCTCCAGGTCCTCAGCGGTGGAATAGAACCAGCCGCCCTCCGCGAGCATATCGTGGCTCTCATACCACGCGTATTTCGCCAGCAGCGCGGAATACACCACCGCCTCCTGTAATCCCACTGCGTGCGCAAGCCTCCTGTTCACGCTCAGCGTATTGTCCGGATTTATCAACTCAAATATCGCTTTCATACTGGTGTACCTCCTTGTTTTTTCACCAGTATACCTCTCATCAAACTGCAATTTACTGCAGGCGGTCGGGCACGCCCGAGCCGGGTAGCCCCGGCAGGGTCGGGCACGCCCGACAGCGATTCGGGGAAAGGAGCCACAAAACAAATTCGTTTTCACCCGAACAATAGCGTGGCTCCTATAAATCCGCGTATTATTGAGATCCCTCCGGCGGAGCCGGACACCATGATTCCGAATTCCGCATTACGCATTCCGAATTAAAAAAAGCCGCCGGGGCGGAATAACTTCCGCCCCGGCACGCATGTATTTCACGTTCACTTCCTGAACGCCATCGAGATTATATCCTTGAATTTGAGCCTGCTGCCGTTGTGGAGTATTATCATCTCGTAAACTCTCGCAACGATAACTGCGACCAGGACGACGAATACCGCCAGGATAAGCACCGCCGCCAGCACCTGACCCATGGAGAGAGTACCCAGGAGGAGCGCCGAGGGAAGCGAGAACGGGGAGCTTACCGGGAAGTAGTAGGAGAACAGCTGCATGGAATTGCTGGAAGCCGCGCCGCTCTCGAAGCTTTCGGCGTTGAATATCACGGGGAAATACGCGAGGTAGAATCCCAGGACGCCGATCAGGGAATAGGGCTGCATTGCCTGGGCGAGGTCCTCCATTCTGCTGACGGAGGCTCCCACCAGGGCGGCAATGAGCGCATAGAACAGGAATCCCAGAATGAATATCACCAGGATAAGCACGAAGGTCAGCGGACTTATCGTGCCGAAGCTGCCGGAAAGTGCCTGGGCTATTTCAGCGTCCTGCCCGGTCTGCGCCGCCGGATTCTCCATTATCTTCATGATGTCGCCGCCAATGCCGAAGGGCGCCGTTGCGGCAAAGGTAGCCGCTCCAAGTCCGGCAATGACCAGGAACTGCGCAATGGATACCAGGCACATCGCCAGCACCTTGCCGATGACCACCGCCAGGGGGCGCACCGAGGTAAGCAGAAGCTCCATGACCCGGGATGTCTTTTCCGTTGCGATGGACTGTGCCACCGTCTGACCGTAGGCGAAGATGAATATGAACAGGATCAGCGAGAACACTATCGGCACAATGTAGTTTATCGCGGATTCCAGCACGCTCCACTCGTCGGAGCCTGCCTGTATCTTGGAGGTGGTATAGTACCGCTGGGTCGCGGCGAGATCCTCCGGCTTCACGCCGAGGTCGAGCATGTTGCGGTATTTCAGCAGCGTCACCATTACTCCGGAAACCGCGTCAATGGAATCCCCGTCAGTGTCGGGGGAATAGAACGTTTTGACGCTGTATCCCGTCACAGTACCGTCACTTTGTTCGGCGGTCACCGTCACAAGCACCTGCCCGGATTCCGCGCCGGAAAGGCTGTCGATCGCCGCCGTGATATTCTCCGTGCGCTCCGGCAGGGGGAATCCCATCTGCTGAAGCCCGGCGAGGTCGTCGTCTGTGAGCGCCCCGGTGCTGTCTGCCACATATACCTTTGAGATGCAGATATCCGTGGAATCGCTGCCGTCCCCGGAGATATCCTCCCCGGCGCCGACGAGCTTCGGGATCACGTTCAGACCGGCGGTGATGAGCACCGTTATCAGCGCGAGGATAACAGTCCCCACGATGAAGGACTTGGTTTTCACGAACTGCACGAACGTGAATCCGAACACCTTTTTCCAGCCGCGTGTGTTGTTACTTTTCATCAGACTCACCAACCTTTTCTATGAATATCTCGTTGAGGGACGGCTCGCGCAGCTCGTACTTGATCAGCGGGATCCCCCGGGACATTATCTTCCCGAGCAGGGCGTGCGCCTGCTCCTCGCTCTGCACGTTATAGCTGGAGCCGTTGGGAGTTTCCTCCACGGCGGTCAGTCCGCATTCCTGCGCCAGGGCGGTGATATCCCCCTCGCACTTCACGGTGAGCTTCACCCTGCCGTAGCCCTTCTTTATCTCGTTGAGGTCGCCCTGGAGCACCGTCTTTCCCTTGTTGAGAATGACTATCCCCCGGCAGAATTCCTCAATAGTGGACATCTGGTGGCTGGACATGATGACGTACTTGTTCTTCTTTATCTCCTCCCGGATAACGCTCTTGAAAAGCTCCGCGTTCACCGGGTCAAGTCCGCTGAGCGGCTCGTCGAGTATCAGCAGCTCCGGGTCCGGGGCAAGGGCGGCGATGAGCTGTATCTTCTGCTGATTGCCCTTAGAGAGCTGCTCCGCGCGCATGTTGCGGTATTCCTGCACGCCCAGCCGCTCGAACCAGTAGTCCAGCGCCTTCACCGCCTGGGGCTTCTTCATTCCCTTGAGGGAGGTGAAATACAGCAGCTGGTCCATGATCTTGTATTTCGGGTAGAGTCCGCGCTCCTCCGCGAGGTAGCCTATGGATTCGTTAGCGGTGCAGAATCTCTTTCCGTGCCAGGTCACCGAGCCGCTGTCCGCGCTGAGCATTCCCAGGATTATGCGGATAGACGTGGTCTTTCCGGCGCCGTTTGTGCCCAGAAGTGCGAACACCCCCGGCTCCGTCATCTCGAAGCTTAGCCCGTCCACCGCTCTGTAGCTGCCGTAGGTCTTGACTATATTATCCACTTTGAGGGACATCAGAATCACGCTCCTTTTTAACTGTTTATGTCGTGTATATACAGTATAATCTGTCTCCTCTGATTTGTCAAGGGGGGGAAAGCAAATTTTCTGAAAAAATTTTCCGGAAGGTGATTTTTGCTGACTATTTCTATTACTCGGGAAATATCTTTATACAAATTTATGCCAAAAGTGCCATTCAGGATATTGCAAAGTAATCGTTTTTATGCTATAATAAGCGCAAGCGCTTATTATAATCCAATCGCCTTGCACATACGTCCGCCGCTGGCGGACTCCGTGCATATCGGCAAATTACAGCATATCTTTTCGGATACGCTGTAATGGGCGCAAGCGCTTATTATAATTCAAATCGCATTGCATATACGTCCGCCACTGGCGGACTCCGTGCATATCGGCAAATTACAGCATATCCTTTCGGATACGCTGTAATGGGCGCAAGCGCTTACTATAATTCAAATCGCCTTGCCATACACAGCATACCAACATAAAATAAAAAGGAATACACACCCCAGGAGGTAAATAACATGTTCTGTCCATACTGTGGGAGTCAGCTGAACGACGGCTCCATTTTCTGCTCCACCTGCGGAAGCAAACTAGACGACCTGCCCGGTCAGGATTCCCCCCAGGAGGTCACGGCTGCCACCGGTGGAATGCCCATGGCAGGAAGCTCCGGCGATGAAATGCCCTCCATCGGCGGCGCGCAGGCTCCCTCCCCGGTGTCCCTCAGGAAATCCGGGAGTGACGCGGATTCCGGCGAGATGTCCGGAATAACTCCGCCGCCTTTCCCGGAAACTAACTCCGGGAATCCTGCCGCAGGCGCTCCGGATTTCACCGACTTTTCCGGCGTCACTCCGCCGCCTTTCCCGGGGACGAACTCCGGGAATCCTGCCGGAATATCCGGGCAGTACGGCGCGCCGGCTAACGTAATGACCGAGATACCCCCGGAGTTCGGACAGCCCCAGCCGGAGGTATCCGCAGTACGCCCGGTGAAGCGCAGCAAGCTTCCTCTGATTATCGTGCTGATAGTCCTCGGAGTGCTCATCGCAGGCGGCGCGCTTACATACGTCATCACCCTCAACAACGGCACCCTCTACCGCATCGGCGGCGTGCAGAAGATATATGACCTGACCCACCTGTGCGTGCAGCACCACTACATTGACGCAGACTGCGAGAATCCCGACCGCTGCGAGATTTGCGGCAGCGAAAAGGGCGAGGCGCTCGGTCACGACTGGACGGAAGCCACCTGCACAACTCCGCGGACCTGCTCCGTATGCGGCAAGACGGAGGGAACCACCGCCCCCCACGACTGGACGGATGGCACCTGCACCACCGCCCGGACCTGCTCCGTATGCGGCGCCACCGACGGCTCCCCCCTCGGTCACACCACCGGTTTCGGTACCTGCACGCGCTGCGGCGAGAAGATCACCGACCTGGAAGATGAGTTCTACGATGTCCTGAACGCCGCCAGCGACGGCGACAGCTATTTCAGCATAGGCTACGACTACATGCTGGAAGCCGACGGAAGCGCCATCTCCTATTATTCCTCGGCTCTCAGCGCCACCTACTACTTCTCCCTGGCGAAGGATAAATACTCCCAGGCGGCTGACCTGTGCGGCAGCTATCCGGAATTCGCAGAACTGAAGCGCTGCCTGAACTCTATCGCGAACTACCTACCCACGGAATACCCGGACTACACCGTGGACAGCGTTTCCGACTATGTGGACGCAGTTATCGACGCGTCCTACGCCTCCCAGGACTACGCGGACGTCGCCCTGGAACTGCTCGACCTTCTTTAATTCTCCCACGACACGATTTTCTTTGATTAAGCGAGGTAATTGCTATGATATGCGACAAATGCGGCGCCGAACTCAAAGATGACGCCCTCTTCTGCAACGTATGCGGCGCGAACACCGTCCTTGCACAGCTTGCCGCCAAAAAGGCGGTAGACCCCAGGACTAACGCCGCCAAGAAGCCCGTCCCTAAGGCTCCCTCCAGACCTGCCGCCGGAATCCCCGGGAATACTGCGCCGGGAAATACAGGCGCGGCTGACGCCCCGAAAGCGGCGGTGAATACAGCGAAACCGGTCGGGAATGCTCCGAAGCCTGCGGTGAATACAGCGAAGCCGGTCGGGAATGCTCCGAAGCCTGCGGTGAATACAGCGAAGCCGGTCGGGAATACTCCGAAGCCAGTCGGGATTGCTCCGAAGCAGGCGGTGAATACTCCGAAGCCTGCAACGGGCGCGGCGAATCCTGCGGCGCAGAAGCAGGCGGTTAATACGCAGAAACCGGCGGTGAATTCCGCGAAGCCTGCAAATCCCACCGCGACTGCCGGGAATCCCTCAAGCGCCACGGCGAACCCGGTGAAATCCCGTCCGAAAAAGCCCCCGGTGAATCCTCCGGCAGGAGCCGCGCAGAAGCCTGCGGAGAATACTCCCCAGGCGGAGGAGCCGCAGGAGCCTGCCCCCACGATAATATTCACGGGACACCCCAGCGACCTGGTCATTCCGCGGCAGGAACTCCCGGAGGAACCCGAGAAATCCACCGCCGCCCCCCTGACCCACGAGGAGGAATCCATGCCGGAGGTGGGAATGGACACCGCCCAGCAGTACTACAGCTCCAAAAGCGGCGCGACGGGCAGGGCGCGGCTCTCTCCGGGGATAGACGACGCGATGATCACCGGAAACAAGCAGGAATCAAACCCTGCGATGGGTATCGACCCGGACCTCACCACGCGCACGGTGAAGCCGATACGCGTGATAAACTGGACTCCTCTGAAGGTCGTGCTGAAGATCCTGGCGATAATCCTCGCGGTGGCGGTCGCCGCCGGGGTCGTGATGTATTTCACGGGCATGCTCTACAAATTCGGCGTGGTCGAGAAGGTGTACCAGATGACCGGAATATGCATTCAGCACCACTACGAGCCTATCGACGACGACAACCAGCAATGCACGATCTGCAGAAAAATCACAGAACGTCCGCTTGACCTTACGTCCAATAGCGACACCTCTCCGGATAACACAAGTAATTGACCACAGCCACTCAAAAGCATAAAAAACGGGCGGATTTTATATCCGCCCTTACGTTTTATTATAGGACCTGCCACGCCATTGTTCGTTTGTGCTGGGAAGATTCATAATTCGGAATTCGGAATTCGGAATCATGGTGTCCGGCTCCGCCGGACGGATTTCAATGATATGCGGATTTATAGGAGCCGCGCTATTGCTCGGGTGAAAACGTATTTGTTTTGTGGCTCCTTTCCCCGAATGCCTGCCGGGGCTACCCGGCTCGGGTGACAGCCTTTTTTCTTTAAGGTCCCCTTCCCCGTATTCGCCGTCGGGCGTACCAGACCCTGCCGCGGCTCCGCGGCAAAGAAAGGAGGCCGTATTGCGATTACCGAGAAACTGGTTCAGGGTGTTCGTAATACGACCCCTCTCAAAGAGTGAGTCAAAGTAAAACCTTCTCTGTAAGCCCGAAGGAGAAAACGCGTTGAATCAGCAGCTTTACCTGATCGAAACGGTGAGCCGGAACGGGGGACCCGCAAGGTTTACCATAACGTATCACGCTAGGAACCGATCTCTGTGCGTTGCTTCGGACTGCATTCTTCCGGAATGCAGCGGCTTTGCCTGCGCAAAGAAACCTGCCTTCACCGGGGAACCTTACACTGCCCTGCGCCCTGACCCGTCTGCCGGACTTCGCAGAAAGGCTGTGATAGCTGACTCCGTGTGTACCCGGAAATCAGGCGCATGATATGCGAGATTCTGAAAGAACGCGCCGCCGCCCTGGAAGGCACCGCCGGTGGCACGCCGGAACTCCAGCCGTTCGCGGAATCACCCGTCAACGCTCCCGATAGCGGACTGCGAAACCTGTCACAGCTTTTATTCCTCTTTAATTTTACCCCATTTCACACAAAAAGTCAAGTGCTTTTGGCAAATTTCCCCGACAAATATGCGATTTTCGTCTACAAACCGACTGCCGCCGGGATTCCCGGAGCGCCCGGGGGTCAGAAGCTCACAAGTTCGCCCAGGACAGCGAGCAGATACCGCCCGAAAGTCATGCGCGGAACCTCCGCGGCGGCGACTATATCCGACCGGAAAACCTCCGTCCCGTCCAGCGTCACCAGGAACTCCCCCAGGAACTGCCCCTTCTCCACCGGAGCCTCCACCCCCTCCACGAAGGTGTAGCTGTATTTCACGCCGGAGGACCTCCCCTTCTTTATCACGCACTCCCCCAGGGCTGTCTCTTATACACATCTCCGAGCCCACGAGACGCTCATGAATCTCG
>ERZ1027047.1236-NODE-1236-length-10500-cov-5.161034_pt1 | contig 10500 bp, 9 predicted proteins | sample MGYA00519286_ERZ1027047 | MGnify/ENA primary metagenome ERZ1027047 (study PRJEB26926, sample SAMN06164592) | human gut metagenome | biome: ENVO:00009003; feature: ENVO:2100002; material: ENVO:00002003 | host: Homo sapiens | place: USA | collected 2012 ... | reverse complement strand
TCATGAGCGTCTCGTGGGCTCGGAGATGTGTATAAGAGACAGTCATAATATCGGCGCGTTTGCAATGCTCTAACAGAAAAATAACGCGTCCGTTTTCAAATAAAACGGGTTGACGAAAGGCGTATAACTGTGGTATTATAAAAAATCAAAAGAACGAGGTTTTTCATAGCCTCAGAGCAAGAAAGAAAAGGACTTTTCCGATGGAAAAAAAGGTGTTTATAAACATTGAGGACAGCCACTCCGGGCATGATGACAGCTACTCGTCGCAGACGAGCACGCAGGGCGTTCTGCGCCTGCTCGAAAACGGCTACGAGCTCTCATATGAAGAGCCTGCCGCCGAGATGGAGGGCTGCGTGACCACCCTGCTCATAGAGGACGGCGGACTCGTCACAATGACGAGAAACGGTGCATATACTACACAGATGGTCATGGAGCGCGGCAGGCGCCACGTCTGCCATTATGCGACCCCCTTCGGCGATATGCTCCTCGGCATATTCGCCAAGAAAGTCGAGTCGTCCGTGACGGAGGAGGGCGGCGAGCTGCTGCTCAACTACACTATCGATGTCAACGCGGATCTCGCCGCGTCGAACGAGCTGAAGATAACGGTCAGCGGACAGTAAAAAAGACGGTTTGCCCACAGAAACTGCGGTTACACGAAAGGATGGATAAATTTTATGTCAGTGCTTGTAAAACAGGTCGAGGATAAGCTCTGCGAGCTTGTCAGGGACGCCGCGAAAAAGGCGATGGCGGCAGGCGAACTGCCCGAAGCCGAGCTCACGGATTTCAAGGTCGAAATCCCGGCGGACAGAAAGAACGGCGACTACTCCACAAACGCCGCAATGGCGTGGGCGAGAGCTTTCAGACGCGCGCCCGCTATGATAGCCGCGGCTATAACAAAGAACATTGACCTCGAGGGCACCGCATTCTCATCCTGCGAGGCGGCAGGTCCCGGATTCATAAACTTCCGTCTCGCCGACCGCTTCTATTCGGAGATTCTTATGGATATCCGCAAGAAGGGCAGCGACTACGGCCGCTCCGACTTCGGCAAGGGCGAAAAGGTGAATATAGAGTTCGTCTCCGCCAATCCGACGGGTCCGATGCACATGGGCAACGCCCGCGGCGGCGCTCTTGGCGACTGCCTCGCGGCGGTCATGGACTTTGCAGGCTACAATGTCAGCCGCGAATTCTATATCAACGACGCCGGCAATCAGATCGATAAATTCGCCCTCTCGCTCGATATCCGCTATCAGCAGATATACAAAGGCGCCGACGCGCCCGAGCTGCCCGAGGACAGCTACCACGGAGAGGACATAGCCGTGCGCGCCAGGGAATTTGCCGATGTCTACGGCGACAAATATATCTCCGAGAGCGAGGAAGTCCGCCGCAAGGCGCTCGTCGATTTCGCGCTGCCGAAGAACATCGACTCGATGCACGAGATACTTTCAAAATACAGAATAGAATACGACACATGGTTCAAGGAGAGCACCCTGCACAACGGCACGGAGCTTCGCGACACAATAGAGCTGCTCAAAGAAAAGGGACTCACCTACGAGCTTGACGGCGCGCTGTGGTACAAGAACATCGAGGTTCAGACAAAGCGCCTGCTCGCCCAGGGCAAGACGCAGGAGGAGATCGACAAGCTCGGTCTCAAGGACGATGTTCTTATCCGCCAGAACGGCAACCCGACCTATTTCGCAGCGGATATCGCATATCACCGCAACAAGCTCGCCGTCAGAAAGTTCGACAGGGCGATAGATGTCTGGGGTGCAGACCATCACGGCCATGTCGCGAGAATGAAGGGCGCACTCGACGCGATAGGTCTCGACGGCGACAAGCTCGACATAATCCTCATGCAGCTCGTGCGCCTGACGAGAAACGGCGAAGTCGTGCGTATGTCCAAGCGTACCGGCAAGGCGATAACCCTTGTCGACCTGCTCGAAGAGATACCGATAGACGCGGTGCGTTTCTTCTTCAATCTCCGCGAGCCCGCAACGCAGATGGAGTTCGACCTCGATCTCGCCGTCGCCGAGAATTCGCAGAACCCGGTTTACTACTGCCAGTACGCCCATGCGAGAATTTGCAGCATCCTGAGAAAGCTCAAGGAGCAGGGCTGTGACATCCCCGAGTGCACGCCCGAGCAGCTCGACCTGCTGACTGCGCCCGAGGAGCGTGAGATAATCAGGCATTTAGCGTCGCTCACCGACGAGATTGCCCTCTCCGCCAAAAACTATGATCCCGCGCGCATCACGCGCTACTGCATCGACCTTGCGACCCTCTTCCACAAGTTCTACAACGCCTGCCGCGTCAACTGTGACGACAAGAACCTGAGCGCGGCGAGAATATATCTGTGCCTGTGCGTCAAAGAGGTTCTCAAGAACATCCTGACCCTGCTCAAGATAAGCGTACCGGAGAGAATGTAAAAAAACAGAATCAAAAAATCATTCCGCAGGGGCCCGGCGTTCCTGCGGAATATTAAAATGCGGAGTTTTTCCTGCATACAAGCGGCGCAAGGCTGTAATCGAGCGATTGTAGGGTGCGGCGACTCGACGCACCGCTGCCGCGTGAGCGGCACGAAATCATTTCGGCGCCTGTATCCGCATACCTGCATATTACCCCGGAGGTTATCATGACAAAGCTTCTGATAAAACTCTTTATCAAGGACAGCGAAAAAACCGACGACCCTGCCGTGCGCTCGCGCTACGGCACACTCAGCGGCATCGTCGGCATACTGTGCAACATCCTGCTGACCGCCGCAAAGTTCATTGTCGGCTCGGTAACGGGCAGTATAGCCATAACCGCAGACGCCGCGAACAACCTCTCGGACGCTGGCTCGTCCGCCGTCACGCTCGTCAGCTTCCGTTTGGCAAATAAGCCCGCCGACGATGAGCACCCGTTCGGCCACGGCAGGATAGAATATGTCTGCGCGCTGATAGTCTCGTTTATCATACTGCTCATGGGCGGCGAGCTGATCCGCTCGTCGGTAGATAAAATTCTTCATCCCGAGCCGCTCCAGTTCAGCGTGACCGCGCTCATAGTGCTCATCGCCTCGATCGGAGTCAAAATATGGATGGCGGTTTTTAACAGAAATATCGGCAAAAGGATAAACTCGACCGCCGTCGGAGCGGTCGTTATGGACAGCGTCAGCGACACCGCGGCGACGACCGTATCGATGATAGCCCTTATTCTCTCGAAATTTACCTCTGTGCCGCTCGACGGATACATGGGAATAGTAGTAGCCCTGTTTATCATCGCGACCGGAATAGGCATATTCAAGGACACGATGAACGAACTGCTCGGCGCGCCCGCTTCGCCGGAGACGGTGCAGGAGATCGAGAACGACATTCTCTCATACGAGGGCGTTATCGGCGTCCATGACCTCATGGTTCATGACTACGGACCGGGCAGAATGTTCGCCTCCGCCCATGTCGAAGTGCCGTCCGACTGCGACATAATGGCGTGCCACGACACCATAGACCGCATCGAGCGCGACATAAAGAAGAAATTCGCCATAAACATTGTCCTGCATATGGATCCGATAGTCGTTGATGACGAACATATAAACGCCCTGCGCGAAAAGGTCGGCGAGCTGATAAAGGAAGTTGACCCGAGATTCACGATGCACGACTTCAGAATGGTGGAAGGTCCTACGCACACCAACCTCATTTTCGACCTCGTCGTGCCGCACAAATATCCGTTCACGAAAGGGCAGATAAAAGAGCTGATAAGCGACAAAATATCGACCGAGATCGGCGAGAATTACTACGCCGTTATGACTGTAGAAAACAGCTTCGTCGAAGACGAGAGAAAGCGAGGGCAACATAATGGGAAACATTGAAAAGACTGAACTTACCGTGATGTGCATGATCTGCGACGGCACGAAGATACTCGTGCAGGACAGAGTGAATAAGGACTGGCCGGGCGTAACCTTCCCCGGCGGTCATGTTGAGCCGGGCGAGGCGTTCACCGACGCCGTGCGCCGCGAGGTTAAAGAGGAGACGGGACTTGATATCTTCCGCCCGACGGTATGCGGAATCAACGATTTTGTCCGCGACGACGGCACGCGGTACATAGTGCTGTTTTTCCGCGCCGACCGCTTCAGCGGCGAGCTCAAAAATTCCGCCGAGGGCAGAGTATTCTGGATCGAGCGCGACGAGCTGACGCAGTATAAGCTCTCGCAGGATTTCATCGACATGGTTCATGTAATGGAAAACCCGTCGCTGACCGAATTTTTCTATGAACGCGACGGCGAAAATTGGAAGAAGAGAATAATATAAACCCGTGTTAAACATGGTATTCAAAGCAAAAAATCCTGCCTGCGTTTTTTCCGTGGGCGGGATTTTGATTTTGTGGGGAAAAACAATCTTTCCGTTGTTTGCAGATATGTAGACTTCAAAATCAGGCGGTATATAAAATAAACTTTGCGGAAATTCTGTGCCGCTATCGCGGCATCGGTGCGTCGAATTGCCGCACCCTACAAGTTTCACATCAATAAAATTGTGCAAACTTCGCGGGCGGATAACATCAGCTTCAGCAAGGTTGTGATGATTTCCAATATTACGGCGGTTGACCGTTGCCGATACTTATATCCGCAAATTCCTATTCGCCTAACGCTCACAGCCCATCAGCAGCCTTTCACCTCCTCCGAGCATTTACATTTTGGAAAAAATATGCTATAATGCGGGCACAAAACTCTGGGGAGAGATAATAAGATGATAAGATTGGCATCGGTCGGCGACGCGGGAGAGCTTGAGCGCCTCAATGCAGAGTTCAACGGCAAGGGCAAGACTACGGAAGAAAGCATTCGCGCCTCGCTTCTTACAAACAGGCGCGAGATTGTCATCGTTGCGGACGGCAACGGAGGACGGCTCGCCGGCTTCGTCTGCGTTCAGCTGAAAAAATCGTTCTGCTACGACGAATATATGCCCGAGATAACGGAGGTCTATGTCCGTCCCGAGTATCGCGGGCGGGGCGTCGCGCGGGAAATGTTGACCTTCGCGCAGGAATACTGCAAAAAAATATACCCGCTCCACAGCTTTGAGCTGTTGACGGGCAGCGATAACACTGCTGCGCAAAAGCTCTACTCCGCCCTCGGCTTCGAGTGCGACGGCGAAATGCATATGTCAAAGCAGGTAAAATAATTTGAGAGAATCGCAGGAACAGAGCTATGAGAATAATAAATACTTTTGATAAAATACCCGGCTGCTTTAAGAACAGCGTCTTTGATTTGGATGCATGGAGAGTATACGCCCGTGCGATTTCGCCGGAGCTTGGCGAAAAATGCGAACGGAATTCGAGGGAATATGATTTCAATAACGACGTGCTGCCCGTAGTCAATAACGTGCTGCTCAACAGGGACGCGGCGATTGCGGCAAACGACTCCTTTGTCGCCGTGACCGACAAGCTTGCGGAAAATATCGGACGGCTTTTTGAAAACGGCGTCGAGACGGATATTATTCTCTATTTGGGGCTGTGCAACGGCGCGGGCTGGGCGACATCGCTTGACGGCAGAGACGCGGTTTTGCTCGGAATAGAAAAAATTATTGAGTTGAATTGGCAGGATGAATCCGCCATGCAGGCTCTGATTTTTCATGAAATAGGCCACATATGGCATAAAACCTACGGGAATCTCTATCCCGAGGCTCGGTCAGAGGGCGAAAATTCACTGGCTCAGCTCTATCAAGAGGGACTTGCCATGGTCTGCGAACATATTTTATGCCAAGATGACAGATACTATCATCAAAATCAAAACGGCTGGCTCGATTGGTGCAAGGAAAACGAAGCCGAAATAAAGCGTGAATATCTCCGCCGCGTCGACAAAAATATCAGCACGCAGGATTTCTTCGGGGATTGGTGCAGCTACAAAAATCACAGCGACGTGGGCTATTATCTGGGCTGCGAGTTCGTCAAATATTTGCAACGGCAATACTCGCTTGTCGATATAGCAAGCCTCAATGTCAATCAGTTATATAATCATTTTAAGGAGTTTGCGTCGGCCGAATAAACGGACGGCAAGCAGCAAAAAAGCTTTTACATAGAAAGAGCGTACTGTTCGCGGCGTTTTTGATTATTTGAGATATCCGAATTATCATGATTATACCGGCAGTGTTATCGGTTTGTTATCGAGACTGATAACACCCGACCTACAGCTATGATAACAGCAAGCTATGCCGCTTCGAAATATTGTGTTTTTACTTAGAAAAGCGAGACCTTATATGTTACTAAGAAACATATAAGGCAAGTTGTTCTATGATTTCTTCATGCTTATGCTAAGAAAATTTCTCTCATTTAATATATTTCTCTCCGCCTTGACGATATGTCAAAACGGAATTTTTATCGAATATGTAAAAGGCTTCTGCCCCTAACAGGGCAGAAGCCTTAAAAATTATGCGATTTTTAGGTTTAGTTGTAAGCCAAATGTTACTATTTCATCTGTTGCAAAACGGTTACTCGAAAAGTGCCGAGTCCCGAAACCCGCATAAATACTGGTTTTTTCGGCACATCTAAACCAAGGGGAACTATTCCCACTCAATCGTTCCGATCGGCTTGGGGGTGAGATCCATTACGACGCGGTTGATACCCTCGACCTCATGGGTGATGCGGTCGGTGATATGGTGCAGGAGGGCGTAGGGGATCTCCTCGATGGTGGCGGTCATGGCGTCGGTGGTGTTCACCGCGCGGATGATTGCCGGCCAGCCCTCATAGCGCTTGCCGTCGCGCACGCCGACGCTCTTGAAGTCGGGCACGGCGATGAAATACTGCCAGACCTTGCCGGCAAGGCCGTTCTTGTCGAACTCCTCTCTGAGGATAGCGTCGGCCTCTCTCAGGGCGTTCAGGCGGTCTCTCGTTATCGCGCCGAGGCAGCGTACTCCGAGTCCGGGACCCGGGAACGGCTGGCGGTATACCATGCTGTGCGGCAGGCCGAGCGCCTCGCCGACAACACGGACTTCATCTTTGAAGAGCAGCTTTACGGGCTCGACAAGCTCCATTTTCATGTCCTCCGGCAGGCCGCCGACATTGTGGTGAGCCTTTACGCCGTGGGATTCGAGGATGTCGGGATATATCGTTCCCTGTGCAAGGAACTCGATGCCCTCAAGCTTCGACGCCTCTTCGTCAAAGACCTTGATGAACTCGCCGCCGATTATCTTTCTCTTCTTCTCGGGGTCGCTGACTCCGGCAAGGAAATCGAGGAAGCGGTCGGTCGCGTCGATATAGACGAGGTTCGCGTCCATCTGGTTTCTGAAAACCTCGATGACCTGCTCGCTCTCGCCCTTGCGCATGAGTCCGTGGTTGACATGGACGCAGACCAGCTGCTTGCCTATCGCGCGGATAAGCAGAGCTGCAACTACGGACGAGTCAACTCCGCCGGACAGAGCCAGCAGGACTCTCTTGTCGCCGACCTGCTCGCGTACGGCAGCGACCTGCTCTTCGATGAACTTGTTCGCAAGCTCGGGGGTAGTGATGCGTTCCATGGATTCGGGACGTACATTACTGCTCATGATTTGTTCTCCTTGTGAATTTTATTCCCATTCCACCGTTGCCGGGGGCTTTGTAGTGACATCGTAGACTACGCGGTTGACTCCCTTGACCTCGTTGGTGATGCGGTTCGAGACCTTTGCGAGCACATCAAACGGGATTCGCGCCCAGTCCGCCGTCATAAAGTCGTCGGTAGTCACCGCGCGAAGCGCGATAAGGCTGTCGTAAGTTCTCGCGTCGCCCATGACGCCGACGCTGTGGACGTTGGTGAGCACCGCGAAATACTGGTTGATGTCGCGGTCGATGCCGGCGATTTTGACTTCCTCGCGGAAGATAGCGTCCGCATCCTTGAGAATATTGAGTTTCTCCTCGGTGATGTCGCCGAGGATACGCACGGCAAGTCCGGGACCCGGGAACGGCTGACGCCAGACAAGATCCTCGGGGATGCCGAGCTCGAGTCCTACCTTGCGCACCTCGTCCTTGAACAGGTCGCGCAGGGGCTCTATGAGCTCATCGAAATCGATGTGGTCGGGCAGTCCGCCGACATTGTGGTGGCTCTTGATGACCGCCGCGTCGCCCACGCCGCTCTCGATAACGTCGGGATATATTGTGCCCTGAACGAAGAAATTCATCCTGCCGAGCCTCTTGCTCTCGTCTTCAAAGACGCGGATAAACTCCTCGCCGATAATTTTTCTCTTCTTCTCCGGCTCGGTCACGCCTGCGAGCTTGGTGAGAAAACGCTCCTGGGCGTTGACTCTGACGAGCTTCATATCAAAGCGCTCGCGGAAGATGTGCTCGACCTCGTCGCCCTCGTTCTTTCTGAGCAGGCCGTGGTCAACGAAAACGCAGGTCAGCTGCTTGCCGACCGCTCTGTGCAGGAGCACGGCTGCAACGGAGCTGTCGACTCCGCCGGACATGGCGCAAAGCACGGTCTTGTCGCCTATCTTCTCGCGCAGGTGCTTTACCTGCTCTTCGACGAAGCTTGACATGACCCAGTCGCCCTTACAGCCACAGATATCAAAGAGAAATGTTTTGAATATCTCCTCGCCGTACTGCGTATGCATGACCTCGGGATGGAACTGAACGGCGTAGATTTTCTTCTCATCGTTCTCCATCGCCGCGCAGGGGCAGTCGCGCGTGACGGCAGTCACTTTGTAGCCCTTGGGCGGGTTGCTGATATAGTCCGTGTGGCTCATCCAGCAGACACTCGTATCCTCGGGGATATTTCTGAGCAGTCGGCTGTCCTTGCTGCGGGTCATATCTATCTTGCCGTATTCGCTCTTCGAGCCGCTCGTTTTGACAACGCCACCCGCCATATATGCGATAAGCTGAGCGCCGTAGCAGATGCCGAGCACGGGGATGCCCGCATCGAGTATCTCGGGCGAATAGTGGGGCGAGCTCTCGTCATAGACGCTGTTGGGGCCGCCCGTGAATATTATTCCGACATAGCCCGCCGCCTTTATCTCGTCGACGGTTATGCGGCTGTACGGTTTTATCTCGGCGTAGACATTGTGCTCTCTGACGCGGCGCGCGATGAGCTGATTGTACTGGCCGCCGAAGTCCAGCACGAGAACTTTCTCATGATTGTCCTGCATGATATCCACCCTTTTTTATCTGACTATAATCTCTTCTCTTCTCGGTCCGTTGGAAACGAGCTTTATCGGCACGCCGATCTCCTTCTCGATGAAGAGGACATAGTCCTGAGCCTCCTTGGGAAGCTTATCGAATTCTCTTATGCCACGGATGTCGCACTTGAAGCCGGGCATGGTGACATAGACGGGCTTTGCCTTTTTCAGGCGCGAGGTGACAGGGAAGTCCTTTGTGACTTCGCCGTCTATCTCATAGCCGACGCAGAGCTTTATCTCGTCGAGATACGACAGGCAGTCGAGCGCGGTGAGCGCGACCTGAGTTGCGCCCTGAGCCTCGCAGCCGTAGCGGGTCGCGACGCAGTCAAACCAGCCCATGCGGCGCGGTCTGCCGGTCGTTGCGCCGTATTCGCCGGCGTCGCCGCCGTGGTTTCTCATCTTCTCCGCCTCTTCGCCGAATATCTCGCTGACGAATTCGCCCGCTCCGACGGCGCTCGAATAAGCCTTGGTGACGGTGACTATCTCCTTTATCTCATAGGGCGCGATGCCTGCGCCGACGGCGCCGAAGCCCGCGAGGGTCGACGACGATGTGACCATGGGATAGATACCGAAATCGGGATCTTTGAGCGAGCCGAGCTGACCCTCAAGAAGAATGTTCTTGCCGTCCTTGACAGCCTGGCGGATGATCTTGCCGGTGTCCGCGACATAAGGTCTGACCATCTCGCGAAGCTTCATCATGTGGTCGAACAGCTCGTCCACATCGAGAGTCGGCTTGTGATAGACATGCTCGAGCAGCAGATTCTTCACTTCGCAGACTCTTTCGAGCTTTTCTCTGAGATATTCCTCATCGAACAGCTCACAGACCTGGAAGCCGATCTTCGCATACTTGTCCGAATAGAACGGAGCGATACCGCTCTTTGTCGAGCCGAATTTTTTATCCTTGAGGCGCTCCTCCTCATAGGTGTCGAGCATAACATGATAAGGCATCATGATCTGCGCGCGCTCGGAAACGAGGATATTGGGCTGCGGCACGCCTGCCGAAGTGACATGCTCGATCTCCTTGACGAGCTTCTCGATATCGAGAGCCACGCCGTTGCCGATGATGTTGACCGTGCCGGGCTGGCACACGCCTGACGGCAGAAGATGGAGCGCGAACTTGCCGTAGTCGTTGATTATCGTATGTCCTGCATTGGCGCCGCCCTGAAAACGAATGACCATGTCCGCCTGGGAGGCAAACATATCGGTAATCTTACCTTTGCCCTCATCGCCCCAGTTGGCACCCACAATTGCTCTGACCATACTTAAAACGCACCTCCGAAAAATCAAATACACTTAATTATATATTATCGCCCGCGCGGTGTCAATGAGCCGAAGGGCTCAAAGAGTCGAATTTTGCGGCTTCTCAATTGATTTTATTGGTTATTGTGGTATAATATAAAAT
>ERZ1027047.1227-NODE-1227-length-10548-cov-4.498046_pt1 | contig 10548 bp, 13 predicted proteins | sample MGYA00519286_ERZ1027047 | MGnify/ENA primary metagenome ERZ1027047 (study PRJEB26926, sample SAMN06164592) | human gut metagenome | biome: ENVO:00009003; feature: ENVO:2100002; material: ENVO:00002003 | host: Homo sapiens | place: USA | collected 2012 ... | reverse complement strand
TTTTCGATCAAAGAGCCGAGCAGGGTGTTGAACTTCTTTGTGCCGAGCAGCTTGGTCATTGCGGTCACGCCCATGAGCTTTTTCTCAAAGGGATCATATCCCGCATCGGTGACAGCCGCTGCAACAGCATCGGGGTTGGTGTATCTGCGGTTGCTGCGTCCTTCCACGACTTTGAAGCCGGGGTACTGCTTGCCGCTGATAGCCTGTTCAAGCGCATAAGCTTTGACATCGTTCACCCAGCCGATGAAGGTGTCCGCCCGATCGAGAATCATGCTGATCTCGTCATCGGCGAGTGTGTCCGGCACGGCAAAATCGTACTGCGCCATTTGGAGATTGTATTCCGCCCGTTTCCGGCAGGTCGCCTTGATGCGGCAGAATTGGCAGTGCTTGCCTGCACGATATTCGCCCTCGCCCTTTGCCGCAAGTGCCGCAGCAGGGATGAGGACTTCCTCCGCCCAGCCGAGCAGTTCCTCCTTCGTAACCTCCGCGATGCTGACATTATCACGGCGGGGCTGGAAGATGATCATGCGGACGGTCTGGATGTCATACAGGCTCTCGAAGAGATTCAAAGCGCCGAGCGCATACATCCGCATCTGGCTGTTGCCCTCCGCATCGACAAGAACTCCGAGACCGTATTTGAAATCGATGACGGTCATCGTGCCATCGGCGACAATGATACAGTCTGCGGTGCCGAAGCTCTCAGCAACCCAGCGTGTGAAGTCGAGGCGCTGCTCAACCAGTACCTGCGGATCGGGGCAGCTCTCCTTCGCCGCCTGTAGTTGTTCCATGACGAATTTGCAGTAAGCGTCGGTGCATTCTGCCATTTCCTCGTCGAAGTACTCCAGATCGTCAGTGGGATCGCGCACCTTGAAGCCGAGCGCCTTCTTGACCTTGTACTCGCAGAGGGCGTGTGCGTCAGTGCCTTGCTGTGCGTAAGTGCTGCCGGTATCACCGCCCGCATTCTCCTTTGCGGAGGGCGGACAGTTGATCCAGCGCTCACTGCTTGACGGTGACAGAATCGCGTGTGTTCCGGGCATCACAATCCCTCCGCTTCTGCCAGCACAGCGGCGTAGTCGCTTTCGGCAATATCCGAGAGCTTGGATGCACCGTACTTGGCGATCAGTTCTTTGACCTCCGCCGTCTTTCCGCTGCGGGAGATCTCCGACAGGCGGCTACGGAGCTGCACGAAGGTGACAGTCGCTTCTTCCTGCTTCAGTGTCGGCTGTTCTTTCGGTGCTTCCGCTGCCTGCAGCTCGTCCTTTTCGGGATCGTAGATCTCCTCGAATGTGTCGAGATAGGCGTTAGTTGTCTGCGACGTGAATTTCTGTAATGCAGCAGTAAGTGCATTCAGGGCGTTTACCAGTTCCATCATCGGATCCATTATGCTTGTCCTCCTTTGCCAGATTTTTTGCGAGTCGCTTTGACACCACAGAGATTGCCATCAGGGTGTCGATCAGTTCTTGGGTTTTCCTGTTCATGTGTCGTTCACCTCCCTTCACAACCCACTACAGAATCAAGGGCGTTTTGGACGAAACTTTTTCAGAAAAATTTTCCGAACTCGGATTCAAGCTGTTTCCGTGCCTTTTCAAGCTGTGAACGATAGGTGCTGCGCTTCAGGTTGAGCTGTTCCAGACACTTCCGCTCGGACATATCTTCATCAAGGCTCATCTGACCGACGGTGATAGCTTCGGGCATCAGTTCTTTCAGCCGTTCGAGAAGCTGGCGCATCAGGATCTGGTCGGTGACGATTTCCTCGGTATCAGATGTATCTGCGAAGGTGTCGCCGTGCATTTCCGTCTCATAATCGAGGGAAAGGTTGTCCCCGGCAGCACGGTACTCGCAGACGTCACAGTCTCCGTCACATTTCCAAAGGTACTGCTTCGGGCAACAGCACTGCCCATGATACTGGCGGCGGCTGCGGATGCGATTCGTTTCCGGTGTGATATTGGTATAGACTTCCTCGGAAACAGGAATCAGAGTAACTTTGTGCGGATCATTGGCATCACGCATTGGCAGGTAAAACTGTTTTGACATAAAAATTCCTCCATTTGACTTGCGAATGGAGGAATCTCTACCGGCAAATGGGCATGACGAATCAGACCGCATTCCAGATGGATTACTCCATTCAGGATTGCAGCCGTCAGCTCAATTGACAGCCGTGCATATTAACTTGTCCTGCCACAGACTGTTGAGCCACCGTTGATCACTCGGCGCAGTATGCAGCAGCAGACAGTTTAACGTCTTGTCTGGGACAAAAGCTCTTCTATAAGGGGGCAGAAATCGGACTCAATACAACGGAAAACAGTTGATTATTGAGAAAGATTCACGGAAAGTTTACAACTATCATCATGAGATACAGTATAAGAAAGGTGTCGAATAAATAACTTCCGGACGATATTTTTTATAAAGCCCTCCATAAATAGCTCCGATAAGCCCGAAAGTTGCACGTTTTTGTGCAACTTTTTTGATATTACAAAATAAAATCTCTGTTTCGACTGATGCGAACAGATGTTTCCGAACGCTTTTTATCGAAAATGCTGGCGGAAAAACTGCCTCCACATTCAATAGGACACTTTCTGCGATTTTAGCAAACGGAAAAATAAAAAAGCCGCCTGAACGAACAATACTATAAGAACAATATAATCACTTATATTGAGTCTTACAGCATAGCTCGTCCAAGCGGCTTACCTGTTAATCACTCCATTATTTTTCATAATTATCCGGCAAAATTCGCAGAGGAACTTCACGCTTTTCTGCCGGACATTTGTAGATTATTTCCAGCGTTTCTTTCAGCTTTTGCTCCGTTTTAAGAATGAAGCAGTTTCTCTTATGCTTGCATTTGCCTTTGAGAGGACATCTATAGGTGTATGCTTTCGTCATATTAACTCCTTCCAAATAAAAAAGCCGATGCTGCATTCAGATGGCGCAAACCATCTCGAATGCTCACATCGGCTGAACTCGCATTCGGCTCAACTCACTCGGAGCGATTGGGGTTATGATTCGATGAATTATCAAGTAACTGCGGAAAGATGGTTATAAACCACGCAATCGGAACTTTCTCATATTCCTTTTTCCCGCTTCTCTTTACCAACAGCGCGGGTTCACCATTATCATCCCGACAAATCTCGCCGAGTTTAATATGGTTCTTCGGTGTGCATACGTAATCGCCTTCCTGCATACGTCTCCTCCTGTCTTAAAATGGTACATCATTATCGTTTAAGAACTCAAACTGATCAATGCCCAAGTATAAATCGATTGCACTACGTGCGTCCTCATCGAGATGGACATGACTTGCCGACTCTTTAGCGGATGTTATTAAGGAATTAAGCAATGGATAGAAAGGCGTCTCTTCATTTTCCACTGTATAGCATATCGGAACAACTTTCCCCCTGACTTGCATATACAATTCATAGCCCTTCACTTGTTCCCCCTGAAATGCGATAAAATTTGCAGCAACAAGGAATAAACGAACATCATCACTTATATATGTCTCGAAGCATTCCGTTATCCAAGCGCTCCAATCAGGGTGGAACTTAGAGACAAAACAGGCAGTCATTTCCGGTTCACTCTCGTCATCAAAGGGCTCCATTAATGGGTGAGTAGCATATACATCACCAAAATCGCCATGTTCGAGATTAAATAATTCGGAGTGTGCATTCTTCCGCCACAGTATTTCGCTCGCCTGCGTATCTGTCAGGAGCTTTGTGAGAAAATCCATGCTCTTCCGTTCATCAGGGGAAAGCTCTGCATAGTCGCACATAAGCAAACCTTCTAAGGATACATTTAGTACCTGCGCAACCGCCAGCAAGAACTCAATACCGGGGGTTGATTTGTTATCCTCTTTGTTAAGACGTGAAAGATATCCAATGCTCACGCCTGCTTGATCTTCAAGATCACCTATTTTTAACCCGCGCTCTTTCACAAGGTGGTAGATGTTTCCGAGGCATTTGGATTTGTCAAACTGGAACATAGAAAGCTCCTCCTTTACTGGTATGTTTATATCATACCACAATTTGAACTGTTTGTCAAGTGCTGATTCAGAATTTATTTATCCGTCAATATTCAAAGCAGAATCTCATTGCGATTATTCGTATAGTTCAACCATAAGCTAATTATTGAGTTAGCTAATTAGCTTACACGAAGAGATAAAGGATAGCGGGTGTTACACCCGCTGATCACTCAGAATAATAACGGAATAGTCGTGTCCTTGACCGCTGCCTTAAGAACGCCCAAGTTACGCAGTCGATTAATAACTGCTTCGGTAGACATATTGAACGTCTCTTCTATTTCGTTCAAAGCCCTGTATACTCCTGCCGGAGTAGTACCATAATCATTGACGATAGCCATCACAGCCGATTTTGGCATCAGGAATGAACCGGAAAACTGATTTGCCTGCCATTCGAGCCAATCAGAGTCGGTTTTTAGTCTGCCTTTTTTGGCACCCGGAAGGTCAGTGCGGCGGCATTGCAGGATTATATCATCGTCAATGCCAAATTGCATACGAAGACGATGCTGCCGCAGGAAATACGGTCGATGGAATATAAGATGCCCGCATTCATGTCCTGCTGTGAAACGATATCGATGCTCCTGATTTGCTTCTTCTACGAGGCGGGTATCAAAAATAACAGTGTTTGCCTTTGCGCTGAAATACTCCGCTTCGTTTTTGTAGGGATTGAAAACAGGGATAGAATTGGTATCCTGAAAGACGGTCATACCCAGATATATCATGTTGTTAGACAGATACTGATAATCCGGTGTAGCTTTAAGATAGCCTTCAAGAAACCCATCTATGTCAATAGCAGTAGGATTAGTAAACACGTCCGGCTGGTAATCGCGTAGGAAGCGCTCGGCAATGTCATCAATCTCATCTCTCTTTAACACCGGAAGAGAGTGGTAGTCGGTTCTGACGATAGGATTATACATGGATTGAGAATCATCCTTTCCGTTTTTTCAGCTCCTCCACAAAACGTTGCCATTCTGCCTCACCAGCATCAAGATCACGGGCTGTACGAAGTGCAGCGGACACATAATCTCGATCCATAATGTACTCCGGAAGATCGGGAGCTACTGTTTTTCTCTGTTTGCCTGCAAGATTCAGCATTGTCTGGTACTCGTCATCGGATAAATCAAGAATCTGCTTGAGCAGAACGAGCTTGTCCATGTCGAGTGAATTACGGCGTCCCTTTTCGACATCACTAAGAAATGGGGCAGAAACGCTTAGCATATCAGCCATACGCCGTAAGGTTATCTCCTTTTCCTCACGTTTGTGCTGGAGAAACTCTCCAAAGTTTTGTACATTCATGTTCATACCATTCACCTTTACCTCACATTATTCTCGCTTGCATCACATTACTTTATGGCTATTCATTTTCACTTTAATTCATTTTACGCCTTACATTATTCTTTCGCAAGCCTTATTCACATTAAAAACTGGTGAATACGTTCGCTTGTTAGCAAGTTCGCTTACAAGCTGTAATGTTATTATATCACATTGTTGTAGGAATGTCAAGGGGTTTGGAGAAAAAAGTTGGAAAAGGGGATGTACTTTTTTACCGTGATGTGTTATAATAAAGAATACACACATACCACTCGGGCAAATCAGGATAATTCTTAACCAGAAATGTCATCTACGGGCTGAATCTCTCTACTGAGAAAGGAATAGTTTTTTATGGAATGGACAAAAGAACAGGTTATTCGCCGCCTAAAAGAAATCGAAAAGAAAGGATTTATTCCCGTTCCAGATGGAATGTATCGCAACGACGACGGCATAGTTGGTCAAATATTAGAGCGCGAATTTGAAGTTGATGAGAACAACCTTCACATCGCCGATCTTGGGACATATGAGCTTAAGGGAATGCGGATCAGAAAGAACAAAAGCAATACCTTAACTTTATTTCATCAGACTTCGACAGGCGGGATGACACCAATTCAAATATTTGAAAGATTCGGTTATATCCGAAAATCAGCTCGTGATAACACACTCAAACGGAAACTGTTCACAACAATTAATGGGAATAAGCAAAATTCCGTTGGGTTTATATTAAAACCAAGTGGGACTTGCAATGTTGATTTATACTATCACGATGAATATTTAGCACGATGGGATCTGTCAAGCGGTTTAAATAAAATTCAACAAGTGCTATTGGTATATGCTGAAACAGACGGTCAAAGAAATAAGCCTGACGAGAGATTTCACTATACACAAGCGTACATATTGCGCTCTCCTAAAAAAATCGACAGAGCTATTAAAGAAGGAGCCGTTGTTATGGATTTGTGTATAGATCAGCCAGCAGATGGTTCAAAAGTGGCACATGACAGGGGCCCGCATATTCGTATTCCTATCAGGAAACTTGACATGTTGTTTGATGACGTTGAACGAGTACTTTAAAAGGAGGAGAATAAAATGAGAGAACACGATTTGGATTTACTAAAAAATAGATTGGAAGAAATCAAAGAAATGGGGTGGGTAAAGAATCAGCGCCCCGGCAATGCCGGAGGTGTGGGAAACACCCTTGAAGACTTGTTGGATGTTGCTGAGAATAACCTACAGCTTCCGGACTTTGGTGCATGGGAATTAAAAAGCCAACGTGCCGAAACCGGCTCTCTTTTGACTCTGTTTCATAGTGAGCCGAAACCTCGTAATGCTAGAGTCGTTCCTGCAATTCTTCTGCCAAAATACGGATGGCCGCATCAAGAAGCCGGAATTACATACCCTGCAAGCGAACGGAGTTTTCGTCAGACGATAAATGCAACTGCATATAGTGACAGAGGATTTACTGTTAATATTGATATGCGAAACCGTTGTATCTTTATATCCTTTGACTATTCCATGATCGATGACCGCCATTCTGAATGGCGAAGGTTTGTTAGCTCGGGGGTAGGTACTGCCGATATTTCTCCTAATCCTTACTGGACCTTTGATGACATTGAGTTGAAGCTCAGAACAAAGTTGAATAATCTGATGTATGTGAAAGCAGAAACTAAAAGGGTGAATGGTGAGGAGTATTTCCTGTATCGAGAGATTGAAGCCTACATTGATCCTACACTTGAAAACTTCTTAAGACTCGTTGACGAAGGGGCTATATATGTCGATTTCGATGCAAGAACTGGCCATAATCATGGAACAAAATTTAGAATTCGACCATCGGCCAAAACAAGACTTTATCAGGGCCACATCATGGTATAATTAGTACGAACAGGTCATATCATACAGTTCTCAACAGATGATATGGCCTGTTTTTTCACTCATAAATTCCTATGTTGGGTTGATTTTAGGGCAAACTTGTGCTATAATAGTCCTATATTCAGGACGAAAGGAGTATTAAAATGGGCAAAGAACCTATTTATCTGGATACATATTCATTGCAACAGGATATGCGTATTCGATTGCCAAAATCAGTATTAAACAATCTCCCTATAAAAAAAGGAGAAACACAATTTGCGATCTACTTAGATCAAGATAAACAAGAACTTATATTAAGAATTGCAAAGCCCAAAATGGAGGATAAGTAAATGAAGCACATAATCGGATGTGGAGACACTCTTGAGTTAATAAAGCAAATTGCCCCCGGCTCAATCGACCTTCTCGTCACTTCTCCGCCCTATTGGGCAAAAAGAGTATATAATGGAGATGGAGAAATCGGAACAGAAGCAACTCCAGAGGAATATGTTTCCAGATTAGCCGACTTTTTCGATGCACTTAGACCATATCTTAAAGACAGTGCAAATGTGTTTATTAATCTCGGAGATACTTACTTTGGCTCTGGTGCTGGAGCGTGGAGTAAATACTTGGACGATGAGGGAAATGTTACACAAACGCAAAAAGATCGAAAAGAAAAGTATTTTACAACAAAGCCGTTACAGCCTAAGATCAAACAAAACGGAAGACTATACCAAAATAAGCAGTTACTGCTTATTCCTTCACGTTTTGCTATTGAAATGCAAGAACGTGGTTGGTTATTACGCGACGATATTATATGGCATAAGCCTAATCGCATTCCGGCAAGTGTAAGAGACAGAGTTAACAACACCTATGAGCACGTATTTCATTTTGTGTTAAGGCCTAAATATTATTTTGATCTGGACGCTATTAAGATAATGGGTGCAAATGGTAAAATGAAGAATCCGGGTGATGTATGGTCTATTAACACACAACCTTTAAGCGGAAACCATACAGCAACATTTCCGGAACAATTAATTGAACAGATTGTACTGTGTGGTAGTCCTAAAAGTGGTATTGTGCTTGATCCATTCTTAGGGACTGGAACAACATGGGTAGTATGCGAGCGCTTAGGAAGGCAATGTATAGGATTTGAAATCAATCAAGAATTCTTCGACTTCGCAAACGAAAGATTTTCAGGGAGTACGAAAGCATGACAGCGGACATAAAAGATATTATAAATATCGGCCACGAACGACTTTGTGACTGTAAAAAAGGCTATCTTTCTTGTATTGAAGCCAGAGAATGGATGAAAAACCAAATAGGTGTATGGCAATTCACCTATGAGCCCAGAGACATTAGAGATAAGAATGTTCATCCAGCAGTATTTCCACTTGCAATGGCAAAAAGAGTAATTGAGCAGTTTACCCACAAGGGGGAGCTTGTTCTTGATCCTTTTGTCGGCTCAGGTACAACCCTTCTTGCAGCGCAGGACTTAGAGAGAAACGCTGTTGGATTTGACTTAAAACAAGAGTATGTCGACTTGTCGAATTCACGAGTTTCTGAACCACCAGCAGAAACACAGTGTCAGCAAATCGCTATTTGTGGTGACGCAAGAAACATTGTTAATCGAATTGAGCCTCACACAGTAAAACTTGCTTTCACATCTCCTCCATATGCCAATATTCTTAACCGTGAAAGAAAGAATAAAAGCCGACGAGGAGATCTGCGACAAAACGAACAGTTCGGAAAAGTTGAACAATACAGTCAAGATCCACGTGATCTTGGAACTTTAGAGGCTAACGAGTTTGAAAAAGCAATTAGTGAGATATTCGCTTTAATGATGCCTGTTTTTGATGAAAAGGCGCACATTCTGATTAACATCACCGATGCATGGATAGATGGGAAAAGAGTTCCTCTACACATCAATATCATTAATGCAATGCAAGCTGCAGGTTATGAATTTAGAAACACTATCATTTGGGACCGAAGGAATTTAGTAAATAGGATTGGAATATTCGGTTGGCCAAGTAGTTATATAACTATGGGAACTACCTTTGAGTATATTCTTGACTTCACTCTTCCTCCGCCACCTAAGAAGACACGTAGCAAAAAGGATACGAAACAGGAGGTATAACAATGGCTGAACAGAAGATTATCGACCGTGAAACGTATCGGGCGATAAAGAAAATGAGCCGTGAGGAGTTGCAAGCCTTCCTAATGCGCTACGCTGATGGACTTCTGGAGAAAGATGGTAAGTCCATCGACCTCAGAGAGGTTGAGAAAGACCTCCGGCAGATCAAAGGCATCGGCGATAAGCGCGTCGAAGAAATCATGGCTGTGTTCGAGAAACATTTGGGCGTATAACAATTGTGTCTAACATATTGGGGTTGATAATATGCCATTCCAAATAATTCGAAACGATATAACGAAAGTCAAAGCCGACATCATAGTAAATACTGCAAATCCGCAGCCCATGATTGGCAGCGGTACTGACAGTGCAATCTACAATGCCGCCGGTGCTGAGGAGCTTTTAGCCGAAAGAAAGAAAATCGGAAAAATCAAATCCGGTGAAGCAGCAGTAACACCTGCCTTCGGCTTGTCTGCAAAATACATCATTCACACAGTCGGTCCCGCTTGGGAAGACGGCAAACACGGCGAATGCGATATTCTGCGCTCCTGCTACGATAAGTCGCTTGCTTTGGCAGCGGAGCTATCAGCAGAGAGCATAGCGTTCCCGCTTATCGCCACAGGTGTGTATGGTTTCCCGAAGGATGAAGCCTTGAGTATCGCACTCAGCACGATTAGCAAGTTCCTTCTTTCGCATGATATGAAAGTCATCCTCGTTGTGTTTGACCGGAAAGCCTTTGAACTGTCCGGCAAGCTGGTCGGTGATATAGACGAGTATATTGACGAGCATAGTGTTTCTCAAATACGAGATGCCGAATACTACGATGGATATGAAAATATTGAATATATCCGCCGAAGAGCAGCTCAGCGTCTGGAGCATATGGAACAGACCGATGAATCAGATGATGAAACAGACGATGCACTGCCTGCTCCTGCGGCTATATCTGAAGAGTTGAGCCTTGATCAGATTCTCGATGACGCAGGTGAAACCTTCCAACAGCGTCTTTTTCAGCTTATCGATGCAAGCGGAATGGATGATGTTACGGTGTATAAGAAAGCGAATATCGACAGGAAGGTTTTTTCTCGTATCCGCTGCAAAATCGATTACAAGCCCAAAAAGAAAACAGCAGTTGCTTTTGCAATCGCACTGAGGTTGGATTTGCCTACAATGGAGGATCTTTTGTCGCGGGCAGAAATAGCCTTTTCTCCGAGCAACAAGTTTGACCTCATCATTACATACCTGTCTCTTATACACATCT
>ERZ1027047.1217-NODE-1217-length-10598-cov-4.406336_pt1 | contig 10598 bp, 7 predicted proteins | sample MGYA00519286_ERZ1027047 | MGnify/ENA primary metagenome ERZ1027047 (study PRJEB26926, sample SAMN06164592) | human gut metagenome | biome: ENVO:00009003; feature: ENVO:2100002; material: ENVO:00002003 | host: Homo sapiens | place: USA | collected 2012 ... | reverse complement strand
GGTAATTTTTCTGCCATTTGAAGCACCCTCTTTCTGCGTTTTTCCTTGTCTCTATGCACCGTTCCTCGGCCACTGAAAATAACCATTGTCCAGCCGCTTGTAAAGTAGCAGAAATCCATCGCCCTCCCACAGCAGCGCCTTCATCCTGTCACGTCGTTTTCCGCAGAACAAAAACAGGCTTCCCGAGCATGGTTCCAAGCCGAAATTCTGCTTTACTATTCCCACCAGACCGTCAATTGACCGCCACATATCCGTGTATCCGCAGACTATGTACACCTGCTCAAATTTAGCTTCCTTCAGCATGACGATAGTCCTTTCAAGAGCGCTGATAGCAACTCTGGCGAGATGTCCTGCGGCAGTTCTGCGGTTATTCCTCGCCCGGTTATTCGGATCATTCCCTCAGCTGCATCAGTGGGAATACTCATACTTCCAGCGTCTGCGTTTACAGGCACTATCTCGTGTTTTGGTTCAAGCGCTGCTTCTCGTATCTGTCTGAGTCTGTTGTGAAAGGTCGTCCTGGCTATTCCATTCTCCTCGCACCACACTTTGATCGTCTTTCCACTCCCAAGATACTCTCGGTACATCTCCGCCCATGTCTCTAGCCTTATTCGCTTTTTTGCTTCGCTTATCCTGCTCAGTTCCATCAATTCCCATCTTGTTCCACCGAGTCCCGGGACTTTTTGGGACTTCGTTGAGCTTTGTGGTTATTGTAACACTTTTCAGGGTATTTGTATAGCCGTGGGATTAGTTGGCGGATACGATATTTGGAATTTCACTATATAATATGAAATGAACCGTACAATTTTTTGTACGGCTCATTTGCAAAGATGCTTTAAATGTTATTTTCAGTAATTATTTCAAAAAGAGACTATTACCATATGTTAAAGATGAATATATTTTATAAGTTATGTGGTCATCAGAAATTAAATCTGCTTACAAGATCTTTGAGTGTACTTGCCTGTCCCGAAAGCTCTTCGGATACAGCGGCACTTTCTTCGGCGGTTGCGGAATTGGACTGAACTGTTCCTGTAATCTGGGAGATGTCATTGTCAATCTTGCTGACAATCTGAGTCTGCTTATTGCTGGAATCTGCGATGGTCTCAACGATGCTCTTGACCTTGATGATGCAGTCATTAAGGGAGGACATTGCCTCTGCGGTCTTTGTTGCGACATTTGTGCCCTCATTAACCGCTTCGGCAGACTTTTCGATAAGCTTTTCGGTATCGTTTACCGCATCAGCAGATTTTGCCGCAAGATTTCTGACTTCATCGGCAACTACTGCGAAGCCCTTTCCAACATCGCCCGCTCTTGCAGCCTCGACTGCTGCGTTCAAAGCAAGAATATTTGTCTGGAATGCAATATCCTCAATGGTCTTGATGATATTACTGATCTTTGCGGATGAATTTCCAATCCTGTCCATTGCCTCTGTGAGCATAGACATTCTTTCATTGGCATCTCGGGCATGCTCGTATGTCTGATTGATAAGCTCCTGAGCATCAAGGCAACTTGCAGAGTTGGACGCTGCCTGTACTTCAATTTGATGGATACTGTTTGCAAGCGCTTCAATGGATACTGTCTGCTCAATGGAGGCAGTGGATAGGTAATTAGATCCTGTTGCGACCTGTCCCGAGCCTGAGTGTACCTGTTCTGCAGCAATGGAGATATTGCGCATCAGGCTTACAAGACCGGAGTTAAGGTCGTTGAGCTTTTCAAGGCTGTCACCCAGCACTTTAAGATCTCCGATATAATATTCCTTGTTTTGGGATACATCAACTGTAAGATTGCCCTCGGACATCTCTCCGAGAATACGTCCAATGTCATTGACTGCATTTTTCAGAGTAACGCTCAGTGTGCTTACTGCGTTGGAGATTATACCGATCTCGTCCTTTCTGTCGGTATATTTCTCGGATAATCTTGCAGCGTCAAGGTCAAGTCTTCCAATACCCTCGATGGAATCCTTCACACAGGTAAGCTCGTGTCTAACGCTTCTCATAAATAATAGTGTTATTGCTACCAGAATGACAGTGAACGCTGTGCACACAACGGTCACTATAAGTTTTACCGAATTTACAGTGCTGTAAACCTCGGAATACTTGTCCTTTACGATAAATATCCAGCCCCTGTCCGCCATATAATTATAAGCTGCAAGATAGGACAAACCATCGTTATCGGTATAGGAATAGCTGCCTGTCGCATCTGCCTTTCCATTGTTGGTCAAATCAATGATTCCAAGGCACCCATTATCCTCGGACACCTCGTTGATAAGAGTGCTGTCCTCATTGTAAATGTAACGTGCGTCGGTGGCATTGATAAATATGTACTCCTTATTCGGTAGTCCCTTGATATCAAGCTCTGTAATGGACTCCATAAGTCTGTCGGCATACACTGCGGAGCCGACAAAACCTATACATTCGTTATTGTCATAAATGGGGTAGTAGAGCGACATTACCATTGCATCGGAAGCGCCCTTTGACTTCATAATGCCTGCATTAGAAACTGCTTTCTTGGATAAGATGTCTTTTTTCATGCTTTCAAGAGCATCACCTGTTCGTGTTGTAATGCCGACTACATTTTTATTGGTATGTGTGAGAACCAATGTTTCGGGTGTGGCGATGTATAGTCCCTCAAAAATACCCTGAACAGCCGCATATTTCTCAGTATAGTTCTGTGCCTTTGCGGTTGCTTCGGTGTCAGTGGGATTTTTCAAAAGGTCTTTGACCTCTGAACTGAGTGAAAACTCAACCAATGTCTGTTCTGCGCCTGTTACATAATCATCAATTATCGCCGCTCTTGAGTTAACGGCATCAAACATCTGATTTGAAATATTTCCCTCAACAATGGAAGAAACATTCTGTGCAATGAGCAGCCAGAGAATTATCATTCCCACAACAGTAACTATTGCAATGCAGATGCTGATACGTGCAGCAAGTTTTATATTTTTCCAGCATTTCATAAAACATTTCCTCTCTTTTTGTAATAGCAATGAAAGATTATATGTAAACTATTTGCGCTACAAACAATTTATAAACGCAAGACTTCTAGCAGTATTTTATATGTTTTTGCAATTCTTTTGCTTTTTTAGCCAAATTAACATCAGATGTGCTTCAGTTCCTGTCAAGATTTGTAATATCTGACTAAGTGGATGAAAGAAAAGCAATTACCCCAAGGCTGATATTGGGACTTTAGCTTCTATAGCAATCCACAGAATTAACCAAACGTTCTGGCTCAACTGAACCAGCCTAAGCAGTCCTCGCAAGTAATGCAAGAAAAGGCATATTGAATTGCATCAATCTCCCTCCCACAGCAGAGCCTTCATTCTGTCCCGCCGTTTTCCGCAGAACAGGAACAGGCTTCCCGAGCATGGCTCCAAGCCGAAATTCTGTTTCACTATTCCAGCCAGTCCGTCGATCGACCGCCGCATATCCGTGTATCCGCAGACTATGTACTCCTGCTCAAATCTTGCTTCTTTCAGCATGACGACAGTCCTTTCAGAAGAGCTGTCAGAAGCTCCGCCGAGATGTCCTGTGGCAGTTCTGCGGTTATTCTTCTCCCGGTTATTCGGATAACGCCTGCGTTAACAGTGGGTGCTTTCGTTTCTTCCACGCTATCTCTAACTGGAATTATCTCGTGCTGTTCCTGCTTTAAAGCCTCCTCTCTGAGCTTCCGCAGCCGGTAATAGTATGTTTGGGGCGTTATGTTGTTGTCGGCACACCATTGCTGTACTGTCTGCCCGCTTGCCAGATACTCTTCGTACATCTTCTGCCAGTTGTTTAGGCTGACCGCCCTTTTGGCTTGTCTTATCCTATCCGTTCTAACCAACTCCAATCTAGTCTTTAGACCTTTTTGGACTTAGTTTACCACTTTTTCCTCTCTTATTCATGCAGCGGTGGGCGGATACTGACAAGAAAAGTTTTTGGTATATATAAAGCCGCCAGTCCAATATTGCATTGAACTGGCAACTTGATTCTGTCTTTTGGGTATCTATTGGCTATTATATAGCTTTTGAGATATACCTTTATTTTTTGGGGGGGAGTATGATAAGTTGCAACACTTTAATGTCAATATCGAAAGAACTCTTAGTATACAAGCTCGACATTAGTAATGATCCAGTTGTATCCTTTTATTTCGATACCGTTTGTAAGAGCGTATGACCAGTTAGAACCAGTTGAGATCTCAGCTGTTCCAGAATAAGCTGCAGCTGTCCAAGGGTATAGCTCCACGTTTGCATTTTGTGTATATACCTGAATTCCAACGCCCCAGGTTGCAATGTTACCGCCGGAGTAAGTGATCTTAAGAGTTGCGTTTGAAATCTGGCTCGAACTTAATCCCGAAAAAGCGGATGCATCTATCTTTATGGAGTTTGCATGGTCACCTGATTCGCACCAACCCGAGTAAAGTGTTTTCGTTCCAGACGCGGAAGAGGAACCCGAGGAACTCGACGATGAGTTGGAATAGCCGTTGTTGTATCCGTTCGCAATAGCCTTTACCACATCGTAATGATCCCAATAAAGTCCGGAACGATTTAACAGACCCATATCGGTGGCGCCGTTATCCCATACTACACATGCCATTCCCTTGGACTTTGCATAAGAAACAAAGTATTCTGCCCAATCTGCTCTATATAAGTCATTATTCTTATAGAGAGCGTTGAATTCGCCGACAACAACAGGGATTCCGTTTGCGCAGAATTTGTTGTATACCGTGTTGAATTCGGATTCAAGAGCAGCCTTATCACTGTCGCTGCCCCAGTAGGATGTTCCACTCTCGTTGAGAGCAAAATCGTATGGTGTGTAAAGGTGCTGAGAAACGATCAGTCTATCAGTAGCGCTGTCGGTAGGGAGGACAAATCCATTGATTGCGTTATAGCAGGATGACGCTGAATGAGTAGGAACCATAACAAATCTTACTGCATTGTTTCCACCTGTCGCTCTGATGGCATCAAGAGCTGTCTGATTGTAAATGTTTACAAGGCTTCTGGATTCCTCGGTACCACCCGTCCATTCGGTGCTTTCACCAACGTTTCTGGGTTCATTGAGAGTTTCGAAAATAAGTTTGTCGTCATAATCCTTAAATCTGTTAGCAATCTGTGTCCATACTGATTTAAGTTGTGATTTAGTAACGTCCATAGACGAATATGACATGATTACCCATGCGTCTTCGTGGTGGATGTTTAATATCGCATACATATCGTTATCAATAACATAATCAACTACTGTTTGAACTCTGTCAAGCCAAGCTGAATCAATGTTATAATTTGAATCAATGTGTCCGTACCAGGTTACAGGTATTCTCACTGTACTGAATCCAGCAGATTTTACAGTATCAATCATAGCCTTGGTGGTAATCGGGTTACCCCATGCTGTTTCAAAATCTGAAACAGAGCCGTAGCCGATAAGCCAATCAGCCCTACTGTCAAGAGTATTGCCGAGGTTCCAGCCGTAACCCATGTCAGCAACAAAATCAAAGCTAGAGATATCTCTCATATCAGATGCGTTACTTGTGGTGCCTATCTTTGTCAAAAACCATTGTTGATTGGAGCCGCCGTTCGAAGTATATTGAATAATTTCAGCATTATCATTGTAGGATTTACCGTAAACATCCAGATACTTGCCGCTTTTTCTTGAGACAATGTTATAATAACCATCTCCCGTGGCAATTATTTTCCACTGCTGATTATAGCCTCCCTTGTTGGTATACAAAATAGCATTAGCGCCATTTGATGTACTAGCGCCATTGATATCGATTACATTCCCGGAAGAAAAATTAGTGATGTAGTAGTAACCAGCACCAGCTTCGGTAATATACCATTTTTGCGTGTCGGCATAATCTACTGTACTTTGCACAAGCTTTGTTCCGTTTGCAGTAGCGTTGTAAAGTGGTTCAATAGCCTTGCCAGAAAGTTTTGATGTGATAATATACACACCGTTCGTATCAATTTCGTTGGGATAATTGGTTGCTTGTGCTGAAGTAGCGGTCATAATACCTGAAAGTATTACGGATAACAGGAATAAAACCGCAAATAGCGTGTGCTTAAGTGAGAATTTGCTAGATTTGACCATAATTGCACCTCTGATGTAGCATAATATGACGTATTATCGGCTAATGTAAAGGATTACATTTTGCTGCAGCATGAAACCTTTATCGAATTGTAACATATAGTTTCAACAATGTCAATTGATTTTTGTTACAAATACAGTTTAATGATTGTGTGCATAATCGACAAAACGATTACCGATATTCTATTCCGGCAATAAAACACAAAACTGTGTTTGTCAAGTAGAAAGTGCATATCCCAGTCAGCAAAAGATTAACGTAGGGGGCTCGGTTTGTGCATAAAAAGTGCGCCCCTGTTGTGTATTTTTGAAGCCCTTTTTGGTATTGTCATTATCCCTTTACACAATTCACTCAAAAATTTTGAGAACATAGGGCATTGGAATAAATATCCATGAAGCGGATACTTATTCCAATGCAACGCACCGGTCGCTAAGCCATGGCTGAAAAATATCTACGGCGCTTTTCGGCGGGAGGGCATTCATCCTATTGCCGAACATATCCGGCGGTTGTTCCAGTAACTCATGTAGTACCGCCATATCATTGTTTTCAACTGCTCGGTCGTGTAATCTGTGCTTCGCCTGCCTCCACTGTAAAACAGCTCGTTCTTCATCCGTGTAACCTGCCCACGTATACTTTCACAGCGGGAATTATCATGACACCGTCCGCCGGCGCTGTTCATGCTCTGCCTGATATTAAACTCGTTCAGCGAACATCTGTAAAGCTCGCTGGTGTACTGACTTCCTCGGTCGGAATGGAGTACAGCACCATCAAAATCCGGATACGGTGCTGCTGCATTTTCGACTGTCGCTGTGCATAATTCTGCCCTCATATTGTCGTCCATTGCAAGTCCTATTGCAGTCAGGTCGTAACAATCAAATATCGCAGAAACATACAGCTTAACAGCTTATCTGATCAGGAAGAGTTTTACAATACAGTGATCAGAACTCCGACTTCAGCCATAAAACGAAATGGCAAACGAATAAATTACCTTGATTTCATTACCTCATGTGAAAACAATGACTGCTGTAAAGCGCTAAAATGCATTAAGTCAAGAATCAACATGAAAGGAATTTATGAAATAATCGACGCTGTACCAATGCTCACTAAAGTTCGAAAGCAATTTCTGAAAGAAGTTATCAAGGCAAGAAATGAAATAATTATAAATCACACTTGCATTTAGCTAAATACTTTAACATTTTATGTCAGATGATTACAAATTCAATTGACCCATTCAGTCAGTCAAGTTAAACAGATTTTGACCACGATTTCAAGTCGTGGTCATATTTTTTCTGTGTGACAAAACGCCTGATTTTTAACGATTCAGCCACCCAGATTTTCGCACACATCTTGTAAGTGTCTCAGCAACATAGACTTACAATCTGACAAAAAACAGGAAACATTTTTCGAGCCGACATGGGAAATATATACCTGCCCTGATGACTTGGACAACATTTGGCAGATGCAAAGGAACTGACTGCTCCGAGAACTTGAAACAGTAATTCAGTGGGCGTCAGTCACGGCAAAACCGACATTTGAAGCATGATTTTGCCTTGAGTATACAATTTGTACACGTGTGATAACGCAACATGAAAAGTGTACAAATTCCCGCATTGAATGCCGCATAACAAAGCCATTTGTAGCCTCTACTATACAATTTGTACAAATTGTATACAACTCTGAAAGGGGCTTTGTACACTGCGTGTACACTCAATAACCCGCATTAAAATGCGGGTTCACGCCGTTTACCTCAACTGACGTTTCGGAGTACGGCTAAAAATGGGGAAGAGCATAAGAGGCGGTGACACACAGTCCCCTTCGGGGGCTGTGTGGTCGGCATAGCCGACGCCGCTGACTTTCGCGAACGAAAGTCACTTTCTGCGAGGCAGAAAGCTCTTACTGACTGTCGAAGCAGTCAGGTTTCTGGCAATTATATGGAATTGTTGAAACTGCTCTTTGAAGTCCGCTTCCGCAGAGATTATGGAATAATATGGTGCGCGTACGCTCTGTTTATAGCGTCACAAAATATGAATTTGGTGTGTCACTATCCCTGGTTCACGACATAGGGAAAATGACACACTGATTTTTTTGGCTCTATAAGAAACATATATAGCCAGATTATGGAACAGACTTTTTCCGCTGCTTGCGCTGTGGCGGATCGTTTTAAAAGGTCTTTCAAGACTGCAATTTAACTGAAGGTTTGTCGTCGCGGGGCGCCGACCGGAGTGTTATTAAAGGTCTTATAAGACCAGAAAATTTTAAGAAAGACAGGTAAAATCAACATGAAAATCTCAGACATCAAATTCAGGAAGTCCCTCACGGGAGGTAACCTGAAAGCAATCGCTTCGCTGACAATTGACGGCTGCATTGCAATCCACGAAATCAGGGTAATCGAAACCGACCACCTCTTTGTAGCTATGCCGAGCCGCAAGGACGAATCCGGGAACTACCACGATATCGTTCACCCAATCAACGATAGAGCACGCAATCTTATTGAAAGCGCTGTACTTTCCGCTTACAAGATTTACGCTGAAAGTCAGGTGCTCATCTCGAACATCAACATTACTAACGACTGAAACAGAAAGGACACAACCATATGAACATTACAAACATCATATTCAGAAAGACATTCGATAGCGGTAAGCTCCGCGCAATAGCCTCCATAACTCTGGACGGCTGCTTCGCAATCCACGAAATCAAACTTATACAGACCGACCACTTGTTCGTTGCAATGCCCTACCGCACGGATTCCTACGGCATAAGCCACGACATTGCGCACCCAATCGGAGGAACTGCACGACACGAACTTGAACGCGCAATCATCGGCGCGTATAAGGAATATATCTCGGCTCACGAAACTTCTAAAATTGAAAACTTTACAGCGTAAAATAAAAATGCCTCGTTTATTATGCAAAAAACGGGGCATTTTTGCTTCTTATATGTAGAATTTTCAGCAATCAATTTGTGCATTTTGTTATAAAACAGATGATTTAAATAAAAAACTTCACATATACGTGAATTTTCGACTCTGCCAGTCATGTACAGAGTGTCAAAACGAAAAGTTGACAAAATATTCATTGTGTGGTATAATTCCGCCACAGCAAGAAATAAATGCAAAAATACCGAGGAGGTGCAGCAAATTGACAGATAAAAAATCTTAGGAATACAGCAGCCCCATACCGTGCTCATAGGGTACTCTTTATAAAAAGGACCGCTGTGCGCCAACACAGCGATCCGATGAAACTGGAGCACAAAACCACTAAGAAAAGGCTCCGCCTATATTGTATCATATCTGCGGAATCTTTTCAACTGTTTTATTCGCATACGCCGTAATATTTTAGCTCAGACCTAATATATTATAGCAAGGAACGCATTGAGAAAGGAATGAAGATATGACATACACAGTAACCACAATTTCCCCCGACATACATAATGACCAGCTTCGCCTTGAAGCGGCGCGTCTGGTTTACGAGGAGCTTCTCCGGTACATAAACAGCATGGAAGAGAAATCCGCCTGACTGTGGGAGGGACGTTGAATGACGGCAATATACGCCCGACAGAGTATCGACAAAAAGGACAGCATATCCATTGAAACCCAGATAGAAGCCTGTAAGCGATGCACCAACGGCGAATTCCGCGTGTATTCAGACAAGGGCTGGAGCGGAAAGAACCTCGACAGACCGCAGTTCCAGCAGCTTCTGAGGGATATAAAATCCGGGGAGATAAGCAAGCTTGTCGTGTACAAGCTAGACAGAATTTCGCGTTCGCTCAACGATTTCTCGAATCTTATGGAAACGTTCAGAAAGTACGGCGTGGAGTTCGCTTCCACTGTCGAAACATTCGATACCTCCACTGCGATAGGGCGTGCAATGCTCGGCATAATCATGGTCTTTGCGGAACTGGAACGCGAGAATATCCTCCTGCGCGTAAAGGACAACTACTACGCCAGGGGCGAAAAGGGGCTGTACCTCGGCGGAGTGCCGGTGTACGGCTTCGACAAGATTCCCACAAGGCTGGACGGTATAAAGACTTCCGTGCTTGTTCCTAACGGAGATATGGGCACTGTAGAGTACATCTACAGTGCCTACAGGGAAAGTGGCTGCTCCCTCGGTGATATCGTCCGGGCGCTGAATGAGCGTAAAGTCCCATCGCCTGCCGGCACTCTCTGGGACAGCAGCAAGCTGTCGCGACTGCTGAGGAGTCCGGCGTATGTCATGGCGGATATGGAGGTCTACCGCTATTTCAAGGAGAAAGGCGCAAAAATCTCCAACCCGGCGGAGGCTTTCACCGGGGAGCACGGCTGTTTCCTCTACGGAAAGCGCGAAGCGAACGAGCGGAAGTACACCAATGTCCACGACCATGTGCTGTCTATAGGGCTTCATGAGGGCGTGATTCCGGCGGAGGAATGGCTTGACGTCCAGCGGAAGCTTGATGGAAACACGCAGGTCAAAAAGGGCAGGAGCGGCACGTATTCCTGGCTGACCGGGCTTCTGAAATGTGGGAAATGCGGCTATGCGATGAGGGTCATGGGCGGCAGTTACTTCTAC
>ERZ1027047.1182-NODE-1182-length-10816-cov-4.413530_pt1 | contig 10816 bp, 8 predicted proteins | sample MGYA00519286_ERZ1027047 | MGnify/ENA primary metagenome ERZ1027047 (study PRJEB26926, sample SAMN06164592) | human gut metagenome | biome: ENVO:00009003; feature: ENVO:2100002; material: ENVO:00002003 | host: Homo sapiens | place: USA | collected 2012 ... | reverse complement strand
GGTTGGCAGATGCCCCTGGCATCTAGTTTGATGAATGGAGGTTATGAAACAGAATGAAAAAGGAACTGGAAAAGACATATAATCCGGCGGATATCGAAGACCGGTTATATGCAAAATGGGTAAACAAAAAATATTTTCATGCAGAAGTTAATGCAAACAAAAAACCTTATACGATTGTGATTCCACCACCGAATATTACCGGTCAGCTTCACATGGGACATGCGCTTGATAATACGCTGCAGGATATCATTATTCGTTCTAAACGTATGCAGGGATATGAAACTTTGTGGATGCCTGGAACAGACCACGCATCAATTGCAACCGAAGCCAAAATTGTTGAGGCAATGAAAGAAGAAGGACTCACAAAAGACGATATTGGCAGAGAAAAGTTTTTGGAGCGTGCATGGGCATGGAAAGATAAATTCGGCGGACGAATTGTATCGCAGCTTAAGAAAATGGGCTCTTCCTGTGATTGGGACAGAGAGCGTTTTACGATGGATGAGGGCTGCAATAAAGCAGTTAAGGAAGTTTTTGTAAATCTTTATAATAAAGGTTTGATTTACCGTGGGGAGCGAATCATCAACTGGTGTCCACACTGCCTGACTTCGATTTCTGATGCGGAAGTAGAGTATGAAGATCAGAAAGGACATTTTTGGCATCTGCGCTATGCGTTTGCGGATGGAAGCGGTTATATTAATCTGGCTACAACACGTCCGGAGACACTTCTTGGTGATACAGCAGTAGCCGTGAATCCGAATGATGAGCGGTATAAAGATTTGGTTGGCAAAAAACTGATTCTGCCTCTGGTACACCGTGAAATTCCGTTGATTGCTGATGATTATGTAGATATGGAATTTGGTACCGGTGTCGTAAAAATCACGCCGGCACATGACCCAAATGACTTTGAGGTTGGACTGCGCCATGACCTGCCGATTATTAATGTGATGACAGACGATGCTAAAATCGTGGATGAATATGAGAAGTATGCGGGCATGGATCGATATGAAGCAAGAAAAGCCATCGTAGAAGATTTGGAAAAAGAGGGCGCTCTTGTAAAAATTGAGGACCACGATCATAACGTAGGAACTTGTTACCGTTGTGGAACAACAGTAGAGCCGCGTGTATCCAAACAGTGGTTTGTAAAAATGAAACCACTTGCCGGTCCGGCGATTGATGCAGTAAAAGAAGGAAAAACAAAATTTGTTCCGGAGCATTTTAATAAAACGTATTTCCACTGGCTTGAGAATATCCGCGACTGGTGTATTTCCCGTCAGCTCTGGTGGGGACATCAGATTCCGGCATTTTACTGTGATGACTGCGGTGAATTGGTAGTAACCAAAGAAAATAGTGCAGTATGTCCGAAATGTGGCAAGCCGATGCGTCAGGATCCGGATACACTGGATACGTGGTTTAGTTCAGCCCTTTGGCCATTCTCAACACTTGGATGGCCGGATAAGACGGAGGAGATGGATTATTTCTATCCGACGAACACATTGGTAACCGGTTACGATATCATTCCGTTCTGGGTTATGCGAATGATGTTCAGCGGACTTGAGCATACAGGACAGGTTCCGTTTGATACGGTACTGATTCATGGACTTGTGCGTGATTCCCAAGGTAGAAAAATGAGTAAATCACTTGGCAACGGAATTGACCCGCTTGAGGTGATTGATAAATATGGTGCCGATGCGCTGCGTCTGACACTGGTAACCGGAAATGCACCGGGAAATGATATGCGTTTTTATTGGGAGCGTGTTGAGGCGAGCCGTAATTTTGCCAATAAAGTATGGAATGCTTCCCGTTTCATTATGATGAATGACCCGGATAATAAAGTAAAGGCAACTGATGCACAGCCGGAGAATTTAACGGCGGCAGATAAGTGGATTCTTTCTAAAATGAACAATTTAATTCAGGAAGTAACAGATAATATGGAGAAATACGAACTCGGTATTGCTGTTGCGAAGTTAAATGATTTTATCTGGGAAGAATTCTGCGACTGGTATATCGAAATGGTAAAACCACGTCTGTACAATGACGAAGATACCACAAAGAAAGCGGCTATCTGGACATTAAAGAAGGTACTGATTGATGCATTAAAGCTGCTTCATCCATATATGCCGTTTATTACGGAAGAAATTTTCTGCAATATTCAGGACGAAGAAGAATCTATTATGATTTCTGCATGGCCGGTATATTCAGAAGCATTTAATTTTGCGGAAGATGAAAATGCAATCGAAACCATTAAGCAGGCAGTACGTAATATCAGAAATGTCCGTGCGGAAATGAATGTTGCACCGAGCCGTAAGGCAAAGGTATTTGTTGTATCCGAAGATGCGAAGATTCGTGATATTTTTGAAAACGGTAAAGTCTTCTTTGCAACACTCGGTTATGCCAGTGAAGTGGTTATTCAGCAGGATAAGAGCGGAATTCCGGATGATGCCGTATCAACGGTTATCCCGGATGCAGTTATCTACATTCCGTTTGCAGAGCTTGTAGACATCGACAAAGAGATTGAACGTTTACAGAAGGAAGAAAAGAAGTTAAATGGTGAAATCGCAAGATGTAACGGTATGTTAAACAACGAAAAGTTTACATCCAAAGCACCACAGGCAAAGATTGACGAAGAAAAAGCAAAGCTTGAAAAGTATACACAGATGCTTGCACAGGTACAGGAACGTTTAAAGACACTTGTCAAATAAGCATACGGCTGATATACTAAAAATAGTTACTGAAAGTATAAGCAAACGCCGTGCAGACGGCAGAAAAGAGGTTGTTATGTCAGCAAAAAAGATGCATGCAATTCCATATGCACAGTTTTCAACAGAAATGCGCAGCGGTAAGATTATTAAAATCGATGACGGATTTACAAAGCTGTTAGGCTACACAGAAGACGATGTAAAGAATGGTCTGGTATTTAAGCAGTTTGTACCGGATTTAGAATACAGTGAAATTATTGCAGAATTAAGAGAGCAGTTTATTGAGAAAAAATATGCCTGCTATCGTCATGAGGTTGTATCAAAGACCGGAGAAATCCGCATGATTGTTGCATTTTTCACAATTCAGAACAAGCTGTTAAACGGTCACCGCGTACTGGAAGTCAGCGTTGCGGATATTACGGATTACACACATTTTCCTGAAACAAAATAAAAAATAACAGGCTGCACGGAAATTTTTAAAAGTTTCCGTGCGGCATTTTTCACACATCAAGCTTTGCTTGATGTTGGATAATTGGTTTTTGAGGAAAATGATTGTAGGAATGGAGATAAGGTTATGGAATTTCAGTTTTCTAAAAGAGCGGAAAGCTTTCAGCCCAATATTTTTAACATTTTAAATGAAAAAAGACAGGCGCTCATAGAAAGTGGAAAAAAGATATACAATATGTCTGTAGGAACACCGGACTTTCCGCCGGCACAGCATGTATTGGACGTAGTCAGTGAAGCGGCAAAAAATCCGGAGGAATACAAGTATTCGCTGGGAGATACCGGGGAGTTGTTATCGGCTGTAGAGGGCTGGTATCAGAATCGCTACGGTGTTACCTTGCAGGATGATGAGATTTTATCACTGGCAGGCTCGCAGGAGGGCTTTGCCCATGTCGCACTGACACTGTGCGACCCCGGTGATGTGGTTTTAGTGCCGAATCCCGGTTATCCGGTATTTGAAGCGGGTCCTTTTTTAAACGATGCGAAGATTGCGTATTATGAGTTAGATAAGACAAACCATTACGCACCGGCATTGGATAAGATTCCGGAGGAACTTGCAAAAAAAGCAAAGATGATGGTGGTTTCTTATCCGCTCAATCCGACCTGCACCTGTATTGAAAAGGCAGATTACGAAAAGATTATTGCATTTGCAAAGAAGTATAATATTGCAATTATTCATGATAATGCGTATTCAGAGATTGAATATGACGGCAGAACGGGATTTTCATTCCTTTCCGTGCCGGGAGCTAAAGAGGTCGGCATTGAATTTAATTCGCTGTCAAAGACCTATAATCTGACGGGAATCCGCATTTCCTTTGCATTGGGAAATAAAGAGCTGATTCAGAAGTTTAAGACAGTCCGTTCACAGTTTGACTACGGAACGAGCTTTATTGTGCAGAAGGCGGCTGTTGCTGCACTGACAGGTCCACAGGACGGAGTAAGAAAGCAGTGTGCGGCTTACGAAGAGCGCAGGGATGCGCTGTGCGGCGGTTTAAACGGCATCGGCTGGCAGGTTCCGTATTCAGAAGGTACGATGTTTGTATGGGCGCCGCTTCCAAAGGGATATACCTCATCAGAAAAGTTCTGCATGGATTTACTGGAAAATACAGGGGTGCTTTGCACGCCGGGCAGTGCATTCGGAAGCGAGGGCGAAGGTCATGTGCGTTTTGCGTTGGTACTTCCGCCGGAAGAAATTAAAAAGGCTGTAGAAGCAGTAGGAGCGTGGTTATGAAAGATACCGTATATTTTATTGTGATATCGTTAATCATGGTTGTGATGGCATATTTTGTGGCATTTGGCTGTGAGAAGCTGATTGAAAAGAAAACTCATGTCAAATTTTCATCGGAAAAGACGAAGGTCAACAAGCTGGTGATTATGGCAATGCTTTCTGCGGTGGCAGTGGTATTGATGTATTTTGATTTCCCGCTGGTATTTTTAGCGCCGGGATTTTATAAGCTGGATTTCAGTGAAGTTCCGGTTTTAATCGGTTCATTTTTATTAGGACCGTGTGCGGGTGTCATTATTGAAGCCGTCAAAGTGTTACTGCATATGTGTCTGAAAGGAACGACCACGGCATTTGTCGGGGATTTTGCAAATTTCATCTTAGGCTGTGCGTATGTTGTACCGGCGGCAGTGATTTATCATTTACATAAAACGAAAAAAATGGCGGTTGTATCACTGATAGCAGGCGGTGTTATTTTAATTATCAGCGGAACACTGTTAAATGCCTTTTATCTGCTGCCGAAATATTCGCAGTTATACGGTATGCCGGTTTCGGCGTTTATTGAAATGGGCAGTAAGATTAACGGTTCAATCCACAATCTTTTTTCGTTTGTTGCACTGGCAGTTGCACCGTTTAATTTGATAAAATCAGCGATTGACGGCGTAGTGACATTTGTTTTGTACAAATATTTAAGCAGACATTTAAAGGAAACGGTATAAATTTTCAAAAAGATGTCCATACTGTAGAAGAAATCTTTTAACGTGTGGAGGTTCTTATGAAAAAATGTAAACTGGCACTGGTCGGGTTACTGCTTGTACTGAGTATGGGCGTACTTGTGGCGTGCGGAAATGAAAAAAATGAAGAAACCGGGAGTAATACTGATTCAGGAAACAACCATGAGTCAACCGGTGTGATTGAAGAAATTGTAACTGATGCGGCAACCGGTGTGAAGGATGCGGTTACGGAAGCCGGTACAATTTTAGAAGATGCCGGACGCGGTGTGGAGGATTTGTTTAGCGGAAATGCCGAGGAGCAGATGACCGATTCCACACTGGAACAGACAATGCCAAGATAGGCAGTATCATAGACGAGTTGTAAAAGACATGAGTTTTTCGTAAAGCTCATGTCTTTTGCCGTTGGGAACATGGCACTTATCATTGTGATTTTAGTGTCAGAACAGTTTTGGTGCTGGACAGGCGGTGCGGATTTGTAGACATCAGGGCATGAGATATGATATACTGTGAGCATGTCGTGCGCCGTACCGGAGGAAATCGGAAGGAAGTGCTGTGCGGCATGAACAGACAGCGAATATAGGATTGCAGAAATGAGGAAGGTGCTTTATGAAGCATGGATATGTAAGAGCAGCGGCGCTGACACCGGTTATCCGGGTGGCGGACTGCGAATATAATACACAGCAGGTATTAGAAGGCATGAAGGAGGCATTTGCAAAAAAGGTGAAGGTTGCCGTATTTCCGGAAATGTGTCTGACGGGATATACCTGCAATGATTTATTTTTACAGGAAGTATTAATAAACGGTGCATTAGAGGGCTTGGAAAAACTGGTTGCATCATCGAAAGAAATGCCGGGCATGGTCAATGTAGTCGGACTTCCGTTTACTTATGCGGGAAAACTCTACAATGTGGCGGCAGTTTTCTGTGGCGGAAAATTATTGGGGCTTGTGCCGAAGAAGTTTCTGCCAAACTACGGTGAATTTTATGAAAGAAGACAGTTTACACCGGGCTTTGAAACGTGTGTAACGGTTGAAATATCGGGACAGCGTGTTCCGTTTGGCATGAATCAGTTATTTGTATGCAAAAATATGAAGAATTTTGTAATTGCGGCAGAAATCTGTGAGGATTTATGGACACCGAATCCGCCGGTAACGGCACATGCCATGCATGGCGCAACGGTGCTTGTAAACTGTTCTGCCAGCAATGAAACGATTGGCAAGGCATCATACCGCAGGGAACTGGTAAAGGGCGAGTCGGCAAGACTGGTGAGTGCCTACATTTATTCGAGTGCAGGCGAGGGCGAATCCACGCAGGATATTGTCTTTAGCGGACACAACCTGATAGCGGAAAACGGCACACTGCTTTCAGAGGCAGAGAAATTTGCCAATCAGAATGTGTATGCCGATATTGATTTGGAAAGAATTGCATTTGAAAGAAGAAGAATGTCTACATTTACGGTGGATACAGACTGTTCCGGCTATACGGTGACGGAATTTGAAACGGTCGTGGAGGATTTGGATTTAATCCGGTATTTTGACAAAGCGCCGTTTGTGCCGTCAGATATAGCGGAACGTAACAGCCGATGTGAGGAAATTTTAGATATTCAGACATACGGACTGAAAAAACGTCTGGAGCATACAAAGTGCAAGAGTGCCGTTATCGGTATTTCCGGCGGACTGGATTCCACACTGGCACTGCTTGTAACCGTACGTGCATTTGATTTGCTGGGGCTGGACAGAAGCGGTATTACGTGCGTGACAATGCCGTGCTTCGGTACAACAGACAGAACGTATGGCAATGCAGTGACATTGACGAAAAGACTGTCCTGTACACTTCGTGAAATTAATATCAAAGCGGCGGTACATCAGCATTTTGCGGATATCGGACACGATGAGAGCCTGCACAATGTAACCTATGAAAACGGACAGGCAAGAGAGCGTACACAGATTTTAATGGACATTGCAAACCAGACAAACGGCATGGTTATCGGAACCGGCGATATGTCCGAGCTGGCACTCGGCTGGGCAACATATAACGGCGACCATATGTCGATGTACGGTGTCAATGTTTCAATTCCAAAGACACTTGTGCGTCATTTGGTACGGTATTATGCGGATAACTGTAAGGATAAGGAATTGTCTGATACATTGCTTGATATTTTAGACACACCGGTCAGTCCGGAACTGCTTCCGCCGCAGGAAGATGGAACGATTGCGCAGAAGACCGAAGATTTGGTCGGTCCGTATGAATTACATGACTTTTATCTGTATCATATGCTGCGTTTCGGGGTACAGCCTAAGAAGCTGTTCCGTATTGCAAAGATTGCATTTGACGGTGAATATGCGCCGGAGGTAATTTATAAGTGGCTTCGGACATTTGTATGGCGCTTTTTTGCACAGCAGTTTAAACGCTCGTGTCTGCCGGACGGTCCAAAGGTGGGCAGTGTTGCCGTTTCGCCGAGAGGTGATTTGCGTATGCCAAGCGATGCGGCGGTGCAGTTGTGGATAAAGCAGTTAGATGATATCCGGGAAGAATATCATTTTTAAATTTACTATGAAAAGAGCGGCAGAAGACCGCATGAATGGAGGACATGAAAAATGGCAAAGAACAACCGGCCACAAAACCAGCAGGAACAAAAAGTAGTGACCAAGTATGACAAGAAAGTACAGAAACGAAAAGAAGCACAGCGCAAGGCAGAGCGGGATAGAAAAATAGCCGTATTTGCCTGCATTGCGGCGGTAGCGGCAATTATCGTGATAGCAGTGTGTGTTGCGGTATCCAATTATACAAAGGTGCATAAGAAATTTATCGAAGTTGATAACACACCGGTCAGCCAGATTGAATTTGACTTTTACTACGGCGTGGCAAAATCAGATTTGTTAAATTCTTCTTTATACGGCACAATGACATACGCATCTTATTTCACATCTTATATGGGATATGATACAGGTAAATCCGATGCAAGCCAGAAATACGCTTCATCAGATAACACATGGTATGACTATTTTGCCAATACGGCAGTTACGAAAATCAAGGAATTTAAGGCGTTAAACAAGGCAGCGGACGATGCCGGTTTTACATATAATACGCTGGAAGATGATTATAACAGTTTTATTGAAAATATTGCATCCGAAGCAGACAGCAACAGTATCAGTGTAGGGGAAGCCTATAAGGAGCTGTTTGGCAGTCATGCAACAGAAAGCAGTATTAAGCCGTATGTAGAGAAATATTTAAAAGCGGCGGCTTATCAGAAAGAATTACAGACAACACTGGCGGCAACCGATGATGAAGTAGCGGCTTATTATGCCGAAAATAAGGATAACTACGATACGGTAGATTACCGCTCATTTACAATTACGGCAGAAACAGCCGGTGATACGGCAAGTCTGGCGGCGGCAAAGACGAAAGCAGATGCCATGGCGGCGGCTGTAACAGATGAAGCTTCCTTTGCACAGGCATGTACCCAGTATGCCGCAACCGATGAAGATAAGGAAAAATATGCAGACGAAACAGCTTCTTTAAGCAAGAGTGCAAAAAAATCTTCCGTAACCAATTCATCGCTTGCAGACTGGTTATTTACACAGGACAGAAAAGCCGGTGAAGTAACGGTCATTGAAGATACAGACAATTCAGCTTACATTGTGGCATATTTTATCAGCCGCAGTTATGATGAAAGCAACAATACAACGATTGCAAACCAGCTTCTTTCGCAGAAGTATAACGAGCTGATTACCGGTTACACAGACAATATGAGTGTAAACAATATCAAAAACAGAATTAAAATGCTTTCAGAATAAGAAAGGATTATGGCAAAGTGAAACTGGATTTGGGAAATTATCGGTGTGCAATTTTTGATTTGGACGGAACACTGCTTGATTCTACGTGGGTGTGGGAAAAGATTGATATTGATTTTCTTGCAAAACGTGGAATCGCCGTTCCGGCAGATTATATGCAGGAAATCCGTAACCACAATTTTATTACTGGTTCAAAATATGTCATTGAACGCTTTCATCTGAATGAAAATGCAGAGGATATTGCAGCAGAGTGGCATGAAATGGCACAGGAGCAGTACGATAATGTGATTACGTTAAAACCGGGAGCCGGTGCATTTTTAAGAAAATTAAAGGCACAGGGCATGAAATTGACGGTGGCAACCTCGTCTACGCATACGCTGTTTGAAAAATGCTTAAAACGCAACGGCATCTATGATTTGTTTGACAGCTTTACGGAAACGCATGAGGTAGAGCGTGGCAAGGGATATCCCGATGTCTATGAACTGGCAGCTTTACGCTGTCAGACGGATACGGCACACTGTATCGTGTTTGAAGACATTTTAAAGGCAGTGCAGGGCGCAAAAAAAGGCGGATTTTATACGGTTGCCGTGTATGATGCGGCATCCGCGCAGGAGCAGGAAGAAATTAAAAAATTGTGTGACAGATATATTTATGGATATGAAGAATTGGAGTAGAAATGCAGAAGAAGTATTTATTATTTGACTTAGACGGAACACTGACCGATTCTAAGCTTGGCATTACTAGATGTGTGCAGTATGCACTGAAATCACTGGGCATTGACGAACCGGATTTAGACAAGCTGGAGTGTTATATCGGACCGCCGTTAATCGACAGCTTTCAGCGTTATCACGGTTTAAGCTTAGAGCAGGCGCAAATCGGTGTGGCTAAGTACAGAGAGCGTTTCCGTGACACGGGAATTTTTGAAAACGAAGTGATTGCGGGAATCCCGGAAGTTTTAGAGGAATTAAAGAAGCGCGGCTATGTCATGGCGCTGGCAACATCTAAGCCGGAAGAATTTGCACTGCGTATTACAAAGCATTTTCATCTGGCACAGTATTTTGAGATTGAAGTGGGCAGTGGCATGAACGGAGAACTTAAGTACAAGGCAGATGTCATTGCGGAAGTGTTAAGACGCATTGCACAAAAGCACCCGGAGCAGGACATGGCAGAAATTGAAGCCGATTCGGTAATGATTGGCGACCGCGTGCATGATATTGAAGGTGCAAAGAAGTGTAAGATTGAGTCGGTCGGCGTGCGTTTTGGATTTGCAAAGCCGGGCGAACTTGAAGAAGCAGGCGCAGATGAAATTGTGGCAACACCGGAGGAACTGCTGGAGGTGTTTGGGTAAAGCATAAAAGAAAACTGCAAATGTCATGGGAACAGTCATAAGGAAAAATTATCATAACAGGACAGCAATCAACCTACGATTGCTGTCCTTTTTTTGCGTGATACGGAGAAAATGTAAAAAACAGAAATTGCTGCTTGACAAATGGATATATTCGAGGTACTATTAATTCACAGTAATCCTACTAAACATATATGATATAAGAAAAGAGAGGAAATTGATATGGGTAAAATAACAGAAAGCGCATTAGAATTAGTTGGAAAAACACCGTTATTAAGAGCGTCAAGATATGCAAAAAACGTTGGAGCAGAGCAGGCAGATGTTTTAGTAAAGCTGGAATATCTGAATCCGGCAGGTTCCGTAAAGGACCGTATCGCACTGGCAATGATTGAAGATGCAGAAAAGAACGGTATTTTAAAGCCGGGTGCAACAATCATTGAACCGACATCAGGTAATACCGGTATCGGTCTTGCGGCTGTTGCGGCAGCAAAGGGCTGTCTCTTATACACATCTCCGAGCCCAC
>ERZ1027047.1179-NODE-1179-length-10842-cov-4.696765_pt1 | contig 10842 bp, 4 predicted proteins | sample MGYA00519286_ERZ1027047 | MGnify/ENA primary metagenome ERZ1027047 (study PRJEB26926, sample SAMN06164592) | human gut metagenome | biome: ENVO:00009003; feature: ENVO:2100002; material: ENVO:00002003 | host: Homo sapiens | place: USA | collected 2012 ... | reverse complement strand
CTAGTCGTCGGCAGCGTCAGATGTGTATAAGAGACAGTTCCTTCGCTTTCGCTTTTACAAAGGCCGTTACGGAAAGTACGGATTATTCCTTCGGTTCTATTTTACCATACGCTCCGGACGGCGGAGAAATTACGTTAAAAGACGGCAGCAAACATACGATATCGCTTTTATTCCAGTTTGAAGACGGTCTGTTTGCCAAGTTCTGGCAGAAGTATGACGCCGTATTAAGGCACTCTTTTAACCAGGTGGACACAAACACCCTTTTACCGGTTCACCAGCTTATGAAAATGGATGTCTTGACCCCGGTAGCCCTGCGGGGGCAGTACATGCTTCTGGACGGCCTTTCCTATTCGCTTCCTGCGGGTAAACTGGTACCGGTAAACATTACGTTGCGTTCCCTGCGTCTGATCGGTCCCTATAATCTGGATAATGAACAGGGCATTCCCGTGTGGGGCGGTGCTTCCTACGTGTGGGTCGTATATTCTTCCAATTTGCAGGGTGTACAGGCCGGAAGGGTGGAATATTGGGAAGATTATTACCGTTATCACTGGATGTATGCTGTGTACGGTTGCCGTGTATCGAATACGATATATGACGGGTATGTTACGCCGTCAACGGATGAGGATATATTAAAAAATCCGCCCACCGCGCAGGATAACATCATAGAAAAAACTTACAAATGTAAGATAGAGGTTGAAATCGAGGTAAACGAGCGTTCCGGCGCGGCCAACTATTTTTGTTACGAAACGGAAGAAGTCGAATACCAGGTAAGGTTTGTCGCATCGAGGGTGCTTAGCTGATCCCGTCCTTTATTCTTCCTTTGATAAACCCAACTTTTGCAGCATGGAAAAGCAGAATAATATCATCCTTGCCCCGTCATCTTCACAGGTGACGGAGCTTTATAAGCTTTGGAGGGAAAACCATGCGGGGCGGCTCTCGGACTTTTACAAGTTCCTGACGTCTCCCACGGATCAGCGTGATCGTTTCCTTTCCGGACTTGAAAATAAGAGTGAGTTTAACGGAATATTCATCGTTAACACCTTTGAATTATGAGTTTGACAGCAAACATTGATCCGACGGAAAACGCCTTTACCGGAAACCCTGTTTATCTTTCGGTAGAAACTACTTCTATGGCGACTTACAATATAATGTATTTCGTGAACTTTGAATTTATGCGTTCCATATTTACCGGTAACGGTAATGGAAGTTTCAAGGTGAATATCGCGGAGGTCCTGGAAACGCTTTTTGTTGATATTCCCCCGTTAACGGACAGTTCCGAGATGTTGATAAGCCTTTCCGATAAACGGTATAACAAGGCGGTCGTCACGATCACCCTTCAAAATGAGGAGGAAGAAACGGCCACTTTGGTTGTTACTGCCTGGCGTGGCGGTATATCCAAACGGGCTTTTAAGAAATTGCATGAAGAAGGTAATAACATCTTTTCTTTGAAGTTCTTGAATGAATCCTGCAATTTCTTCTTTACCACCCGGAGCAATGACTGGCGTATAACGATGCGCGAGACGGAACTTTACCCGCTCTGTTTCATCTATCCGGAGCACGAGCTGAAAATAACGGAACTTCTTACCGGACAAAGCCTTGCAGTACCAGGCACGGCAGGGAATTTCTACGCCTTGAACCTGGAGGCCGTAAGACTTAAATTCTTTACCGATTACGGGGTACTGGCCAACCTTTTTGACGTGTATAGCGGTGAAACGTTCGCTCTCCGGATCGGGATCGAGCAAAGCCCGACGGTCCGCGAGCGTTACCGGCTCCGGTTCCTGAACAGTTACGGGGTTTACGAGGTGTTTTCCCTGGAAGGCGAGGCGAGCGTAACTCCCGGCATGGATGAAGACGAAGACGCTGTTTTCCGGCGTTACGATGAAATTACCGATGATTATTATTCGGATCGCATACGTACGGAGATACAGGAAGCCGTAACGGTTAAGACGGGATTCAAACGCCCGCAGGAAATACGCTTTCTTCTTGACCTGCTTTCCTCCGATGATGTCTACCTGGCAGGTTACGGCCGGGAAGAGATCAAGGTAATTCCTTCGGCGGAAGGGTTTTCTTACCGTGTCCGTCCGGACGCGCCGCAGAACGTGACGTTAAAGCTCACGTTTGCCGAGAAGGAGTCCAACTGGACGGGAGAAATCACGGAAAGCGGCTACCGGAAACCGCGGGTTCATTCCAAAGAGTTCAGTAAACAATTTAATTAATGTATCTATATGGCAACACAGGAGTATATCGATGATCTTATTATAGTCATTGAAACCGCGGAGGACGCGGAAAGCGTTACCAACCAAATGGTGGCGGCGGTTCTTGGCTTCTTGAACGAACACCTGAAACTGGTTTCCCAGGGTAAGGAAATCGAGGCGGAGGAAGCCGCCCGCATTGCCGCCGATGCAGCCTTGCAGAAGGCTATCGACGCCGTTTCTCTACGTATCGACCGGCTTGTCGGCAACAACGCTTCGCAGGCAATCGACAACTTTAACGAAATTCTTGCTTTTCTGGACGGGCTTAAAGACAGTGATTCGCTGGCCGCATTGCTGGCCGATATCAACGCCCGTATCGGCAGCGAAGACGGTTCACAGAGTGAAGACGGTTCCCTTTGGGGAAAGCTGAAAAGTCTGTCCCAGGATATTAGCAGTTGTTCCGAGGACATAAGCACGTTGCAGGCAGACCGTGACGAAATGAAACAGGAGTTGCAGGAAACTGCCGGGCGTCTGTCTTCCACCTTTACCAATGTAAACAACCTCTTGAACGCCGGCAGCGTTTATAGTGATCTGTCGGGGGTGTTTGCAGCATTGAAAACGGCGGGGAAGATTGACGATGTCCGGAAAAACGGCGTGATCCTTTCTTTCCTCACTGCCGACGGCTGGGTGACGAAACAATTTAAAGGCAATCCGGACACGGATTTTGAGAATGTCGAAAAGTGGGAGGATTTCGGCAGCGGCGGTTCAGGCGGCGGGAATACCTATAATGTAACCGGCAGTGTGCCGCTTACGGAAGGTTTCTATACCCTGGCTTCCGCCATTGCCGCGGTACCGGAGAAGTGGCGCGGCCGGGGGCGTGTCATCACCTTTGAAACATCGCTCGGCAAATGGGAGACGTACCAGTTTACCGGAACCGCCCTGGATGCCTGGGACCAGGAGGCGAGCTGGGAAGAGTTCGGCGGCAAAGGAACGGTAAAGAGCGTAACGGTAAACGGCGAGAAGCAGACGCCGGACGCGGCCGGTAATGTGAATGTAAACGTGGATATCCTGGAAGTGGACGAGACTTTGTCCGCCGATTCCACCAATCCGGTAGAAAACAAGGTAGTAACCGCCCGTTTTAACGAGGTGGACGCTTCCACGCTGTTTAACGTAAATGCGGAGGTAAGCGAGGATGAAACATCCGTCCGTCTGTCTTTCCAGAACAAAAGCGGCGCGGAAATTACCGCCGTGGATATCCCGGCCGGTTCCGGTGGAGGTTCCGGCGAAACGGTGGCTACTAAAATTGTCTTGAATGCGGCTGTAGATAACGCCATAATCAAGGAAGGCGGAAACGCCCGTCTTACTTATACATACGATCACCAATACACCACGGGGGATGAAAAGGGGGAATCTACCGGGCAAAAGGCGGATATCACCGTTACGATCAGGCGTGGAACAACTACCATGTATTCCCAGACGGTCAGCGATGTTTCCAAAGGCAGTTACGAACTGGACCTTTCAAGTTACTTGCTTGTTGGGAATACCGATATTTACGTAGTGGCAACCACAACCGATCCGACTACCGGCAAGAAACAGACCCGACAGGCGTTTACATCCGTGAAGGTTGTCAGCCTTTCCCTTACCAGCTCTTACAATCTGGCCGGGGCCATAGCCGCAGGCGGTTATACCCTGGCCGACACGATTAATATCCCTTATGCCGTGAGCGGTTCCGGAACAAAGGTCGTCACGCTTTATCTGAACGGCCGGCAACAGAACGCGCACACCATTACAAGATCGGGAACGACAAACGGCAGTTTCAGTTTGTCCCCCTCTTCGCTTGTGACCGGCCGGAATACCGTTCAAATGGTTGCCGAAATGGAGGCTTCCGCCGATCTCGTGTTAAAGTCTGAAAGTATCTATATTGATATTCTGAAATCCGGAGGATCGGCACCGTTCATCGGCACGATGATGAGTTTTCCGGACGGCCGTATTTTTACGGAGGACCATCTTGTTCCGCGCTTGGAAGCGGGGCAGTACGAACAGGTAAAATTTGACTTTGTGGCTTATGATCCTGACGCAACGCCGGCTCAAATGGACGTTTACCGGGACGGGGTGAAAACGCAGTCTGTCAGTGTGGCCCGTACTACGCAGACATATACCAACCGTTTTACGGAGCAGGGCGAGATCACTATGAAATTTAAGACGGGGGCCACGGAATACCCGTTTTATATCGACGTAACGGAAAGCGGGATCGACTTGCAGGAAACTACCGCCGGGCTTGTACTGAAACTTTCGGCAGCCGGGCGGAGCAACAGCGAATCCGATCCGGGAGCCTGGGATTATGGCGACATACATACGACATTTTCTGGTTTCGACTGGAGCAGCAACGGCTGGACGGGTGACGCCCTGAAACTTACGGGAGGCGCGAAGATTGAAATCGGGTACCGGCCGTTCTCCACGGATGCAACCACTACCGGGGCTACCTATGAAATGGAAATTCTTTGTTCGTCGGTAACGGACCGGCAGGGGGTGATACTGGACTGTATGGCCGGCGATATCGGTTTCCAGATGACAACGGAGCAGGCCCTTATGCGTGTTTCCGGCGGTACGGAAGTAAGTACGAAGTTTGCAAGTGATATGAACCTGAAAATGGCCTTTATTGTCGGGGCCAAGGCCGGTAAGCGGTTGCTGGAACTTTATGTAAACGGAATCCGTTGCGGAGCGGTGCAGTATGGGGCTACCGAAGGATTACTGCAGGCGGAACCGGTGAACATCCGTTTGTTCAGTGATACGGCGGATGTGGAGATCAGGAATTTCCGTATTTATAACCGTGCGCTTACGGATGATGAAGAATTGAACAATTACATGGTAGACCGGACTACGTCGGACGAAATGGTCCTGTTATTTGAAAAAAACGATGTTACGGGGGACAACGGTACGGATATCGACATAGACAAGTTACGCGCCCAGGGAAAGGCGGTTATGCGAATTGTCGGCGATGTGAACCTTGTCAACGCCACCAATAACAAGAAATTCGAGGTACCGGTCGATATCTATTTTTATAGCCCGCAGGGTAAGGAGTACGATTTTGTAGCAAGGAATGTCGGTCTAAGAATACAGGGTACATCATCCACCACTTATCCGCGTAAGAATTACCGTCTTTATTTCTTGCGCCTGGAAAAATACGGTACCACGCTGGAAGTTAACGGCGTGGATGTGCCGTCCCTTGAATACAGTTTCAAACCGGGAGCACGGCCGATCAGTATATTCTGTTTGAAAGCGGACTTTTCCGATTCTTCCGGTACACATAATACCGGTGCGGTGCGTATTGTGAACGACGTTTGGAAGAGGTGCGGGTGGCTGACACCGCCGCAGGCTGCATATAAGGGGGAATATGACGTACGTATAGGCGTGGACGGTTTCCCTATGGACCTGTTTTATGACAACGACGGCACCGGTGCGAATACTTATCTGGGAAAATACAATTTCAATAATGAGAAGTCGGAAAGTGCGATCATTTACGGTTTTGAAGGAATTGAAGGATTCAACGACGAAGCGGCCCTGAACGGGCAGCGTAACAAATGTATCTGTCTGGAGTTCCTGAACAACTCCGAGGCCCTTTGTCTGTTCGGGACTACCGACATGTCTTCTTTTGATGATGCGCTGGAATTTCGTTTCAAGGCGGACACTACCTGGGCGGATGCACACGAGGACGACAAGGCGGCAGTTACAAGGCTTTGGAACTGGATCGATTCATGTAAGGATGATCCCGCCAAGTTCCTGGCGGAATATAACCAGCATTTCGGTAATGACAGCCCGTTTGCATGGTATCTGATTACCGATTACTTTATGGCTGTGGATAACCGGGCAAAAAACATGATGCTGGCGACTTGGGACTCTCTGATCTGGTATTTCCTTCCTTACGATATGGACACGCTGTTCGGTGTGCGTAATGATTCGGTACTGAAATACGAATATACCATTACCCACGAAAGTTTTGACGATAGTATCGGTAGTTATGCTTTTGCCGGCCATGATTCCGTTTTATGGGAACTGGTACGGTCTTGTCCGGACAAATTGCGTGAAGTGGCGGAAACCTTGCGTAGTAATATGAGCCTTGAATATGTCCTGCAAGTATTTAACGAGGAACAAATGGGCAACTGGTGCGAGCGGATTTATAACAAGGATTCGGAATATAAATATATCCTTCCGCTTACCGAAGGTGTGACAACCGGCAGCGGAACCAGTTATTATAATTATCTGTATGCCTTGCAGGGCAGCCGTTACGCGCACCGTACTTATACCATTCAGAACCGTTTCGCCCTTCTGGATAGTCAGTATGTGGCCGGTACTTACCGCCGTGACAGCTTCGCGGCTTATTTCGGGTACAAGTTCGGCAGCGATAACCGGAAAATTCGGATTACGGCCTCCGAACGGTATTATTACGGGTACGGTTACACGTCCGGAACGCCGCACCAAAGCGCGGTACTTGCAGAAACGGCCGGGGCTGTGGTGGAACTGACAATGGACACGGATTTAATAGTAAACGATCCGCAATATTTCTACGGTGCAAGCCGTATTCGCGGGCTTGATCTGACGGATGTAGCCCACGCCATTGTCGGCACGTTGAACCTGAACAACTGTACGGCCTTGCGTGAACTGAATGTTAGCTGTGAGGCCGGACAGATGACACTTAACGCCCTTCTGGTGGGTAATTGCCGTAACCTTCGACAACTCGACATATCCGGGCTTAAATCCTCTTCCTTTACCGGTATGGACCTTTCAAGCAACACCAAACTTGAAACCTTCCTGGCCGGTGATACATCCCTTACCGGTGTGACATTCGCCGGCGGTGCGCCTCTGGCCGTTTGCGTCCTTCCCGCAACTTTGCAGACGCTGGAGCTCCGGTACCTGAACAAACTGACCAATGCAGGGCTGCAGCTGGAAGGCACGGCAAATATCACGCGCCTTGTGATTGATAACTGTAGCCTGATCGACTGGAACACGTTGTTACAGCAATGCAGCGCGACCAACTATTTACGAATTACCGGTATAGATATGGACGGGGACGGAAGTTTGCTTCGCGGGCTTATGACAATGGGTGGTGTTGATGAAGACGGGGGAAACGTGCAGACGTGCCGCCTGGTGGGTACGTACCGGCTTACCCAGTCCATGTCGGACGAAGAGTACGCCGCCACCTGTGCGCACTTCCCGGAACTGAATATCATTCAGCCGCAGTTTGTCTGCATAAAAATAGACCAGACGGTGGAGGACGGGGAAAAGATTACAAACCTGGATAACTCCACCGGATATGACTATAATACGGAATTTGCTCCGTCTTCCCATATCCTGGAAGTGTTGTCGAAAAGACGTTGTATTCTGGCTAAAAAGACGGCGGAGGGTGAAATGACCTGTTACCCGCTTCATGATGAGAACCGAAATAAATACGCGGATAGTGACAGCGTGGAGAACGCCACGGATGCAGTATTAACCGGATCGGAAGGTGAAGTTTACATATATGAGCCTCATTACTGGTACAAGGGAGTAACGGACGTGCTGAATCAGTGCCTTTACGGTTTTATTTCAAGTAATGAGGATGCGCCGGCAGCAGCAGGGTACACCAGTATAAGATTTACCCGCGAGGAACTGGATGTGACGGAAGGGATCGGGATTCGTAAGAATACGGATTACACAACCATTGAAGAGGCGAAGAATGAATACGAATCCGGATCGTTCGCCCTGGTGGACGTCCGGGATTACAAGCAGGTTCGTTTTCCCGGTTTTGCTTCTACTCTTTACGGTGCTGTATTTATAGATGATGCCGGGAAAATAGTAAGTCGGATCAGCGTTTCAAATGCGAACGGTTTTATCAATGGTATGTATCTGTTTTGTGCCGTTCCTGTAGGGGCTACGAAACTGGCCTTTACTTTCCTTAATTCGGCGGCCTTCGATTTCGTTTTACTCACAACATCGGAAAGTGTGGAAGCGATCGAGCCGGACTGGGTAGAGCATACGGAATGCCTGGGCGGTGTTTATGAAGCCTATCTGATTGATGATGTGCTGCGTTCTGTCAGTGGTGTTTCAAGTGTAGGAACTATTTCACAGAGCCAGGCAGTCAAATACGCCCAGAACAGGGGCAAAGGTTTCCAGCTGTTCGACTGGGAGATGCACAAGGATGTGGGTAATCTGCATTTCTTTAAATACGGTAATACCGATTCGCAGGGAGTTTGCGGATATGGAACAAACAATTACCAGAAAGTGACAGGCCTTACAAATGCGCTGGGGATGCGTGATACGGTTTCTTATTATAAGGAAAAGGGCGGTTCCAATCCACAGGCGGAAGGTGCTTACCGGGACGGTGTAAATTATCAGTCCGTCAATGTGCTGGGATATGAGAATTTCCAGGGAAACAAGGCGGAATGGTTGCAGTATGTCACAGTAAACAAGACGGCGGCGGACGGAAGGTGGTTTATTACCATGCCGGACGGAACGGAACGCGTTGTACAGGGAATTACTGTTTATAATGCGGATATTTATCCTACCCACATGGTTTGGGGCCGGTATATGGATTTGATTGCGGCCAAGGAAGGCGGTTCCACTTCCTCTCATTGGTTCGACAGGTTCTATGTGGGTACCGGGCTTTCTCGTGTGGTGTATCGGTCGTTCAGCTACGCGAGCGCGTTGGGCGGTGTTTCGTATGCGAGCGCGGTTTACGATTCATCGAGCGCGAGTGCGAGCGTCGGCGTTCGGCTTGCCTTCAGGGGCATCATACGCTGGGCGGGTAGCGTCGCGGCCTTTAAAGCCATAAATCAGGCAGATTAAGATAAAAAATAGCAACGTAAAACGTTGTGCGGGTAGCGCAGGCGTCCGGAAGTAAGACGGGTGCCGGTGCTTCCTGAAAGTACAAAGGCGGATTTCCTCATATACACTCGTGTGGTGTATCGGTCGAACAACAACGCGAACGCGTTAGGCGGTGTTTCGTATGCGAACGCGAATAACGATTCATCGAACACGAATGCGAACATCGGCGTTCGGCTTGCAAACAATTAGGATAAAGAAAAAGCGCATAAGCCTTAAAGATTGGCGTACAACAGTGGGGACGTGTCCCCGGCGTGGAGCCAAGAGGAATGAGCCTCGCCAACAGCAGCCGTTTACGGCTGGAAAGGGGAAAAATAAAGCGCAGGGCAATGGGGTTTGGTAGGAATTTTTTTCGAAGAAGCCCGGCCCGGGGAATTGAAGGCTAATTTAATTATCATGTGGAGAGAAGATAATATTATAGAAGAGATTGTCGAGGACTCCAATATAGAGGACGCCATAAAAACGGTATTGCGTAAAAGAAGACGAAAGTGCAGCTTTGCCGGGCGTAGAATACTGGCGGATGTCCCGAAGGCAGTAGAGAGGATCAGGCAGCGGATCAGGAGCGGGCGGTTCAAGCTCGGAGGATATCGGGAAATGACCGTAGACGACGGGCCGAAGGTAAGGATCGTACAATCGGTTTCCCTGGAGGACAGGATCGTTCTTAACGCTGTTATGAATGTGGTGGACCGGCATTTGAAAGTACGTTTTATCCGGACTACTTCCGCATCCATTAAAAACAGGGGTACGCATGACCTTTTACAGTATATCGTTAAAGATATAAAGGATGATCCCGAAGGAACCCTGTTCGGGTACCAGTTCGATATAACGAAATTCTATGAGAGCGTAGACCAGGACGTTTTGCTGGATGCAGTGAAAAAGATGTTCAAGGATAAAATATTAATCGGAATCCTGGAAGAGTGCATCCGCATGATGCCTAAAGGCGTAAGTATCGGGCCTGTCTCTTATACACATCTGACGCTGCCGACGACTAGTCGGCAGCGTCAGATGTGTATAAGAGACAGGCCTAAAGGCGTAAGTATCGGGCTAAGATCATCGCAGGGGCTTTGTAATTTGCTTCTGTCTATTTACCTGGATCACCGGTTAAAGGATCAGGAGGCAGTAGCACACTATTACCGGTATTGTGACGACGGTCTGGTGCTTTCCGGTAGTAAGAAATACCTTTGGAAGGTTAGGGATATCATTCATGAACAGGCCAGGAAAGCCCGCCTGGAGATTAAAAGTAATGATACCGTTTTCCCGATCACCGAAGGTATCGACTTTCTGGGATATGTAACCCGCCCGGATCATGTACGGTTAAGGAAGCGTAACAAACAAAAGTTCGCCCGCAAGATGCACAAGGTTAAAAGCAAGAAACGTAGGCAGGAGTTAACCGCTTCATTTTACGGGCTTACAAAACATGCCGATTGCAAGAACTTATTTTATAAACTAACAGGAAAGAAAATGAAAAAATTAAAAGATTTGGGCTACAAGTACAAGCCTAAAGACGGACGGAAACGATTTACCGGGGCAAGGATCAAGTCGCCCGAACTGATGAACAAGGATGTGATCGTACTTGATTATGAAAAGGATGTGCCGACGAAAAACGGAAACCGGACTGTTATAAAGCTGGAACTCGACGGCAAGGAGAGAAAGTATTTTACCAGCCTGGAGGAAACACTTTTCATTTGTGAATCAGCGGCAAAAGACGGAGAACTGCCTTTTGAAGCACATTGCGAAGGTGAAGTACTGTCTCTTATACACATCTCCGAGCCCACGAGACGCTCATGAATCT
>ERZ1027047.1173-NODE-1173-length-10919-cov-8.979566_pt1 | contig 10919 bp, 9 predicted proteins | sample MGYA00519286_ERZ1027047 | MGnify/ENA primary metagenome ERZ1027047 (study PRJEB26926, sample SAMN06164592) | human gut metagenome | biome: ENVO:00009003; feature: ENVO:2100002; material: ENVO:00002003 | host: Homo sapiens | place: USA | collected 2012 ... | reverse complement strand
TCGTCGGCAGCGTCAGATGTGTATAAGAGACAGTACATATATTATGCAGAAATATGCAAAATTTCTGGTTGCATCTTGCAGAAAAAAGAAGTATACTAGACAAAACGTGTCGCAACGTGAATTATTACATATTTTATGGAGGAAACTTTGATGGGTAAAGAGAAAGTTATTCTTGCGTATTCTGGTGGTCTGGATACCACAGCAATCATCCCTTGGTTAAAGGAAACTTACAATTTCGATGTTGTATGTGTATGTATCGATGTCGGACAGGAAAGCGAGCTGGAAGGCCTCGACGAGAGAGCCAAATATTCAGGAGCTGAGAAGCTCTACATTCTGGATGTCGTTGATGAATTCTGTGATGAGTACATCCTTCCAGGTGTAAAGGCAAATGCAACTTACGAGTATGAGTATCTGCTTGGTACTTCTTTTGCAAGACCGCTGATCGCAAAGAAGCTGGTAGAGATCGCACGTAAGGAAGGTGCTACAACGATCTGCCACGGTGCTACTGGTAAGGGAAATGATCAGGTTCGTTTCGAGATCAATATCAAGGCACTTGCACCAGACTTAAATGTCATCGCAACATGGAGACAGCCAGAGTGGACGATGCAGTCCCGTGAGGATGAAATCGCATTCTGTAAGAAGCACGGCATTGATCTTCCATTTGATGTGACAACATCTTACAGCCGTGACCGTAACATCTGGCACATCAGCCACGAAGGTCTGGAGCTTGAAGATCCATCTTTGGAGCCAAACTGGGATCACCTTCTTGTACTTGGTACATATCCTGAGAAGGCACCAGATGAGGCTGAATATGTAACTGTAAACTTCGAGAAGGGTGTTCCGACTGCAGTCAACGGCAAGCAGATGAAGATGTCCGATGTCGTCCGTGAGCTGAACCGGCTCGGTGGCAAGCATGGTGTTGGTATCGTAGATATCGTAGAGAACCGTGTCGTTGGTATGAAGTCCCGTGGTGTCTATGAGACTCCTGGTGGAACCATCCTCTTAGCTGCTCATAAGCAGTTGGAAGAGTTGATCCTCGACAGAGATACACTTGCATTCAAGAAGACAGTTTCAGACAAGTATGCAGATCTTGTATACGAAGGAAAATGGTTCTGCCCACTCCGTGAGGCATTGCAGGCATTTATCGAAAGCACACAGGATCGTATCACAGGTGAAGTGAAGTTCAAGCTTTACAAAGGTAACATCATCAAGGCTGGTACAACTTCTCCTTATACACTCTACTCTGAGTCACTTGCAAGCTTTACAACTGGCGATCTGTACGATCATCACGACGCAGAAGGCTTCATCCATCTGTTCGGTCTTTCTATGAAGGTTCGTGCAATGCTCGACCAGAAGCGTGAAGAAAAGGATAAGAATAACGATAAATAAATTTACGTGTTCTATAAAAAGAAGAACCTCGGCAAATGCCGGGGTTCTTCTTTTTTGTCTGATTATTTATCAAGCTTCAGATACTTCTCCCAGAATTCCAAAGAAGTAAACTGTGGTCTTGCTTTATGCCATTTCTTTCTGTCCCGCTTGTAATACAGCAGGATATTCTTGGCTGTCTTTAAATACTCGCCCAGATAATGGAAACCTTTCTTGTAATCTCTCTGCAGGATATAGCCTGCATTCTTCTCTTCATCGTACAGGAACATCCGCTTGTAGATATGTGGCTGCTCGATACCGATCGCAGATACTGCCTTGATATCCCGCAATGGTGGCAACAACCAGCAGAACATACAGATGATTCCATTGACAAACGGCGGGAAGAAATTCTTCTTCATCTTCACCGGCTCCTTGATGCCTGCTTCTTCCGGCGAGATAAACTTGTAATTGAGTGTTGCAAGCTCTGCATGTTTCTGTACCGGGTCGATCTGCATAAATGCTTCCGGTCCCTTGTGGAAATCATTGTATCCCTGCAGGATACACTCTACCAGATTGTACCGGTAATCAACTACATGAATTCCCATCATCATCGTCATATATCCAAGCAACTTCCACGGTGAGCCAAGTTCTTTCATCGTAGATGCTTCTGCAATCAATGCATTTCGCATGTCATAATATGACATCGATACAGACGCTTTGTTTGGTGCCTGTGGATGCCATACGCAAATACCATTGATCAGGATGACACCCTTGTCTGAATGGCGCACACCGTATTCAATATCATCGAAATGAATAAATGCAGGAATTGGGAGATTGTCTGCCTGTATCTCTGTTGTTGGAATACAGTTATACCACCAGCCACTGTAATTGATCGGTGTCTCCTGCTCATTTGCACTTACCATATCCGGCTTGCGCATGTCATAATGGCGATGATAGAAATCGTTTAGCTGCCAATGTGTCAAAGCACCTGCCTCAAACTGCATATATTTACGGTCAAGCTCAAACATCTCGCCACCAAGGATTGCGCCCTGATATTCCTTCTTCACATGTGACAGGAACAACCATGTCCGTTCTACTACGGCTGTATCAAGCAGAATATCATCATCCATCAGGATAATATGCGTAAATGGCGATGGTTTTCTATAAAACAAAGCTTCCATAATGCAGCGGGTAAATCCACCTGCACCACCCGCATTGATATTCGGGAATACATGAATCTTATCGCTATCAAAGGTATCCGGCTCGATCGTCTGTCCATTATCGGATACATAGACCTCCAGATTTCCATAAAGCGGGCTGTCCGGATTATTGATAATGTGATTCAATACCAGATTAACATTTCGTTTTAAAAACTCCTCCCGCTTAAATGTACAGATTCCAAGTGCAATGACCGGCTTCTGCGTCATCACAGCCTCTGTTCCATACCCACCGGACAATAGAACCTCCGAGATATCAGATACCTCTTTCTGGCATTTTATATTCACATACAAAATACCATCGTCTGGCAATTCCTCAAACTGCAGGTGGTATTTGTTTCCATCCTTTGACACGGAACACGGAATTTTACGACGCACAACTGCTACATACTTAGATGGCGACTCTTTCTGAATCATTTCCCGTGTACAATCATGTCCGGCTGCTACACTGCCGACTGCGTGTACGCAGGTAAACTGCAATGCTTCTTCGGACTCTACCTCAAAATAAAGGTTATCCAGATCGGTATATTTCTTCCACTTTCCAATTGAAAATGCGTTAAAATATGTCTCTAACGATATCTTGTCTTCCTTAATTCTATAATACATTTTCTGCTCCGGGCAGACCTCCTGCTTCGGAAACAAAAGCGGTTGTATAATCATAATTCCCCTCCTAGTTTGGTACATACTTTTTATTTTTTCCTAATCTTCCTGCTTTCCCATCCATCCACGCGTCCCACAACATTCGTGTGATATATTTTCCCTGACGATGGTATTTCGGGATCAGGCACATACCTGCGCCACATGCAATAAAGACCATAAACTCTGCATAGATCACAAGCTGTGTCACCTTGCTGCAATGCGTTTTCACTGCATCCAGTCGGTTCCGGTGTCCATAATAGGTTCTCCAGCCCATCCGCATGAAAAAGCCCTTCTGTTCACCCGATGGCAACACCGTTTTATGATTCAGATGTGCCGCATTGACGTTTACAATGCCGCCATACTTCCGCAGGCGCATCGAAAACTCGGTATCGTCATACCAGATAAAATATTCTGATTTCGGAAGTCCAATCTTTGCAAGGATATCTGCACGAACCATCAAACCGCAAAACGTTGCCAGATCGTAGCGGAAGCATTTGCGCTCATATGCAGATAACGGAACGTTCTTCTCCAGATACAACGTCCGGTTTGCAATCACTCTCCGGTGGATCGTCTGAATCTTTCCATCCGTATAAACCGTTCCCGAACATGCTACCACATTCGGATACCGGCGAATCACGCGGTCACATTTCTGAATATAATCTTCTGCGATCATCGCATCATCATCGATGATCAGCACCCAGTCCAGATCTTCTTTACCTGCAAGCTCCAATCCTACACGGAATCCGCCTGCACCGCCCAGATTCTCCGTCTGTTCCGAAATCACAAACCGCATATCTGCTTTGTACTGTTGCAAATACTCGTCCGTTCCATCGGTACTGCAATTATTTACGATAATAATCTTTTCAAACGGGATTGTCTGTCTGATACAATTCTCAATACATTCCTTCAGTAATTCTAACCGGTTATATGTTACAATTACGACTCCATATTTCATCTTAGTTCCTCCAGCAAAATCTGTAACGAATCGATCTGGCATTTGTTTTTAAACGCCTCCCGTTTACAGTCCTTCTTAAATGTTGCATTGGTAGACATATCCTCCAAATGCAGAATATCAATCGACGGTTCATATACCGTTTCAATTTCATGCTTGCGGCAACGCAAATATAAAAGCTCTTCCTCACGGAACATAAATGTCCGGTCGTCAAATGCTGTATCAAACTTTCCAATATAGAGCGGTGTCAGAATCAGACAGCAGCCATGCAAAACGATATTTTTGTGCCGTTGCTTGCTCGCAATCACCATCTGTATCTTATCGTCCAATGTCTCCTTAACCGGTTGCTTCTGAAACTTCAACGCAGGGAGCAGTTTATCCAGTGTTCGATTGATTACATTTCGAACCGGATAAAGTCTGGAAGTATAATACCGGTACATCTGTTTCGACATTTGTAATTCATGTTCAAAATATTCCCGCGTATGTATTTTGAGATACATATAATTGGTATAGCCGTTCAATAATGTGATATGCGGTCCAACTATTCCACACTTCGACGTCTCATACTCCTGTACAATCCGCTCTATAAAATCCGGCTGTAACAGCAATACATCATTGTTCATCACACATATATAATCCGCATGCAGCGTCTGCTTTGCATAGGTATACCCAATGTTATTTCCTCTGGCAAACCCCAGATTTTTCTCTGCTTTCAAAACTGTAATATGCGGTTGGTCTTTATATTTTTTCTCCAAATACCCCCCTGAACCATCCGGAGAACAATTATCAACAATGACAATCTCAGAACTGTGCTTCTTTGTATTCTCCCGGATTGCTTTCACACATTTTTCTGTCACTTTTGGTTCATTATAATGGAGTACCACAAACGCAAAAATAATATCTGCCATTTTACTCTCCTAAAATTCGCTGGTATTCACGATATATGTTTTCGGCATTTTTCTTTGCTGTCATATGCTCTGCCATGAAATCACGGGCTGTCTTTGCTGTCTCCCGCAATTCTTCTTTATGATTTAAAATATATAGCATCTGCTGCTTAATACTTTCTGGATTTCCGCATTGATACAGCACACCGAATTTTCCGTCTTTCAAAAGTTCTTTTGTTCCCGCTGAATCCGCACCCAGCACCAGATTTCCCGTCAGCATTGCTTCCACGGTTACACGTCCAAACGCCTCACACCGGGAAGTTACAACCGATACATCTGCCTGTGCCATCACATCGGGCACATCACTTCGAAATCCAAGCAGTTCTACATTTTCTATATGATTCGCTTTTAATTTCTCGCGCAATGCTTCCTCATACTCTTCCCCGCCTCTTCCTGCAATCATCAGCCGGTATGCATCCTGATACCCCTCCTGATTCAACAAGCGGCAAGCCTCAATCAAATCATCCGTTCCCTTTAATTCTGAAAGTCCGCCAACATAGCAAAGCTTCAATATCGAATCTTCAAATATCTGTCTCTCTGGCTTATAAAATTGATCTATGTCAATTCCATTATATATAACCTTCATGACATTTTTATGAAGTGATTTACTATATTTTTTATAAATGCTACGGGAAATGGCAATGACTAGATCTGCCCGGTTCATCAGCTTATACATATATTTCGGAAAATAGAACTCATTCCCCTGATCTTCCTCCAAAAACTCCCGGATATGCCATACATAAGGAATATTCACCTTACGGGCAGCATATGCGCCAAAATAGCTATACACCGTGTTAATATGCACCAAATCCACATGTTCCTTCTTTAGGATACCCGCCAATCCACGTGCATAGATTTTATTTCTTAAAATATATTTTATCTGTCCCAGTGTTGCCAGTATATTTCTTGGGAAATCACATGATACAACTCCTGATATGGATGGAACCACATAATATTTGATTTTGTGTTTTCTTAATAAGTTTACTCCATCGCCAGGTCCTACATAAGGTCCTTCCTTTGGAATGATCACAATCGTTTTTACATGTAATTGATTTAATTGTATTGCAAGATTTGTCATGCTTAGGAAAGCTCCAGAACTTGCATTATTATCCGAAGCAATCAATGCTACCTTCATTATTTTCCTTCTTTGACTACCTTTATTTTTTGTCATAATACTTCTACATTGTACCCAATTCCATACAAGAAAGCAAGAAAAAAAGCAACATCTTAGCTGCCCGCTAACATGTTGCTTTTCTTATCTCTCTGTCTATTTGAAGAACACGTGATTACCAATCTGCTTATAGGTTCCAAGTGTACTTGTATCCACATATCTTGCAGGACGGAATGACATCAAATCACCGATGTTGTTATTGCCTGCACACGCATCTCTGGCTGCCTGAATACAGCTTGCCTGCGCACCGTTCTGAATCAGTCCTTGCAATCTGGAATCCGATACAACGCTGAACTGGTTGGCTGCATAAACAACACTGCTGATCGTACTGCCCCATGCGCCAGACTGCAGGCGGTTCAAAATTACATTTGCTACCGCAAGCTGTCCTTCGTAGGACTCATTTCCACATTCCAGTGTCATTACAGCTGCCATCAGATTGATATCTGCATCACTCAGGGATACCGGTGTTCTGGATGAAGAGCCGATATTCGAGCTGTTGTTTGCCTGTGTTGTTGCTTCTGTTGTTGTAGAAGTCTTTTCTGTTGTTGTCTGTGTCGACTGCTTGTTCTCCTCTACACTGCCAGAAGCCTTCTTTGTCTCAGTTGTAGATGTCTCCTCAGAAGTTGTATCTTCGTCTACCGCTGTACCATCGACTGGCTCTGCAACACGATATCCTTCTGTGACTTCCATATAATCTGCACTTGCATATCCTTCGGTACCAGTTGCCACCTGAAGACATACCCATGCATCATCTGTTTTCTCTGGTGTAACTGTATAAGTTACATTCTCATAAACCGCACCGACAACCTCAGCGTCCTTATTGGCTGCTGCACGAAGATTGATACCATCTTCCTTCGCAACGGCTGTCATAGAATAATACTGCTTTGCAAGTGCATATGCCTCCTCGCCGATTGTAACATAATCTGCTTTCACATAGCCCTTTACATCACCAGACGAAATCTGCACCCATCCGTCTGCCTGTGCAAGCACATCGCCACAAGCACCGATATTCATATGGCCAACGATTGCAGAATCCGTAGATGCCTCTGCACGGACATTCACATCATCCCGATTAGCTGCACACTTATCTGTAAACTCTGCAGCTGCCGCAGCAACCACTTCTTTTTCCTTTGCTTCCTTATCTGCAGTCATAACAGACTCCAGATCTGCACGGATCATATTGGTTCCGGCTGCATTCATAGAAGTCATCGAACCATCCAGAGTCACAACCTCTTCCACATTTCCAGAAGCAACAACTGTATCTGCTTTTGCTTCTTTCCTGTTTCCAATCATAATGCCTGCGCCTGCACACATGGCAACAACTGTAACCATAATCGTAAAGGCTAAAATATTTCTAACTATGTAACGACTGTTAAATACATTCTTTGTGAGGAATAATCGCATATTCCGTACTTTTAACTTCGTTCTTCTACTCATTTCTTTCACCTTGCAAAATAATTTTGTAACTTCTTACACATATTGTTACATTTTTATTACAGAAGTATCTTAACATTATCTTACAAAGGTGTCAATAGTTTGTTACATATTTGTTACAAATGCAATCGCTAACATACCAGAACCGACATGCGTACCAATGATCGGTCCAATTGGCGCAATCATCAGATTGTCCGCCTGCATACCAGCGTCCACCGCCATCTGCTTTAATTTTTCTGCTTTCTCAATGCAGTCCGCATGTCCGATCACAGCGCGGAGTGTACTTAAATCGCCACCCTCTTCCACGGTCTTTGCAATAAGGTATTCCATCGCCTTATTTGTTCCACGCGCTTTGGAACGGATGACCAGCTTACCTTCCTCGTCCACGCTCAGGATTGGCTTGATTTTAAGGGCACTCCCGACCATCGCCTCGACAGTCGACACACGTCCACCACGTTTTAAATGGAACAGATCTTCCACCATAAACCAGTGATGCACATGTCCACGTGTCTGCTTCACCCACTCTGTAAGTGCATCCAGATCCAGGCCTTCCCGTTTCTTCCTTACGATCTCATACAGAAACGCCCCCTGTCCAACAGCGGCGGAACGAGAATCCACGCATACGATCTTTGCTTCCGGGTATTTGTCCAGCACCATATCCGCGCCAAGCATAGAAGACTGATACGAACCACTTAAGCCAGAAGAAAAACTGATGTATAAAACATCCTTTCCTTCTTTCACATATGGCTCAAAAAAATCCTGATACATCGCCGGATTGATCTGTGACGTCACAGGCATCGCACCCTTGCGCAGGCGCTCATAAAAGCTTCCAATGTCACCGTCACGCTCATCCAGATAATATTCGTACACCTGCTCCTCAATCGAATAGGAAAATGGCACGATAGGAACTTCTAATTCCTTTACAACCGAGATTGGCAGATCGGCTGTTGAATCACTTATAACGATATAATCTCGCATACAATCTATCCTCCAATTTAATATCCATAATACGCATCCAAGCCATCTGCAAGTCCCTGAATGATTTCTTTCTGGTAATCCTGATCGATCAGTTTGGATTCCTCCTCTTCATTACTCAGATATCCAAGCTTGATCAGTGCGACCGGCTTTTCACTCCAGTTGATGGCTGTCATCCGGTCTGTCTCGTAAATTCCCTGATTTGTACATGCCGTATTATCCAGAACGCCCTGAATCAACCGCGTCGTCAGACGGTAACTGTCATTGTACAAGTCACTGTTAAATTCGCTATCTGGCGTCATACACACACCCATCACACCAGTCAGGGAACTATTCTCACTAAAATTCATCTGAATACGCACATATACGGTTGCCTCCGAATCATTCGCAAGCAATGCACGATCCTTGTTCGACAAATTGATCTCATCGGTATCTCTAGTCATCAGCACCTGGTAACCACGGCTTTCCAGTTCTGTCTTTAACAGATTCGCATAAGTCAGATTCAGTTCACTCTCTTTTGTTCCAAGTGTCGTACCAACATTTCCCGTAGATGCACCCTGTTTGGTCACATCAGTATTCGGTCCGATCTCGACCTGTTCCGCATTCACAACCGCCTGATTGGCTGGATCAAGCATAACGATCTTCTTTACCTTCTCGGCATCGCTTTTTGTCGCCGTATCCGTCGGTGTCTCTTCCTCGGTTGTATCTGGCAGGGTTCCGGCTGGCGGTTCTGTCTGGATCACATATTCGGAATACACGTAAAATGTACTGCCATCCACCATAACCTTTGTCCACTCTTCATTGTAACCGACACGATTTAATATCTCTCCACCCGGAAGCAGCTTGTAAATATCTGCGTCCGTGGATGCTGCCACGCGGACATTGATCGTCTCTCCCAGTGTTTTCACATAATCATTTGTAATATAGTACCCATCGGCATCCATCGGAAGATCCGGTTCCTTCGCTGCATCCGCATTCGTTGCCACAACTGCAGGTTCTGCCGTTGTAACTGCCTCGGTTGTTCCATCCTGTTTCTTTCCGCAGCCTCCAAGCAGTACCATACAAACGGCGCCAATCAGCCAGCCTGCCAGTTTACTTCTTCGATTGATTTTTTTCCTCATAGCTTGTTACTCCTATTTTTATATCTCTGTTCATCTGTAAAAAGCGTATTTATAAATAGTATCATTCCACGCAAAAAAAGACAAGATGTTTTCCGCATCTTGTCTTTTCCAATCTTTTGAAATATAAAATTAGAAACAAACGATCACGCCGCCACGGCTCTCGTACGTAGAGCTAATCCCTTTTGCTTCAAGAATCTTTACATCTGTGAAGCCAAAACGCTCCATCAGAATTTTTCGTACATTTCTGCAACGATCCAGACTTCCACACTGAGTGATACGAACCGGTTTTGTATTATCATAACCTTCCTTCTCAATATGGGACAACAGTTTATTTAATGCTTTATTCATGCCGCGTGCCTGATCAAGCTGCTGAATCTCACCATCCACACCATGCAGTACCGGTTTAATATTTAACATGTTGGCTGCCAGTGCCTTTACCTTTGTGATTCTTCCATTCTTACGCATTGTATCCAGGCTGTCCAGTACGAAAAGTGTACGGATCTCTCCAACATATTCCTCTGTCTTTTCCACGATCGTCTTGAAGTCAAGCTCCTGTAAAATATAACTTTCCAATCTCTCACAAATCAGATGCTGTGCTGCCGCTGCAGACTTCGAATCAAACACATGGATCTTTACATCTGGATGATTCTCCTGATAGATCTGCTTTGCAAGCATTGCACTGTTGTAGGAGCCGCTTAACTTGGAAGAAAGTGTCACTACAAATACATTTTCCGCACCTTCAAAATGCTGCATATAATTCTCTGGTGAAGGGCAGGAAGAACGAGGGCATTCCGGGCATCGGTCTACCATATCCAGATATTTCTCCTGATCAAAGGTATCATCATCAATCACATCCGTATCCCCAACTGTGAGAATCAACGGTACCCGGCTGATATATTCCTTTTTCAAATCCTCGGCTGTAAAATCACAACAGCTGTCTCCAACAATCTTATATTTCATAGTTTTCGCCTTTCAACTCTTTTAGAACTATTACACGTGGTTTTTAATACTACATATGATAGCATGTTAAAACACGAATTGCAACCTATTCTTATACGAATTCATAAGTTTTTCATGATTTATAAATTATTTATCTTTTAT
>ERZ1027047.1156-NODE-1156-length-11036-cov-3.881978_pt1 | contig 11036 bp, 8 predicted proteins | sample MGYA00519286_ERZ1027047 | MGnify/ENA primary metagenome ERZ1027047 (study PRJEB26926, sample SAMN06164592) | human gut metagenome | biome: ENVO:00009003; feature: ENVO:2100002; material: ENVO:00002003 | host: Homo sapiens | place: USA | collected 2012 ... | reverse complement strand
TCGTGGGCTCGGAGATGTGTATAAGAGACAGCCCGTTCACGCCGAACGACGCGTACCTGGATACCAACGGAAACCGGCTCATAATTATCACAGGGCCGAATATGTCCGGTAAATCCACGTTCATGCGGCAGACTGCGATAATCGTGCTGATGGCGCAGATAGGCTGCTTCGTTCCGGCGGCGTATGCGAGAATAGGCGTGGTGGACAAGATATTCACTCGCGTTGGAGCTTCCGACGACCTTACATCGGGGCAGTCCACGTTCATGGTGGAGATGAACGAGGTCGCGGATATTCTCAGAAACGCCACGAAAAAGAGCCTGGTTATACTTGACGAGATAGGTAGAGGAACATCTACCTTTGACGGAATCTCCATCGCCAAAGCGGTGGCGGAATACATCAGCGGAAAGAATATCGGCTGCAAGACGCTGTTCGCAACGCATTACCATGAGCTTATCTCAATGGAGAAGGAGTACGACGGAATACGCAACTTCAGCGTTGCGGCGGTCAAGCGCGGCGACGAGCTGAAATTCCTGCACAAGATATGCGAGGGCGGAACTGACGACAGCTACGGAATCGAGGTCGCGAAGCTCGCCGGACTTCCGCAGAAGGTCATTAACCGCGCCAAGGAGGAACTGAAGGATCTTGAAGTTCTCGGCAGGCAGAAGCTTTCCGAAACCATTGAAAAGACCGCCGACCACCAGTTCAGCTTCAACGCCATAAACGAGCAGAACGCTATTGCTAAGCTGCGCGCCGCGGATATCAACACCATGTCCCCGATGGACGCGCTGATGTTCATAAAGGATATAAAGGATACATTATAAAGCTGCCGGGAGTCCGGCTTAGACTGGAGCAACAATGCCAAAGATAAACCTGCTAGACAAGAGCGTATACGAGCTTATCGCCGCCGGAGAGGTAATAGAGCGACCCTCCTCGGTGATAAAGGAGCTTGCGGAGAATTCCATCGATGCCGGAGCCACCTCCATAACCGTGGAGATAAAGCGCGGCGGAATCTCCTACCTGCGAGTGACCGACGACGGCTGCGGAATAGCCTACGAGGATATCCCGACGGCGTTCATGCGGCATGCTACCAGCAAGGTGTACACTCAGGACGACCTGGACAGCATTAATACGCTGGGATTCCGCGGCGAGGCGCTTGCCTCCGTGTGCGCGGTAAGCCGGGTGGAGCTCATCACGAAGCAGCGCGAGGACAAGCTTGGGAGCCAGTACCGTATTGAGGGCGGCGAGCCGATGGAATACGACCGGGCAGGCTGCGCGGACGGGACTACCATCATTATCCGGGACCTGTTCTTTAATACTCCGGCGCGGCTGAAGTTCCTGAAAAAGGACGTCACCGAGGGAAATTACTGCGCCTCCGTGATCGAGAAGCTGGCGCTTAGCCACCCGGGGATATCGTTCCGATTTATTCGCGATGGTAGGCAGACGATGATGTCCAGCGGCGACGGCGAGTATTACAGCGCGGTCTACGCGGTGTTCGGCAAGCAGTTCGCGACAGGGCTTATCCCGGTGGAGAACGTCTACCAGAACACGGCGGTAACGGGATTCGTGTCCTCGCCGCTGTTCACCCGGGCGAACCGTTCCATGCAGCATTTCTTCGTGAACGGCAGAAGCGTGAAGAGTCCGCTGTGCTGCGCGGCTCTGGAGGAAGCGTTCCGCAATACGATAATGGTGGGAAAGTTCCCGTCCTGCGTGCTGTGTGTGAATACCGACCCGGCGCAGGTGGACGCGAATATCCACCCCACAAAGACGGAGGTCAGGTTCACCAACGAGAAGATAGTGTTCGACGCAGTGTATTTCGCGGTCAAGAACGCTCTGATGGGCTACGATGAGAGCCGCGAGATAAAGCTGACTCCGGCGCCGGTGCAGTCGGTGCAGAATATTCCGCAGCCCGAGCGTGCGAGGACTGTCGAGCCGCAGCGGACAGCCTCCGCTGTCGTGATTGAGGAGCCGCCCAAGACCATGCACATTCCCTCCGGCAGGGACGCGGTGCTTCCCGGAGAGCCGGAGCCGACGAAATACACAGTCCGCCAGGAGCAGCCGTTCCGCATGAAAACTGATGAGCCGAAGGCGGAACAGACGTTCATTCCGGAAATGACTCCGGAAAAGAAGCCGGAGCCTGCTGAAACTCCGCTGTCCGAGCTTCCGGGATTTGCGTTCCTGAGCGAGAAATCCTTCGAGAAGAAGCCGGAACCGCAGCCGCAGCAGACCGCGCAGCCGGAGCCGTGCGAGGAACCCCCGAAGAAGCAGATACGCGTCGTTGGGGAGCTTTTCAAGACCTATATAGTCTGCGAGAGCGACGAGGGAATGATACTCATAGACAAGCACGCAGCGCATGAGCGCGTGAACTTCGAGCGGCTGAAGAAGGGATTCGACAGCTCTGCGCAGCTGCTGATACAGCCGGAGGAGGTATACCTCAGTCCGGAGGAATACAACGGCATGCTGGAGTATTCCGACAGACTGGCGGCGGTTGGCATAATCATGGAGTTCAGCGATGGCAGGGCGCGTATCACCGGGCTTCCGCAGATGCTTGACAAGGTGCCACCGGCGGAGGTGGCGGAGTGTATTGCGAAGCTGGTAGCGCAGGGGAATACCAACGCCGAAGGGGAGCTTTTCGACGATATGCTGCACACCGTGGCGTGCAAGGCTTCAATTCGTGGCAACGAGGACAACGACATAAGAGAGTTACAGGTTCTGGCGCAGGAAGTATTCAACAATCCGGATATCCGTTATTGTCCGCATGGCAGACCGGTTCTCACGCAGATCTCGAAGAAGCAGATCGAGCGCTATTTCGGACGTGTTACCTGAGGAGGCGGCATGAACAAGATAATCGTGGTCAGCGGTCCGACCGCCTCCGGCAAGACGGCGCTGGCGGTGGAGATCGCGAAGAAATACGGCGGCGAGGTGATCTCCGCTGACAGCATGCAGATCTACACGGATATGGACGTTGCGAGCGCAAAGGCAACGCCGGAGGAACAGCAGGGGATTCCGCACCATATGATGGATTTCCTTGACCCGGCGGAAAGCTTTTCCGTGGCGGACTGGGTGAGAATGGCGGGCAAGTGCGCCAACGATATCCTCTCCCGGGGTAAAATTCCGGTGATATGCGGCGGCACGGGGCTGTATATATCGTCCTTCGTGGATAATCTGCAGTTCGATGAATCGGAGTGCGACTACGCATTCCGGGAGGAAATGCGCAGATTCGCCGAGGAACACGGCGCGGAAGCGCTGCTGGAAAAGCTCCGTGAGGTGGACCCGGAAACCGCCTGGGAACTCCACGCGAACAACATGTCCCGGGTTATCCGGGCGCTGGAGGTCTACAGGACCACCGGGCATACCATCGCAGAATCCAAGCGCGCGTCCAGGAGCGCGCCTTCTCCATACGAGTTCATTCTGCTCACGCTGGATTTCGAGAACCGCACGCAGCTCCACGACCGCATAAACCGCCGCGTGGACCTGATGATCCGGAACGGACTTGAGCAGGAGGCACGCGCGTGCTTTGAACAGCCGGAGCGCCCCACCGCGGCGCAGGCGATAGGCTGCAAGGAGCTGTATCCGTATTTCCGGGGCGAGAGGACGCTGGAGGAATGCGTGGAGGAGCTGAAACTCCGCACGCGGCAGTACGCGAAAAGGCAGCTGACCTGGTTTCGCCGGGACAGCAGATTCCACCGTATCGTCGTACGTCCCGGCGACGGACTTGCAGAAGTTACCCGAATGGCGTCGGAGATAATCGACAGGGAACTATGAAAGAGTGAAAATACCAGGATATGTAAATATGTTCCGTTATATACCAGATAATTCAGAAAAAGATAAAACTTTTTCTGAATTTTTTTTATTTTTCTCAAAAAAATTATAGCTTTTTTTGAAAAAGTATGTTATACTAGTCTATATAGGAATACTATGCAGTCATGCAACTCGTGTATTTCTATCGGGGTACAGGGGAAATCCCTGCGTATTGAATTGCAGAGAGAGAAAAGGTGATTTAGTATGGCAAAAGACATCAACTTACAGGACGTGTTCCTTAACCAGGCAAGAAAGGACAAGATCCCGGTAACTATATACATTACCAATGGGTTTCAGTTCAAGGGCGTTGTCAAGGGCTTTGACAATTATACGGTGATACTTGATACCGACGGCAAGCAGAACCTCATCTACAAGCACGCAATATCCACTATCACACCGCTCAAGCCCATCTCTATTCTTGACGCCTACGAAAAGGCAGACGAAGAGTAATGGAATCCCGGTGGACGTCTATTATCATCATCGTGCTGGCGCTGTTCGTGTTTGTGTTCTTCATCGGTCAGGTCTTTTTTGCTGACGGTGGGAAGGTCAACACGGAAACTGCGTATACATACAGCATGACTGAGGATGTTCCGTTTGAGGGAGTGTTCCTCCGGGACGAAACTGTTGTGTACAGCCCCGGCAGCGGAGTGCTGGATTACGAGCATTCCGATGGCTCAAAGGTGGGGAAGAGTTCCGTTATCGCGCGGCGCTACCGCAGCGAGGCGGATATCGAACGCCGCCGCGAGATAGAGAAGATAAATGAGCAGATCGCCGTCCTTACCGACGCGCAGAAGCTCGCAGGAACTGACAACAACCAGCTTGAGAATATCTCCAGTCAGATAAACGAAAGGCACTCTATGATCCTTGAGAGCCTTATCGACGGGGATTATTCCGCGGCGCAGGCGCAGGAAACCGCAATGCTCGGGGTGCTCTCCAAGCGCGAGATCTCCCGCGGCGACGTCAGCGGCTATGAAACCAGGATCGCAGCGCTCAGGAGCCGCCTTTCGGAGCTCCAGACAATGCTTTCCGGCGATGTTACCGATATCTACGCGGACGGCACCGGGTATTTCGTCAGCCATGTTGACGGGTACGAGGTCAAGCTCTCCACGGCGGATTCCGGCAGCATCACCGCTGACCAGATCGACGAAATAATCAGCGAGCCGGACCTGGGCAAAAGTTCCGGCGCTGTCGGAAAACTCATCGCGGATTATCGCTGGAGGGTAGCGGCGGTGATAGATTCCGAGCAGCTCTTCGGCTGCTATGAGGGAAGCACTGTGACGCTCAGGGTTCGCAGTGATCCAACGCCGATAGAGGCGGAGATCATTTCCATAACGGACAGCGGCAGGGGCGACGGAACCTCCGTGTACGTCTTTGAGTGCGACACGCTGACATCTTCGGTGGTGTCGGGCAGGACGGCGCAGTTCAAATACATCGTCAACAGCTACGGCGGACTTCGGGTTTCCAGAAGCGCGCTGAGGTTCAATGATGAGCAGGAACGCGGTGTTTTTGTTGTCGTTGGCGGAAAACTGGTGTTCAAGAAAATCAACGTTGAATACTGGGGAGATGATTACCTCATCTGCACCCAGGAGGACGATGGCGATTACCTCAAGCTTTACGACAGAATAGTAACAGAAGGCAAGGATTTGTATGAAGGAAAAGTTGTTGAGTAACACCCAGACAAGCTTTGACGACATAAAAGAAAGCTATGCCAGGATCTGTGAAAACATAGAAAAGGCAAGAGTTGCCGCCGGACGCACGGACAAAGTGCGGCTGATGGCGGTGACCAAGACTGTTTCACCGGAGCGTATTAATTACGCTATCGGGCTGGGAATAGACCTGCTGGGCGAAAACCGCGTGCAGGAGTACATGGACAAGCGCGGGCAGTATCAGCCGGCAGAGGTGCACTTCATCGGCGGATTGCAGAGCAATAAGGTCAAGTACATCATTGATAAGGTTTCGATGATACATTCCGTGGATAATCTGCGGCTTGCAGAAGAGATAAGCAAGCGCGCGGAGCAGCACGGACTCGTCATGGATATACTCGCTGAAATCAACATCGGCGAGGAGGAAACAAAGGGAGGCGTCACACCGGAGAGCGCGGAGGAATTCTGCGCGCAGGTGAGGGAGCTTCCGCACATCAGACTGTGTGGTCTGATGACAATACCGCCGCCCGGCTGCGGAGAGGACACATTTGAGAGAATGCAGAAGCTTTTCGGCGACCTGGGTTCGGACAAGTCCGTCAATCCTGACGGCGCGTTCGACACGCTCTCCATGGGGATGTCGGGAGATTACGAGATGGCGGTAAGGCACGGGTCCAATATTGTCCGGATAGGCTCAGGGCTTTTCGGATACAGAAAATATTTATAATAATTGGGAGGAAATATCATGGCACTCAGCGATTTATTTGCAAAGTTCAGACAGAACGACGAGGAATTCGAGGACGAGAGCTACGCAGGCGGCTACGACGACTCTTCTTCCGCTGTAACCGAAGAGGAGGCAGAGGCTCCCTCCAGATTCACTGCGCCCCGCGCAAGCGAGAAGGTCATCAGCATGCACAACAGCGGCTACCACGGCGCTTCCGTCAAGGTTATCCAGCCCCTCAAGTATGAGGACATCATGAAGGAGCCGGTTCGCTTCCTCAGAGAGAACACCAGCGTTGTGCTGAATCTTGAGAAGGTTGCAAGCGTTGATTCCAGAAAGAGGATTGTGGACTTCATGGCTGGCGTTGTTGCGGCTATCGACGGTCGTATCGTAAGAATTGCAGAATGCACATATTTTGTTGTTCCGAGATCCGTTGACCTCAGCGGCGACATGATGGAAAACGAGCAGTTCTGATCATGAATCCTGGGCTGCTTACTGAAGAAGAACGTTTCCTTTCCGCTCACATAGCCGACCTCCAAAGGGCGGCTGAGCGGACCGGCGCGCCGAGATTCTCGGCGTTCCTCAACGAGCGCGAGGCGGTTGTCGCCCGGTGCGCCGTCCATGTGGAGCCGGTGTTTTACGGAGGTCACGCCGGGGCTATGCGCACTGTGTGCGGCTTCGTCGGTGGAACCTATGCGGAGGAGCTTCCGCCGGAGGATATCTTTCCGGTCGGGGCAGTTACGTTCAGTTTCAGAAAGAGCGACGCACTGACGCACAGGGAGATTCTGGGCGCATTGATGTCGCTGGAGATAAAAAGGGAGCTGCTCGGGGATATTCTTACAGCGGAGGGCTACGCTGTCGTGTTCGTCCATGAGAATGCCATTGAACTGGTGAATTCCGTGGACAAGATCGGCAGGGTGGGCGTCACCGCGGAAATCGGCGTCACAATGCCACTGCCGGAGCAGAAAGTCCAGCGGACGGAACTCACGGTTTCGTCGCTCAGGCTGGATTGCATCGTCAGCGCCGCCGTAAATACTTCAAGAGAAAAATCCGCATCGCTCATTAAATCGGGCATGGTCAATGCGGACTTTTCACCATGTACAAATGTAAGCGCAGAGGTCCGGGAAAATACCGTGATCTCAGTAAGGGGAAGCGGCAGGTACCGCCTCTCAGAAATTACCGGAGAAACCCGAAAGGGAAGGATCCGCATAACTATCGAAAAATATCTCTGATTCTCAGAGTGATACATATCGCACCGTTAGCCGCACTGCGGCGTTTCAGGAAGGAAGTACAATACAATGAATGCTAAGGACATTTTGTCAAGACGTTTCGAGAAGGCTACCTTCAATGGATACAAGACAGACGACGTTGACGAGTTCCTGCGCGAGGTATCCAGCGAGTATTCCCAGCTCCAGAAGGACAAGAACGAGCTGGAGCGCAAGCTGGAGGTGCTTGCGGACAAGATCCGTGAATACCGCGACGATGAGGACGCCCTCAAGGACGCGCTTCTGCTCGCCCAGAAGCAGGGAAACCAGATCGTCAGCGATTCCAAGGCTGCCGCTGAGAAGCTCCGCAAGGAAACCCAGGAGGCTGTCGATAAGCAGATTGCCGAGGCTCAGGCAAAGGCTGACAAGATCAGCGCAGACGCCGATGAATATGCAAAGCGCATAACCAAGGAAACCAACGAGCGTGCCGACAAGATGATAAAGGACGCCCAGGCAAAGGCTAAGGATATCGACATTCAGATGAAGAAGCAGATCGAGATCCAGCAGAATATTCTTCAGAAAACGCGCAAGGAGGCTGACGAGTACAGGAACCGCCTTCTCACCGCGTATAAGTCCCACATGGATCTTATCGCGAAGCTGCCGGAGATGTGCGAGAACGAGTATATCCGCAACACCGCCGCCGAGGTAGAGAAGCGCGAGGCTGAGAAGGCAAAGGCTGCCGCTGCTGCAAAGCAGGCCCCGAAGCCGGCTCCCGTTGAGGAGAAGCCAGTCGCTCCTGCAAAGCCTGCTCCCGAGGTGAAGACTCCCGTTGCAGCCGGAAACGCTCCGGCGGAGGAGCCGTTCCAGGCTATGCCGCACGACACGGGCAAGACTGCGGAGAACGATCTTCCGTTCTTCAGCTCCAGCCAGGAGAAGAAACCGCGCCACACTGACCTTCAGTTCGGCAAGGGCAACACAATGAAGTAAAACCACTCCGATAAACGGAGAAAGATAAATACTAAGGAGACATAGCTGATGTCAGAGGATTTCAACAACACACTAAATCTTCCCAAGACCGACTTCCCGATGAGGGGCAATCTCCCCCAGAGAGAGCCGGAGATGCTGGACAAGTGGGAGCAGGACCGCCTGTATTACGCCCTGTCTGAGAAGAACAAGGGAAAGCCGTCCTATACCCTGCATGATGGCCCTCCATATGCAAACGGTAATATCCACATGGGTACTGCAATGAACAAGGTGCTCAAGGACATCATCGTAAAGTACAAGAGCATGACCGGCTTCAACGCCAACTACGTTCCCGGCTGGGACTGCCACGGTCTGCCCATCGAGCTGAAGGCTATCAAGCAGATCGGAATTGACAGCGGAACGATCGATCCGGTAACTCTCAGAAAGAGCTGCCGTGAGTTCGCTCTGTCCTGCCTGGACGGTCAGAAGAAGCAGTTCAAGCGCCTGGGCGTATGGGGCGATTTCGATAATCCTTACCTTACCATCAGACCTGAATTCGAGGCAAAGCAGGTCGAGGTATTCGGCAAGATGATGCAGAAAGGCTACATCTACAAGGGACTCAAGCCGGTTTACTGGTGTGCAGACTGCAACACCGCCCTAGCTGAGGCTGAGATCGAGTACCAGGATGACCCCTGCTACTCGATCTATGTAAAGTTCCCGATAACCGATTCCAAGGGCAAGTTCGACGATCTCGGCATTGAACTGAGCAAGGCTTACGTCGTTATATGGACAACCACCACATGGACTCTTCCGGGCAACCTGGCTATCTGCCTTGGTCCGAACTACGAGTACACCTTCGTAAAGGTCGAGGACGAGGAGAGCAAGTCTTTCGGTCAGTATCTGCTGATGGCTACCGAGCTTGTTTCCACTGTTATGGATGCTGTAGGAATCAAGAAGTACAGCACCGTAGGTTCCTTCCTTGGCTCCGAGCTTGAGCTTATCGAAACCGACCACCCGTTCATGGGCAGGAAATCGCCGCTTATCGTGGGCGACCACGTTACTCTGGACAGTGGTACGGGCTGTGTTCACACCGCTCCTGGCTTCGGTCTTGAGGACTTTGAGGTGTGCAACAAGTACAAGGGCATGTTCAAGATAATCGTGCCGGTTAATGAAAAGGGCGTGCTGACCGAGGAAGCCGGCGATTTTGCAGGCTTAAAGACAGCGGATGCCAATAAGGTCATCGCAAAGCGCCTGGAGGACGATAACACCCTGCTTGCAATGCAGAAGATCGTCCACCCGTATCCGCACTGCTGGCGCTGCCACGAGCCGATAATCTACCGCGCTACAGACCAGTGGTTCTGCAACGTTGACATGTTCAAGGCTGAGACCGTCAAGGCTATCGAGGACGTTCAGTGGATCCCTGAGTGGGGCGAGGAACGTATCAAGAACATGGTAAACATGCGCAGCGACTGGTGCATTTCCCGTCAGCGCCGCTGGGGCGTTCCGATTCCGATCCTCTACTGTGAGGACTGCGGAAAGGTAATCGTAAACGACGAAACCATCAAGGCTATCTCCGACATGTTCCGCAGGGAAAGCTCCGATTCCTGGTATTCCAAGGATCCGTCCGAGTTCATTCCTGCAAGCGTGAAGTGCGAGTGCGGCTGCAATAAGTTCCGCAAGGAAATGGATATCTTCGACGTATGGTTCGACTCCGGCTGTACTCACGCTGCTGTTCTCCAGGAGCGTCCCGAGCTTTCCTGGCCGGCTGACCTCTATCTCGAGGGCTGCGACCAGTACCGCGGTTGGTTCCAGAGCTCCCTGCTGACTTCCGTTGCCACAACCGGCAGAGCGCCTTATAAGGCTGTCTGCACCCACGGCTGGGTAGTTGACGGCAAGGGCGAGGTTATGCACAAGTCCAAGGGCACCGTTGTACTCCCCGAGGAAGTAATCAGCAAGTACGGCGCTGACGTGCTCCGTCTGTGGGTGGCTTCCCTGGACTTCCACAACGATGTAAGAGTTTCTCCGGAAATGCTCAAGCAGCTTTCCGAGGCCTACAGAAAGATAAGAAACACTGCGCGCTTTATCCTGGGCAACCTGGGCAACGGCGACGGATTCAATCCTGACACCGACATGGTAGCGCTGGACAAGCTCAGCGACTTTGACAAGTGGGCGCTCTCCAGACTGGATTCCGTTATCGAAAAGGTAAAGGCTTCCTACGAGGCGTTCGACTTCTACCTTGCATATCATGCGATCCACAGCTTCTGCGTAGTTGACATGTCCAACTTCTACCTGGATATCGTCAAGGATACCCTGTACTGCTCCGCTGAGAAGTCCGAGGACAGACGCGCAGTCCAGACCACAATGTATATCATTCTGGACTCCCTGGTAAGACTGGTGGCTCCTATTCTGACATTCACCTCCGATGAGATCTGGAAGTACATGCCGCACAAGTCCACAGACGACCTGCGTGGCGTTCCGTTCAACCAGATGCCTGAAAAGACCGGCGTTGAGATCAGCGCTGAGTTCGAGGCTAAGTGGAACAAGATCCATGCAGTACGCGACGATGTACTCAAGGCTCTTGAGGAGAAGCGTACCGCAGGCGTTATCGGTAAGTCACTTGACGCCGGCGTGACGATCTGCGCTGAGGGCGCAGACTTCGAGCAGCTGTCCGGATATCCGGCTGTCTCTTATACACATCTGACGCTGCCG
>ERZ1027047.1153-NODE-1153-length-11084-cov-5.470306_pt1 | contig 11084 bp, 3 predicted proteins | sample MGYA00519286_ERZ1027047 | MGnify/ENA primary metagenome ERZ1027047 (study PRJEB26926, sample SAMN06164592) | human gut metagenome | biome: ENVO:00009003; feature: ENVO:2100002; material: ENVO:00002003 | host: Homo sapiens | place: USA | collected 2012 ... | reverse complement strand
TCTCGTGGGCTCGGAGATGTGTATAAGAGACAGCTTTCAACAGCGACGGTCGGATACAGCTACGGCGTATCCAAAAACGGCGTTCCGCATCAGAACTCGACAAACGCGCAGAAATATTTCGACGAGAAGGGCTTCAACGCCGTCTCGATAGACACGAAGACGAAAGAAAAAGTCCTCTATCTCACCTTTGACTGCGGCTGGGAGAACGGATACACAACGGCCGTTCTCGACATTCTCAAGCAAAAAAATGTGCCCGCCGCATTTTTCTGCACGCTCTCGAATATTAAGGCAGAACCCGGACTTATCGCAAGAATGATAAACGAAGGGCACATCGTCGGCAATCATTCGACAACCCACCCCGATTTCTCGAAGATAAGCCGCGAGAAGATGGCGACGGAAATCGAGACCTGCGACAACTACCTGCGCGAAAAGTTCGGCTATTCCTCGCCGTATTTCCGTTTCCCGATGGGGTCATATTCTGCCTCGGCGCTCGACCTCGTTTCCTCGCTCGGATATAAATCCGTGTTCTGGTCAGTAGCCTACGCCGACTGGGATGTCAACGACACAAAAGGCAAGCAGTACGCTTTCGACACGGTGACCTCGCGCCTGCATCCGGGCGCGGTTATCCTGCTCCACTCCGTCTCGCCCGACAACGCCGCCGCCCTCGGCGATATCATCGACTGGGCGCGCAAGCAGGGCTATGAGTTCCGCTCGCTCGAACAGCTGCCGAATTGAATATTTACAAAGCACAGCCCCGTCTCGGGATATCCCGGAGGCGGGGTTTTCGTTTTATTTAAAGTAATAGGAGCAGCCGAGCTTATCCAAAATCACAGCTGTATTTTCTTCGCCATCATCGCGCCGGCAAACACGGCGACAACAAGCTCTGTCACGGGCATCGCCCACCAGATCATATCCGCGCCGAGGGCGACGGGGATAATAAGTATCAGCGCGCCGCTGATGAGTATTCCGCGCGCTACGGACACGAACATCGAGGTTTTCGCGCGCATCGTCGCCTGGAAATAATAGGTCGAGTAGACATTGAACGGCAGGAGCAGGAACGACGAGCCGTATATGCGGATTATCGCCGGGGCTATTGCGAGCACCGAGGCGGTCGGGGTCATAAACAGGCAGATAAGCCCGTTGGGTACCGCGAATGTTATCGCCGCCCACACCGCGCCGAATATCGCGGCGGTTATTATATTATATCTCAGCATCTTCTTTATCCTGCCGATATTGCCCGCGCCGTAGTTCTGCGAGATTATCGGCTGAGACGCCTGACCTATGCCGTAGGAGCAGCACTGGACGAGCGTGCTGACGGAGACTATGACCCCGTAGACCGCGAGCGCGTCCGTGCCGAGATATTTCATTATCTGGCGATTGAAGAGCATCGTGAGCACTCCCATCGCCACGTCTATAATAAACGACGAGAAGCCGTTGACGGTTATCCTGCCGAAGAGGCGGAATATTTCTTTTGAAAACTGGAGGCGCAGAGTGTTGCTCTTCTTGAAAAAGTGGGTGAGCATGACGAGCGTTGATATGCCCGCGCCCATCGCCGTAGCGATTCCCGCGCCGCGTATACCCATATCGAGCGTGAATACGCAGAAATAATCGCCGAATATATTGAACACGCCGCCCGCTATGACCGACTTTGTCGCAAGCCCCGGGTCGGAGTCGTTGCGCAAAAACGACGAGAACAGGTTTATGCAGACATATATCGGCACGGTGAATTTCGGGGCTATCATATACTCCTTGCAGAGCGGCATAAGTTTTTCATTTGCGCCGAAGAGCAGGAGCAGTTTATCCTCGAACACGAGGATAATCACCCAGAGCACCGCGGATATTATCGCGCTGAACACGACCGCCGAGGTAAAATACAGATTCGCTTTTTTGCTTCCCTTGCCCTTTGAAACTCCGTAGAGCACCGAGCCGCCGATACCGGTCAGCAGACCGAAGCTGTAAATTATATTCCACACCGGCGCAATGACCGACATTGCCGCTGCGCCGTCCGGGCCGTGATACTGCCCGACGACTATCATATCGACGAGGCCGTAGATGCTCGCTATGAGCGCGCTGCCGAACGAGGCGATGAGAAATTTTCTGTAAAGTTTTCCGAGATCGTCTTTTAAAAGATCCATGACTTCCTCCTGAATAACTGTGGTGGATAAAATCAAATCGCTTGTAATAAGCGACAAGCCTTAGCTGTGAAAGATAAAGCACCGCACATCGGCTCTATAGATAATCGGGCTCTAAATAGCCGCGCCGCAGTAGTAATAGCCAACTGAGGAGAGCGAGGGAACGGCTTGCGAAGCAAGACGCACGAGCCCGTACTGTTTAAGCGAAGCGAGTTTACGGGCGAATGTGCCGAGCAACTAATTGAGAGTCACAAGCTATGTACTGCGGCGTGGCGTTGCCGGAGTCTCGGGGTAAAACCCCGAGTTTGCTTTTCTTTTGCAGGCGTTTTCTTTTTCAAACAAAAAGAAAATGCCGAAACGCGGGTAGTGCATATCGTTTGATTATGATAGGTCGCGAGGGTAGGGCATAAATCCTACAAATTCACATCGTGCCGCTGTCGCGGCAGCGGTGCGTCGAGTCGCCGCACCCTACAATGCGCCTAATAGATTCTGCGACAAATCTCATTTGCACATTTTGCTGCACAAGCATCTATAATATACACATCAAAATTCCGCATATTGATACAAAAAACCGGCTGTCGTTTTTATTCGACAGCCGATTGATTGTTTATATTTACTTTTTCATCTGCTCGCGCAGGTGGTTTGAAAGCAGAGCGAGCGACGACGCCATATTCTCGTTCTGGACGAGTATGCCGTCCGGGACGACAAGATGAACCGGAGCAAAGTTCCAGATAGCGCGGATGCCGCTTTCAACAAGCAGGTCGCATATCTCCTGCGCGCTCGATGCAGGGACAGTGATGATGCCTATATGCACATTCACCTTGCGGCAGAAGCTGCCGAGCTGGGCTATCGGGAAGACCGTCTTGCCCTGGAATTCGGTCGGCTCTTCGCACAGGTCGAACGCGGCGATTATGTTGAGTCCGTAAGCCTTGAAGCCGCTGTAGTTGAGCAGCGCCTTGCCGAGGCTGCCCGCGCCGACTATCACGGCATTATCTATATCATTATAGCCGAGGAAAGCTTCAAGCTCCGCGATAAGATCCTTGACATTGTAGCCGACCTTCGGTTTGCCGGACGAGCTGACGCTCGCGAGATCCTTGCGAACCTGAACATCATTGAGCTGAAGCGCTTCGGCAATGGTTGTGGCGGATATATTTTTCGGTGCATCCTCCGGAAGCCCCTGGATATAGCTCAGGTACATCGGCAGTCTCTGAAGAGTGTGTTTCGAGATATTCGGAGTCATAAAAATTTCACCAACCTGAAAATTATACTTGTACTGCAACTATTGTATCATATTTTTTCAGATAGTTCAAGTAAACTTCGGGGCAAAAAAATCGGGGGAGCCGCCCGAGGGCGACTCCCCTTCTCACCTGCCTTTTGAGCAGGATTTCAGTTTTTGTTCACAGCCTTAGACCGTGAAAGCAAAGTCGGTGGTATCCCAGACCTGCTTGCCGTTGTCGATGTACTTCGCGGTTGCGGTGTAATCGCCTTCGGTGAGCTTAACATTGATGGTCCAGATCTCGCCGTCGCCGTTAGAAGCGATGGAGACATTGGCGTCATCTCTGTTGAAGGTTCTGGTAGCACCCGAAGCGTAGGTTATCTTGACCTTCTTGGCAGTGCCGTTGACGGTGACTGCGACAGAATCAGCAGAGGTATTGACCTCGGTAACGCTGACAGCCGTTGCCGGCTTAGCGCTGATAACTACGTTGACTGCAAGGCCTTCGCTCCATGTATTTCTTCCATACTTCGCTCTGACAACATAGTTGCCTGCGGGAAGGTTGAAGTTAACAGTCCAGATCTCATAAGCGAGGTTGGTGCTGTTTGCATAGACCTCATTGCCCTGTGCGTCATAAGACTTGATGGAGACTCTCGGATCAAGTCTTGTAAGGGTGGTGGTTCCGCCGTTTGCATAGACGAACTGGATCTTACCAGCCTTATCGGTGACCTTAACGCGATAGTCCTGCTTGCCGCCGTAGTTCGGGGTGTCGTAGGTAACTTCGGTAACGTCGCCGATCTTAGGCTCGGGCTTCTGATCGAACGAGACTGTGAAGCCATAGCCATCGTTCTCCCAGTATTCCTTCGCCATCTTCGCATAAGCAGTGAACTTGCCTTCTGCGAGGTTAGCATTGATGAGCCAAATTTCGCCGTCCTCAGTCTTCTCTATCTTCAAGATACCGAGCGCATTGGCATCGCTTGTCATGGAGGTGTTTCTGTCAAACGTGCGGGTATTGCCGTTTGCGTCAACTATCTTGATCTTCAGAGGCTCGCCCTTGACCTTGACTGCATACTGATGCATGCCGCCGTAGTTCGGGGTCTCCGGAGTGACGGAGATGATGGAGGAGTTGCTGGCAACAAGGATAGCGTCAAATCTGACATCCTCGGTGCCCATGGTTCCGACTGCGGGATCCCAACCGTTGAAGTTGTAACCGTCGACAGACGGATCGTTGGGAGCTATGATCTGCTCGCCGACCTTCGCGGTAACAGCATTATAGAGCTGGCCGTTGACATAGAAGTTAGCGGTGTAGGTCATGAGCTCGAGAGCTTTGACTGCGTCGTTGATAGCAGCAGTTGCTGCATCGACATCAGCCTGCTCGGAATACTTCTTATTGGCAACGTCTATGGCAAGAGCTGCATCGAGAGCCGCTCTGGACTCTGCTGTGTAGGTCTTGTCATAGTCCGCCTCAGCCTTCTTCGCCTGAGCGGCCTTGACTGCTGCATCATATGCAGTGTAGTCAGCGCCTTCCTCGGTCCACTGGGAAACGAGGGTCAGGTCGGATGCGGGCATGGTGGCAGGAACTTCGACGTTCCAACCTGCGAAGGTGTAGTGATCCTTGGTGGGCTCTGCGATGTTGAGTTCAGCACCGTAGTAAACCATGGACTCTGCACCGTCAACCGTAAGCTTATACTGATTACGGCTGTAGTAAACCTTGAGAACAAGGCTGCCGTCAGCTGCGACTGTGCCGGAGAGGACGCTGTCAGCGGCGACCGTGAAGCCCTCGCGAGCCTCGGGATCGACGGAGACGGTCGCGCCGGTAGTGGCAGGAACGACCTTGACATCAGCTGCGCCGTAAGCGCCGTTGACATCCATGACATAAGTCTCAACCTTGTAGGAGACTTCGCCGGCGGAGAACTGAGCGTTGAAGGAAACATCCTCGGTGCCCATGACTCCGACTTCCTTATCCCAACCGGTGAAGACAAAGCCTTCCTTGGTGGGATTCTCGGGAGCGATGATCTGCTCGCCGACCTTCGTGGGAACGACTCTGTACTCAGCGCCGTCAACATAGAAGGTTGCGTTGTAGGTCATGACCTCGAGAGAAGCAACTGCATCGTTGATAGCCTTGGTGGCTGCATCGACAACAGACTGCTCGGAATACTTCTTGCCGGAAACTTTTTCTGCAAGAGCTGCATCGAGAGCCGCTCTGGACTCTGCGGTGTAGGTCTTATCATAGTCAGTCTCGGCCTTCTTCGCCTGAGCCGCTGCGACTGCTGCATCATATGCGGTGTAGTCAGCGCCGTCCTCTGTCCACTTGGAAACGACCGTTACGTCGTTCGCGGGCATGGTGTCGGGAAGCTCGGGCTCCCAACCTGCGAAGGTGTAGTGCTCCTTAGAAGGCTCTGCCACGGAAACAGCTGCGCCGTAGTAGACTTCGGAAGCGACACCGTCAACGGTCAGGGTATACTTGTTGCGGCTGTAGTAGACCTTGAGAACAAGGCTGCCGTCAGCTGCGATAGTGCCGGAAAGAACGCTCTCATCCGCAACGGTGAAGCCCTCGCGAGCCTCAGGTGCGTAGGTAGCGGTCGAGCCGGTGGTACCGGTAAGCTTCTCAGAAGTGGGATCGCCGTAAGTGCCGTCGGTGCCCATTACATAGGTGTTGACGGTGTAAGCGGTGTCACCTGCTGCTGCGAACACTGCCTCGAAGGTAGCGTCTGCGGTACCCATAATGCCGACTGAGGGTTTCCAACCTGCAAAGGTGTAGCCTTCCTTGGACGGATCCTTGGGAGCGACGATCTGATCGTCAACCTTCGTGGGAACCTTGGCGTACTCTTCGCCGTCGACTGTGAATATTGCGTTGTAGGTCATCTTGTTGAGACCTGCGACTGCGTTGTTGATAGCGGTTGTTGCCGCATCAACTTCACCCTGCTGGGTGTACTTCTTGCCGGAGACATCTGCTGCAAGAGCCGCTGCAAGAGCATTTCTGCTCTCCTCGGTGTATCTTGCTGCGTAGTCGGACTCGGCCTGTTTAGCCTGAGCAGCCTTGACTGCTGCGTCATAAGCAGTGTAATCAGCACCGTTCTCGGTCCACTGGGACTCAAGAGTTACATCGTTAGCGGGCATGGTCGCGGGAGCCGCGGGTTTCCAGCCGGCGAAGGTGTAACCGGTTCTTGCCTCGGGATCTGCGATCTCGAGAGTTGCGCCGTAGTAGACTTCGGTCGTTGTGCCGTCAACAGTAAGCTTGTACTGGTTACGGCTGTAGTAAACCTTGAGAACAAGGCTGCTGTCAGCTGCGACTGTACCGGTGAGAACGCTCTCGCCTGCAACCGTGAAGCCCTCGCGGGCATCGGGGGTAAGAGTTATCTCTGCGCCGGTGGTTGCTGCAACGTTCTTGGAATCGGCTGCGCCGTACTGACCGTCAAGACCCATGACATAGGTCTCAACAGTGTAAGAAACTTCGCCTGCGGAAAACTTAGCATTGAAGGTGAGATCCTCAGTGCCCATGGTTCCGACCTCGGGATCCCAACCGGTGAAGACATAACCTGTCTTGGAGGGATCGTCGGGCTTGGCGATAGCTTCGCCGACCTTCGCAGTAACAACCTTGTATTCAGCGCCGTCAACATAGAAGGTGGCTTTGTAGGTCATGAGCTCAAGAGCTGTGACCGCATCGTTGATTGCCTTAGCGGCTGCATCAACTTCACCCTGCTGGGTGTACTTCCTGCCGGAAACATCCTTCGCAAGGGCATCGGCGAGAGCCTGTCTGGACTCTGCGGTGTAGGTCTTGTCGAAGTTTGCTTCTGCCTGCTTAGCCTCAGCCGCTGCCTTAGCCGCGTTGTAAGCGGTGTAGTCAGCGTCGTTCTCGTTCCACTGGGAAACAAGAGTTACATCGGAAGCGGGCATGGTTTCGGGAACATCTCTGTCCCAACCGGCGAAGGTGTAGCCCTCACGAGCTGCCGGCTCGGAAACACTGATGGCTGCGCCGTAATAAACATTGGTCACATTGCCGTCAACAGTAAGCTTGTACTGGTTGCGGCTGTAGTAAACCTTGAGAACAAGGCTGCCGTCAGCCTTGACTTCGCCGGAAAGTACGCTCTCAGCTGCAACCGAGAAGCCCTCACGAGCCTCGGGAGTAACGGAGACGGTCTCGCCGGTAGTAGCGGACTTGTTCTCGATAGCAGCGTCGCCATAGTTGCCGGTGACATCCATTACATATGTCTCGACAGTGTAAGCAACGGTGCCTGCGGAGAATACTGCGTTGAAGGAAACATCCTCAATGCCCATCGTTCCGACTTCGGGAGTCCATCCGGTGAAGGTGTAACCCTGCTTGGAGGGAGCCTCGGGGGCGACGATCTGCTCGCCGACCTTGGTGGGAACGACTCTGTACTCTTCGCCGTCAACATAGAATGTTGCGTTGTAGGTCATCTTCTCAAGACCCTTAACAGCAGCGTTGATAGCTGCGGTCTGAGCGTCGACAACACCCTGCTCGCTGAGCTTCTTGCCGGAGACGTCAACTGCAAGAGCGGCGTCAAGAGCTTTTCTGGAAGCCTCGGTGTAGGTCTTGTCGTAGTTGGCCTCTGCCTTCTTAGCGTTGGCAGCTGCAACAGCTATGTCATAATCGGTGTAGTCTGCGGGATTCTCGTTCCACTTAGCCGTAAGAGTGATGTTCTGTGCGGGCATGGTGGAGGGAACCTCTTCCTCCCAACCCTGGAAAGCATAGCCAGCCTTCTCGGGAGTACGGGCGGAAACAGTAGCGCCATAATAATATGTATCGGGTTCGAGATCCGTGTTAGCATAAGTTATGGTGTACTGGTTGCGTGAATAGTAAATGCTGAGGACGAGAGAACCGTCAGCGGCGATGGTGCCGGTAAGGGTGCTCTTTGCCGAATCGAGCGAGAAGCCTTCAGCGGCGACTGCATCGGCAGTGATATCGGCTGTAGAATTGGTCTCGCCTGCGCCCTGATAGGTGCTGTCGGGAGTTGCCGGATAGTTGCCGGTGGTGTCCATATTATAAACATTCACGGTGTACTTTGTATCCGTGTTGTTTGCGAACTGAGCTTCGAATGTAGCGTCAGCGTCAAACGTTGCGGGTACGTTGCCCCAACCGACGAAGTGCATGCCGACAGGTGCGGCAGGAGCTTCGATGGAGCTAAGATCAACGGGATCGCCCTGGTTGCCGGTAAGAACCGCGTGAGTCTCGCCATTCACGGTGAAGGTGAAGGTGACGGTGACAACGGGGTTAGCAATAAGGCGCTTCCAGTTGTAGATAAGGTTGTTCATAGCTTCTCTGACCTGCGTGCGCATGGTCGTAGAGGCGTTGAACGAGGTCGAAACCTTCTGAGCATAAGCAAATGACTTTGAATATGCTTCCCATCTCTCCGCGTCATACTTGGAAGCATCGGCGGAGTCGATGGTGCACATCTTGATAGCCGCATCGAGGTGCGTCTTGACAGCGGCAAGCTTTATAAGTCTGGGACCCCAAAGCGCAACCTGCTGCTCAGCATAAGCAACATCGATAGCGGATATTGTGGGCATCTGCCACGCTGCAAGCGCGGTCTCCCACGCTGCGTGGTCGGTCTGCCACTGTGCATATGCCTTATCATACTTCTGCTTCTCGATCAGAGTGGCGTCATCGCCGGGCTTCTCGGGAGCAACGGGCTCCTTGGGAGCTATGGTCGAGTTGTAGAGGTTGAGAGCGCGGTTTCTGGCTTCTTTCCAGCCGTTCCAGGTGACTGAATTGAAATCGTCATAACCGAAATAGTTATAACCGTCATCCCAATAAACGGCGCCCTCTGCGTTGTCCTTGCCCTGGACTGCCTCAACGGCGGTCTTGAGCGAGTCAACAGAAGCGGAAACCAAATGCGTCTCCAAAGTTTCAACTGCAGAGGCAAGTGCCTTCTGTCTAGCTTCAAATCCTGCAAGGAATTCGCTATTGGTGTAGAGCGCAATCGTACCGGGAAGAAGCGTATATATAGCCGCATTGTTAAGGGCGGCCATATATGCGTCCCAAGCTGCATCCGCGCTGCTGTCATAATCTGTTCTTGCGCGATTCTTGCCAGCTTCTATATTGTAGAGCTCAGGAAGTCCGTAATCGTTATAACAGATAATGCGGGTAGCACCATTGTAATGGTCGGTTTTGTTACCCTTCTTTGCCGTAGCAGCCCAATTGATCGTAGTGTCAAAGCCAACTTCAAACTTTGCAATAGAAGCTGTCTCCTCCCAAAGATCAATGCTGTCATAGGCATTTGAACCTGAAATAGCATTTCCGCCATCCATTGACGCCGAGGAGGTCGCACTCTTAAGGTTGGAACTAAGGCCACCGAGATTAGCCGATGCATTAGATCCTGTATGTGCGCCCTTGCCCTTCGGCACCTTGAAAGTAACACTCTGCGCACATATCGTCTTCAGCGGGTTGGTGTTGTTCTGATTAAACAGCAGAAGTTTGGGCGGGCAATCATTAACAGACGCACTTGTCTTGTTTGAGCCCGTATTAATTCCGCTGGTATTGTTATCAACATCAGCACCATCAAGCCTGTAAGAATAGAATCTGCAAACCGAAGCATCGTTTGTCAGCTTATTTCCCGCCTCATCGAGGGCAAAATAATATACAGTAAAGACAACAAGCGTATTATTACTGTCGATTCCGCTTATCTTCACCGACCTATTATCGCCGCCATTGAGTTCCTCATTGGCAGTAAGACCGGATACCGAAAGATCCTTTTGTTTGCTGCCGTCATAGTTATAAGCAACAGCGCTCCAACTATCGATTGTATAACGGGGAAGCTTGTCCTGAGTGAAGTTATTGTTCTTATCAGTATAACCTCTGTTAATGCCCTGGCTTCCGTTATAAACCGTGAGATCAAGTTCGCTGCTGTTCTTGATTCTCTTTGAACCGGCGATCTCCATTTCCTTGAACTTTGCCTTATCAGTCAGCTTCATGACCTGAGCCACGATGTTGACGATAGGCGGAACAAGCTTGTCCTTGTTGGAATTCAAAGATCCGAGAAGGTTCTCGACTATCGAGCCGAGCTCAGAGTTCGAAACGATCTCATTGAGCGAGCCGTAAGTCTTGGTTATCGTTCCCGGAAGAACTGCGTTGAGGATATCGGTGACGAGTCTCACGATGCTCTGCTTGAGAGTCTGAGTGGCGAATGCGCCGGACTCATTCTTAACAAACAGGTCAGAGATGCAGGTCAGATCCTGATCAACGAGCAGTCCGTTGAGGATAGAATAAACAATATCCTTGAGGATAGTCTCGCTTCCGCTGTTGGCAAACTTTGCGGGAAGAACAGATTTGTCTAACAGCTTGAAGAAGATATCATCAAGAGCTTTCCATCCGTCAGAGGTATCAATCGTGGTGCTGGGAAGAAGACCTGTGTAATACTGCGGGTCAGCGGCAAGCCACTGAACGGCAGTAGTCAGCATCTTATCCATACCGTCGCCGTAGTTGAGCGCCTTCTTCAGATCACCTGCGTTGAGGTCGATACCGGGATTGACGTTGTAGGCGACGAAATCCGCAAGCATGTCAAGGATACCCTGAACAGTCTTGGGATAACCGCTGTAATCTCTTTCGGGAAGGAACTGAGCCATGAGCTGCTTAACAGCCTCCCATGCAACGCCTATAACAGTCGTGACATCCTCGGGGATGTACATATAGCCGACTGATGCGTTGATGATCGAGCGCGCAAGATAAGCGATAAGCTCTTCCCTGTCTCTTATACACATCTGACGCTGCCGACGACTAG
>ERZ1027047.1129-NODE-1129-length-11331-cov-4.052146_pt1 | contig 11331 bp, 6 predicted proteins | sample MGYA00519286_ERZ1027047 | MGnify/ENA primary metagenome ERZ1027047 (study PRJEB26926, sample SAMN06164592) | human gut metagenome | biome: ENVO:00009003; feature: ENVO:2100002; material: ENVO:00002003 | host: Homo sapiens | place: USA | collected 2012 ... | reverse complement strand
TTACAGTGTGCGGACAGCCCTGCGGTAATGCCGTTGGGCGAATCCTCAATTGCCACGCACTGTTCCGGCGGCAAGTGCAGAGCCTTTGCCGCCACCAGATAGATGTCCGGATCCGGCTTGCCGTGAAGCACCTGATCACCGCCGACAATTTGCGGAAACTGCCCAGCCAGTCCAGCCAGTTCCAGCCGCTGTTCTGCCAGTTCTTTGGAGGTGGCGGTGGCAATGGCATAAGGCAGTCCGGATTCACGGCAGAATTGCAGCAACTCTGCAATGCCGGATTTCTGTTCTACGCCGTGCTCTGCAATATATTGGGAAACCAGTTCCCGCCGGCGGTCACGTACTTTGAAATAGTCAAAGTTTTCTCCGTAAAGCTGCCGGAAGTAAGGCTGGGCGTGGGCGGCACAGCAGCTTCGGACATGCAGGGCGGCTTCTTCTGACATGGGATACCCCAGTTCCTTTGCACTTTGCAGCCAGCAGCGGAAATAGATTTTTTCCGTATCCAGCAACACGCCGTCCATATCAAAAATCAATCCGTGAATGGTGCTCACTGGTTCTGTCCTCCTGCATTGGTCAGCATCTGCCGCAGGGCTGCCAAGTCGAAACCATTTACCATGGAATCCGTGTACATGTCAGCACACTGATATGCCTGTTGGGAAATGGTTTCACTGCCCAGCAGATAACGGCACAGGCGAACGGAATCGGCGATGTTGACGGTACCGTCTAGTGTGACATCACCCTTCTGCCATGTCGGCTGTGCAGAAGTTTCTGTAGTTGATGTGGTTGTGTCACTTTCGCTGACAGAAGACGAAGCTGTTGTTGCTTCTGTAGAAGTTGTAGTTGTTTCAATTGCAGTTGTTGTGGTGGCTTCGGTAGCGGTAGTCACTTCTGTCGTTGTTGCAGGTGTCGGTGTGGGTGTTGTACCGTTCAGGTAAGCAGATACCTGCTCCGACCAGTATTTTCCCATGCAGGCGTAGCCGGCTTCATTGGGGTGTACGCCGTCCTTTAATCCCGTTTTCACATCTACAACGCTATTGATGTCTGCAAACCGAATTCGTGCTCCGGCAGCCTGCTTTTTCTCTACCAGTTCTTTGACAGAGGCATTGTAGTTGTCTACGCTCTGCTCTACCAGTGCTGTAAATTCTTCCGGATTGTTTTCATAGGAATAGCCGCTGGACTGATATGCCCAGAGCCAGTCATGCCGTACTGATACGTCAATATCCGGTACTGATGCCACGAACAGCATGCTGTTGCTGTCTATGCTGTCCAGCAACTTGTCTACCAGTTTTTCCAGACGGTCTGTAATGCCAGCATTCTGGTTGTCCAGCAGATCATTGGTGCCGATTTGCAGCAGGACAATATCCGGATCGTATGCTTCGATCATATTGCCTGTGACATTGTTATTGTAATAGGTTGTGTCAAAAATGGTTTCATACAGTCCCTGCCGACTTCCGATTTTCTCAATGGCATAGCCGCTGTAGCCGGCATGGGCGGGGTCATACTGGAATATTACGCCGTCAGAGGTGGTGTAGGAAACGGAATCAGACCAGTTGTTTTTCGGTCCTACCATATCGAAATTGGTAAACCCTTTTTGCTGCATTTCGTAGCAAAAGTATTTCCGGTAGCCGTTGTCCCCGTTGATATAGCCGTCTGTAATGGAGTCTCCCATTGCCAGAATCCGTACCGGTTCTGTAGTGTCTTCTGCGGCAACCGGTGCAGCTGCCATACCGGCTGCAAGGGGCAGTACGCCGATACAAAGGCTTGTTAAAACGGCAAGTATTTTTTGTTTCATCATATTATTCTTCCTTTCATGTAATTCCTTATTCCTGAATCAATTTGACAAGAGCATCTGTGATCACAGTGCCGCCCTCGTCATTCGGGTGTTGTCCGTAAACGGTTTTTGAAGCATCTGACGGGTCTGCCAACAGGGAGGCAACATCAAAATAAATCGCTCCGTTGTCCTTGGCAATGCCCTCCACCGTTTCGTTATAGGCAGTTCGAATTCCATCCAATTCTGGTGTCATGTCAAACGGCGGAGAGTTCCACAAAATCGTGTGAATGCCGGCATCGGTACAAGTTCTGGTGATCTTCCGGACATCTGCTTCGATTTCTTCCGGTGTGGCATGACCGGTGCCGCCATAAGGTCCGTTGATGATGTCGTTGGTGCTGAATGCCACGGTAATCAGATCTGCACCGGCAACAGCACGATTCAGCCAGTTGCCCTGCCGGGCACAGTCAGAGGCACGGGCATGGCCGATTCCCAGATTCCACAGGCTGTAATCCTCTGTGCCCAACTGATCCAGTAGCTGGGCTGCCCAGAATTGATACCCGAATTCGGAAGTCTGGCATCCCTGTGTGACAGAGTCCCCCAACGTGACAATTCGGGTCTTGACTTTTCGGTCACAGCCCACAAGCTGGGGCACAGGAATTTCATTGGTGTAGAGGAATCCCTTTCCGTCCCCTTTATCTGCATAGGCATAGGTCAGGTTAGACATGGCAATTGCCGGAATATTTGTTCCATTGACTGTCCATTCCCACAGCAGATAGTGCCCTTCCGGTACGTTCAGCGTTACAGGATCGCTCCAGAAAGTTTCGTCCGGAGCAACTTCTTTGGCGGCACTGCCGGAAAAGGTCACGGCTGCGGAAACTGTTGGTTCCACGTTGGCATCGAATTCCGTGCCGCCATCATAGACAGTTGCCTTTTCAATGGTGTAGCTGCCGCCGGACATACCCACATAACTTTCGCTGCCGTCACCCCATGTGGAATCTACCGTATTGGAAAAGTAAAACCGGTAGTCATACTCCCCTGCCGCTTCTACCGGAAACCATGCCCGATAGGTCACATGTTCTGCGTTTTTGATAACGGTATTGCTGCCAGTAGAAATCACGGTATTGGACACGTAAGTATCCAGCAGAGAAAGTTCCTGATCTGCTGTTGAAGTAGTTTCGGCACTTTCTTCTGTTGGCGTACTTGATGTGCCGCAGCTTGCAAAAGCTATGGTCAATGCTACCGTTGTTAGAAGTGCCAAAATTTGTTTCCGTTGGATTCTTTTCATACAACGCCTCCCGTCTTTTTCATCATGACTCATTGTAGCACGGCAATTTTCTTTTGTCAAGGACAATTTTATGCTTTTTCTTTTTGCAAATTTGTTTCTTAAAATAAATTTATGCACAATAAAATTGCAGTGCTGTTAGAATTTTTTATACGAAACGCTTGCTTATAGAGCAAGAATATGCTATAATAAAAATGTTCGTAAGAAAATTGGCATGAAAGATGTATGCCACAACTGAAAAAAAGGAGAATTGAAATGAAAAAACGCATCTTCGCGGGAATTACGGCAAGCATTCTTGCTCTTTCCTGTGCTGTACAAGTGCCGGCAATTTTGTCCGCTTCGGCTGCTGGAAATTATGAAATGCAGTTGAACATCAAATTGAACGGTGAAAAGAAAGCAATCAGCCCGTATATCTACGGTGTGAACGAAGCCGGAAATTCAACCAGTTTGAAAAAAGTGACAACGCATTCGCTGCGGCAGGGCGGCAATCGTTTTACTGGCTACAACTGGGAAAATAATTATTCCAATGCCGGTCGGGACTGGAACGATAGTTCTGACACAAACATGGGAGATGTAACAGACGGTCCGGCATATCAGGCACGCCGACTGTCGAAGGAAGCTGCTGAAAACAACGTAGACTACAAAATGGCAACGCTGCAAATGGCGGGTTATACTTCCGCAGATAAAAATGGAACTGTGGCAGCTTCGGAAGTAGCACCGTCCTCTCGTTGGAATAAGGTGGAATTTCAGAAAGACGGTGCACTGTCTGACACGCCGGATCTGACGGACGACACGGTATACATGGACGAGTATGTCAATTACCTGATCAATAATCTGGGGGATTCTACAACTTCTACCGGTATTCAGGGATATAATCTGGACAATGAACCGGTACTCTGGAATGATACGCACCCCCTGCTGCACAAGGACGAAGTTTCCAACAGCGAACTGATCTCCAAGTCGGTTGCTCTGGCAAAGGTGGTAAAAAATCTTGACCCCAATGCAGAAATTTACGGTCCGGCATTCTGGGGAATTCTCCCCTGTGTACAGGCAGGAAGCGGCGACAACTTCAAGGATCCGGATTGGGAAGCTGTCAAAGGACAGTATTCGTGGTATATGGATTACTACCTGAAACAAATGGCAGATGCAGAGCAGGAAAACGGCAAACGACTGTTAGATGTGGTTGATGTTCACTACTATGCACAGGACTGCGAAACAGATGACGGCATTTTGCAGGCGGCGAGAAGCCTGTACGATCCGGATTACAAGGAAAACAGCTGGCTGACACAGTGGTTTGGGGGTTCGTTCCCGTTCCTCACCAGAATGCAGGAGTCTATTGACAAGTACTATCCGGGTACCAAGCTGGCACTGACGGAGTATAATCTGGCAAACATCAGCAAGGAATCTACAACTGGAAAATCTGTAATTTCTGCCATTGCAGAAACTGAAGCGTTGGGGGCTTTTGCCGATCAGGGCGTATATCTGGCAACCTATTGGGGAACGCTTTCTCTTTGTCCGTATGTGACCAGTGCGATCAACCTTTACACTAACTATGACGGCAATGGCGGTGCATTCGGGGATACCCTTGTGGAGTCTTCCTCTGCTGACCTGTCTAAGGCGGCAATCTTTGCGGCAATTGATGGCTCTGATGACAGTGAAGTGACTACAGTGATTTCCAACAAGGATAAGGAAAATACAGAAAAAGCGGTTATTTCTCTGGAAGGCACAGACACTGACTATCAGAGTGCTGTTGTCTATGCTATCACACAGGACAGCAGCGATATTCAGATTCTGGATGTGCAGAATGATGTTTCCGGCAATCAGGTAACTGTAGAACTGCCGCCGTTGTCTGTGGCTCAAGTGGTGATTTCTGACGAAAAGACCAATGTGACAATTCCGGAAAAACCGAATATTGAAATCAAAAAGACCACTTACAATATCAGCGATTTGTCGACAAATACCGCAGGCAATCCGATGATTCCGCTGGGTGACAAGGAACACCTGAAAGAAATTATTGTGAACGCTACTGTATCTTCGAATGCCGGATCTTCGTGGGCTGTCGGCGGCGGAGCTCTCTGCTTTAACGAAGTCGTGAAAAAGGGTTCCTCCTCTGCTGGCGTTTGGGGAAACAAGTCTTTCCAATACCGTCTGGGCACAAGTGATATAACAGTTCCTTTTGACGATCAGTTTACTATTTCTTTGAGTGACGGCAAGAGTGAAAATATTACTGGTTCCTGCAATGATGAAAGTGCAGAATTACAGAACTGGTGGGCTTCTTCCGAAAACGATTCCAAAAACGGCGAAGATATCTCTACTACATTTAATACAGTGACATTGGTGTATGAATACAATTATGACAAACCGGACGAAACGACTACAACGCCGGCAGAAACAACCACAACAACAGAAACAACGATGACAGAATCCACTTCGGAAACTGTTTCTGAAACCACTGCTTCTACAGAAGAAACAGCATTGACTACAGAGAGTACCGCTGCTTCGACGGAAAGCAGCAACACCACTGCTGTGTCCTCGGAAGAAACAACCACGACTGCAACAGAAACTACCTCTGCTGCAACTTCTTCTGAACAGGTGAACCCGTCCGCAGTTTTGTATGGCGATGTTACGCTGGATGGCAGAGTGGATATTACTGATGCGGTGCTGCTGAACAAGGCAACTGCTGGTCAGGTAGAACTGAATGTACAGGCAAAGGGCAATGCTGACTGCAACGCTGATGGACAGACGGACAGCAATGATGCAATTTGCCTGCTGCGGTTCTTGGTGCATATCATCAACACGTTGCCGGAACAGTAAGCCTCTGCAAATATTTATGACAACGAAAGCCACTCCGATTTTGGAGTGGCTTTTTTGTTTGGATTCGTTTAACAATATTTACAGAAGCGAAAGCTGTCCGCTTTCCGGCAGATCTTTCGCCATGCCACCAGTTGCCGGAATGGTTTTTACACGATATTTTTTCAGTGCAATGCATTCTTCTTCGTTCAGCACACGTGCTTCGCAGACAAGGTGTTTTGCTTTCAATGTGACTACCTGTACGCCCTGTGTATCACGGGTGGACTTTGCGGAAATCAGTGCAGTATCTGCCAGCACTGCCCGATTGCCGTCTGTACGGAAAAAGACGGAGCAGGATTCCTCGCCGCTTGGAATTTGCAGAATTTGTACCAGTGGCGAACGGTCGCTGTAAGCCTTTTGCAGCTTCTTACGGTTGGTTTTCGTTGCGTAGGCAGACATCGGTACACGGGCCGCCTTTCCGTTGGCAAATACAAAGAGCAGATCACCTTGGTAATCTGCGGTGGCAATCATTTGCACCACGAATTCCCCGTCAGCAAATCCCAGTTTTGCCGGAATGTAATCGCCCATGACGCTGGCTTTGGTTTCCGTAAAGTCGCTGGCTCTGGTTTTGTAAACCTGCTGTTGGTTGGTGAAAAACAGCAGTTCGATGCAGTTGGTGGTTTCCAGATGACAGACGATCTGGTCTTCCTCTTTCAGCTTTTGTTCGCTGCTCATGCGGAGAGAAGCTGGTGTGATCTTTTTGAAGTAACCACTCTGCGACAGAAACAGGTGTACCGGATAATCGGGAATATCTTCTTCGTCTGGTTCTTCCTCGATGTCAGACGCATAATAGAACAGTGTCTTTCGGGGCTGTCCGTATTTTTTTGCGGTTTCTTTCAACTCTGCAATGATGATTTTCTTCATCTTTTTCGGATCCGCAATGGTTTCTTCCAGTTCGGCAATTTCCTGTTTCAACTGGTCGATCTCCTGCGTGCGTTTCAGAATGTATTCCCGATTCAAGTGCCGCAGTTTGATCTCCGCCACATATTCTGCCTGAATCTCATCAATGCCGAAGCCGATCATCAGATTTGGTACAACATCTGCTTCTTCGACGGTTTCCCGCACGATGCGAATTGCCTTATCAATGTCCAGCAGGATTTTTTCCAGACCAAGGAGCAGATGCAGTTTTTCCTGTTTTTTCTGGAGATCGAATACCAGACGGCGGCGGACACATTCCAGACGGAATGCGGACCATTCCTCCAGAATTTCTCGCACGCCCATAACGCGGGGTGCTCCGCCGACCAGAATATTGAAGTTGCAGGAGTAGTTGTCTTGCAGCGGTGTCATGCGGAACAGCTTCTGCATGACCTTTTCCGGATCAGAGCCACGCTTTAAGTCAATGGCAATCTTCAAGCCGTCAATGTCGGTTTCGTCGCGGACGTAAGAAACTTCCCGTAGTTTGCCCTGTTTGATGCAGTCCACGATCTTGTCCTTGATTGCTTCAATGGTGGTGCTGTACGGGATTTCTGTGACTTCCAGACAGTTGTCCTGTTTGTTGTAGTTCCATTTTGCACGGACAGTTACACTGCCGCGACCGGTATCATAAATTTTTTGCAGTTCTGTTTCATTGTAGAACAGAAAGCCGCCGCCGGGAAAATCCGGTCCTTTCAGTGTAGACAGAATATCATGCTTCGGATTTTTCAGCACGGCAATGGTTGTTTCGCAGACTTCTGCCAGATTGAACGGGCAGACGCTGCTTGCCATGGAAACGGCAATACCTACATTGGCATTGACCAGTACGGTGGGAAATGTTGCCGGAAACAGTGTCGGCTCCTGCATGGTATTGTCGTAGTTCGGAACAAAGTCTACTGTGTCTTTGTCAATATCCCGAAACAGTTCGTTACAAATCGGTTCCAGTTTGACTTCCGTATAACGGGAGGCGGCGTATGCCATATCTTTTGAATATGCCTTACCGAAGTTTCCCTTGGATTGCACGTAGGGGTGCAGCAGTGCCTCGTTGCCTCTTGCCAGACGCACCATGGTCTCATAGATGGCACTGTCACCGTGGGGATTCAGCCGCATGGTCTGCCCTACAACGTTTGCCGATTTGGTCAGCCCGCCGGTGAGCAGTCCCATTTTATACATGGTGTACAGCAGTTTCCGGTGAGAAGGCTTGAAGCCGTCGATCTCCGGCAGTGCACGGGAAATGATAACGCTCATGGCGTAGGGCATATAGTTTTTTTCCAGTGTATCTGTAATTTTTTCTTCTTCCACAATGCCGGCACCGGCAATATAGGCATTGGGAATTGCATTTTTCTTAGGTTTTTCAGATTGCTTTTTTCGTGCCATTTTTGCCCTCGCTTTTATGAAATGTCCGCCAGTTCCAGATACTCGCTACCGTATTCTGCAATGAAGTCTTTTCGCCCCTGCAGGTCATCGCCCAGCAGAATGTCGAACATCTTTGCTGTTTCTTCGATGCCTGCCGCAGTCACCTGAATCAGCCGGCGTGTTTCCGGATTCATGGTTGTCAGAGCCATCATGTCTGCTTCGTTCTCGCCCAGACCTTTTGAACGCTGGAGAGTGTACTTCTCCCCTTCCAGTGTTGCTAGAATCTCTGTTTTTTCCTTTTCGGTATAGGCAAAGTATGTCCGCTTTTTGGTTGTGATTTCAAACAGCGGAGATTCTGCGATATACACATAGCCTTTGTCGATCAGTGTCGGTGTCAGACGATACAGCATAGTGAGAATCAGTGTTCGAATCTGGAAACCGTCTACATCGGCATCGGTACAGATGACAATTTTATTCCAACGAAGACCTTCCAGATGGAAAGAGGAAATATCCTTGTTTGCCTTGGTAGTAACTTCTACCCCGCAGCCCAGCAGCTTGACAATATCAGTAATGATCTCGTTTTTGAAGATCTTGTTGTAGTCTGCTTTCAGGCAGTTCAGGATTTTGCCACGAACCGGAATGACTGCCTGAAATTCTGCATCTCGTGCCATTTTTACGGAACCCAATGCAGAGTCACCCTCCACGATGTACAATTCCCGACGGGACAGATCTTTGCTCCGGCAGTCTACAAATTTCGGGATCATGTTGGTGACGTCAATGCTGCCGGTCAGCTTTTTCTTGAGGTTCAGACGGGTCTTTTCGGCATTTTCACGGCTGCGTTTATTGATCAGCACCTGTGCTGCAATTTTTTCTGCTTCGTCCGGATTTTCAATAAAGTAGATCTCCAGCTGATGCTTGAGGAATTCCGTCATGGCTTCGTAGATAAATTTATTGGTGATCGCCTTTTTGGTTTGGTTCTCATAGCTGGTTTCTGTGGAAAAACTGGAAGAAATCAGCACCAGGCTGGATTCCACGTCCTCAAATTTCAGTTTGGCTTCACTTTTCAGGTATTTGTTATTCTGTCGCAGATAGGTATCGATCTGGGATACCAGTGCCTGCCGCACAGCTTTATCCGGCGAGCCGCCGTGTTCCAGCCAGCTGGAATTGTGATAGTATTCCAGTCGCTGTACCTGATTGGAAAAAGTCAGAGCCACATTCAGCTTCACCTTATAGGTCGGCTTATCCTCACGGTCACGGCCCTCTCGCTGGCAGCTCCAGTTCTGTACGGAAGTCAGTGTGTTTTCTCCGGCGATTTCCCGCACATAGTCTGCAATACCATTTTCGTAGAGATACTGTCGTTCGGTAAAAGTGCCGTCAGCTTCTTCTTTTCGGTAGAGGAACAACAGGTTCGGGTTGACAACTGCCTGCCGCCGCAGAGTGTCACAGAAATAATCATCTGGTATTTCGATCTCTGTAAAAACGTCCAGATCCGGTAGCCAGTGAGTTCGTGTGCCAGTCTGCTTCTTCTTGGTCGGCTTCTTTTGCAGTCCGCCTACATTGACACCCTTTTCGAAATGCAGGTTGTACTGAAAGCCGTCACGAATGATCTCTACGTCCATGTAAGAGGAAGCGAACTGTGTGGCACAAAGTCCCAGACCGTTCAGTCCCAGAGAATACGCGTAGTTGTCATCATTGGAGTTGTATTTACCGCCTGCATAGAGTTCACAGTAGACCAGTTCCCAGTTATAGCGGTTCTCGTTTTTATTGAAATCTACCGGACAGCCTCTGCCGAAGTCTTCCACTTCAATGGAATTGTCCTGATAGCGTGTCACGACGATCTTGCTACCGTATCCGGCACGTGCTTCATCGATAGAGTTGGAAATGATTTCAAAAACCGAATGGGCACAGCCGTCCAGTCCGTCAGAGCCAAAAATGACACCGGGGCGTTTTCGTACCTTGTCTGGTCCTTTGAGCATCGTGATACTTTCATTATCATAAGATTGCTTTTTCGCCATGTTCGTTCCTTTCTACCGGAAAAGTTCCGGCTTTTTCAGCGGTTTTTCTGCATGAAAAAGTTTCCGCTTGTAGTGCATTATTCCTATCATACCACAAAACTAACGGAAAATCAAGCTTTTTCTGAAATTTTGAAAGAATCAGCATAAGAACTCTCACAGAATTGCCGGATTTTTTTGTGGTTCTGCCTAGGAATTTCATTTGGACAGTATTCTGTCAGCTTTATGTGCAGTTGTCATGGAAATTCAAAGAAATGCGTTGATTTTTGCATGGATTTCTGCTATAATAGCAGAGAATAAGAACACTGAAAAAGAGAGGCTATGCAACTATGATATTATTATCTGCACAAAATATTGCCAAGACATATATGGAACGAAAAGTACTGGACGACGTTTCCTTCTTTTTGAATGAGGGTGATAAGGTGGGGATTATCGGCATCAATGGTACCGGAAAGTCTACACTTTTGCGAATCCTTGCCGGAGCCGAAGAGCCGGACAGCGGTAATGTCATTCGCACTAACGGAATCCGCATCTCATACCTGCCGCAAATTCCGGAGTTTGAACCGCACGGCAGCGTATTGGAACAAGTCATGCTGCATCTGCCGGCAGACCTCAAAGAGGCGAAGACGTTTGAGGCAAAGTCGATTCTGGGAAAACTGGGCATTACAGACGAAACCAGAGATATTAGTACATTGTCCGGCGGCGAAAAGCGGCGTGCCGGTATTGCTGTTGCTCTGATTCAGCCCAGCGATGTTTTGCTGCTGGACGAACCGACCAACCATATTGACAACGAAACGGTTCGATTGCTGGAAGAACAGCTGTTGAAATATCGGGGTGCCATTGTTATGGTAACCCACGACCGGTACTTTCTGAACCGCATTACCCGAAAAATCGTTGAAGTAGACAGAGGAAAGATTTTCGAATATGAGGGAAATTACAGTACGTATCTGGAACAGAAAGCACAGCGGGAAGTTGACGCAGAAGCAAAGGAACGAAAAAATCGTTCTTTGTATCGGCAGGAGTTGGAATGGATTCGCCGCGGCGTTCGTGCAAGAGGCACCAAGTCTAAAGATCGGATCGCACGGTTTCACGAATTGGAAAATCGTGAGAAGCCAGCAGAAGCAGAAAAAATGCAGCTGCAATCGGTTTCC
>ERZ1027047.1116-NODE-1116-length-11416-cov-4.677757_pt1 | contig 11416 bp, 8 predicted proteins | sample MGYA00519286_ERZ1027047 | MGnify/ENA primary metagenome ERZ1027047 (study PRJEB26926, sample SAMN06164592) | human gut metagenome | biome: ENVO:00009003; feature: ENVO:2100002; material: ENVO:00002003 | host: Homo sapiens | place: USA | collected 2012 ... | reverse complement strand
GACTAGTCGTCGGCAGCGTCAGATGTGTATAAGAGACAGGGCGTTCCGGTCGAACACCCTCCCGGAGCGCGTCAGGAATAATCTCACGGGCTTCCCCGGGCGGTAGAGCCGGTCCCGGAGGATAAATTCCGCCGGGAACACGTTGCGGTGCGCCTCCGCCCCGATCGTGTATTCCGCGCAGTCGAAGCGCCCTCCCTCGGAGAAGCCCGTGAACTCCCCCATGCGCCGCTGAGAGCGCAGCAGCATTCCCACGCATACCAGGAAGAATACCGACGTGAACGCCACCGCCAGCGCCACCAGCGCGATCCCTCCCAGCAGCAGATACCACAGGTCCACCCCGGCAAGCAGCAGTATCAGCGCCACCAGAACTATTCCCACTATGACCTCCACGGAAATCCCCCCCTTTCCTCCAGTATACCACGCCGGAGGTTTTTTGTAAAGCGTGCAACCTTTTCGCCCCCGGCGCTGTTTTTATTTATAGAAGGGCGCTGAGTCTTTCGGATACGTTTCTCCTATTTTTCGCCGCACCTCGCCGGTGCGGCACTTTTTTTGCGGCACGCCCTTGATTTTTTCGGAGATCCGTGGTATAATAAAATGTAACACTGATTACAGTGTGGGACTTCATTATATGACCGCGGGGCTGGAAACAGCCATGAGGAAAGTCCGAGCACCACAGAGCAGGGTAACTGATAACATCAGCCGAGGGCGACCTCAGGGCAAGTGCAACAGAGATATACCGCAGCGCAAGCTGTAAGGGTGGAAAGGCGAGGTAAGAGCTCACCGGGGTGCAGGCGACTGCACTGCCATGTAAACCCTACCCGGTGCAACACCGATTGGTGCGGAGGTTCACGCGTCTGCTCGGCGCGCTTCGTTGAAAGGTGGCTTGAGCGTAATGGCAACATTGCGCCTAGATAGATGGTCATACACGACAGAACTCGGCTTACCGATGGAGTCCCAGAAGCGAAATCTCGCGGAGAGATCCGCTGAATACATGATCCCGGAAATAGTTTCCGGGATTTGCAGTATTATGCGCCGGCACTTGTTTATCCCATAAGAAGAAACGCCAGGAAAGGAATGCACATGGATATCCCATCTTACCACCTCAATTTCGTCGAGGAGGAATACGACGAAAAAGGAATGCTCACAAAATTCCGGATAAAGTACCCCGAGAACTTCAACTACGCCTACGACATCATCGACAAGTACGGAGAGATGGAGCCTGACCGCCGCGCCCTGATGTATGTTGACCTCCAGGGCAACGAGAAGCTGCTCACCTACGGCGACCTGTCCAGGCTCTCCACCAGGGCGGCGAACATGTTCCGCGGCTGGGGTATCAAGAAGGGCGACAAGGTAATGCTCGTGCTCAAGCGCAACTACCAGTACTGGTACGCTATCCTCGGACTGATGAAGCTGGGGGCGATCGCTATTCCGGCGACACACATGCTCACCACCAAGGACTTCCAGTACCGCTTCCAGGCGGCGGACGTGTCCGCAGTTATTGCGACCGCGCACGCTGAGGCGGCGCACTACATCGACGAGGCGGACGAGCTGCTGGGCGACCGCCACCTGCGCGTGAAGGCGATCGTGAACGGAACTCACGAGGGCTGGCACGATTTCGACAGCGAGATCATGCAGTACCCCGACACCATGGAGCGAATCCCCACCCGCGCGGACGAACTCCACCTGCTGTACTTCACCTCCGGCACCACCGGCTACCCGAAGATGGTCGTGCACGACCACGCCTACGGGCTGGCGCATATCCAGACCGCAAAGCACTGGCAGAACGTGGACCCCGACGGGATACACCTCACCATCAGCGACACCGGCTGGGCTAAAGCGGCGTGGGGCAAGCTGTACGGTCAGATGGCTATGGGCACCTGCGTTTTCGTGTATGACTTCGACAAGTTCATTCCCGAAAATATGCTGAAGATAATGGAGAAGTATAGAATAACCACATTCTGCGCTCCCCCGACAATGTTCCGGTTCTTCATCAAGGAGGGTGTCGGCAAATACGACCTGTCCAGCCTGAAGTACTGCACCATCGCCGGCGAGGCGCTGAACCCCGAGGTGTTCAACAAGTGGTACGAATACACCGGCATAAAGCTGATGGAGGGATTCGGTCAGACGGAATCCACCGCGATCCTCGCGAACATCACCGGCATGGCCCCTAAGCCCGGAAGCATGGGCAAGCCCTCTCCCCTTTACGACGTGGATCTGGTGGACTCCGACGGGAACTCCGTTCCGGTGGGCGAGGTCGGCGAGATCGTCGTGCGCGGCGAGTACTGCCACACGCCGGGACTGTTCCGCGGCTACTACAACAGCAAGGAGCTGACGGACGAGGCGTGGCACGACGGAATGTACCACACCGGCGACACCGCCTACCGCGACGAGGACGGCTACTACTGGTACGTCAGCCGCAACGACGACGTCATCAAGTCCAGCGGCTACCGCGTAGGTCCGTTCGAGGTCGAGAGCGTCCTCATGATGCACCCTGCCGTGCTGGAGTGCGCCGTCACCGGAGTCCCCGACCCGATCCGCGGAATGATCGTCAAGGCGACCATAGTCCTGACCAAGACCTTCACCCCCAGCGACGAGCTCGCCGAGGAACTCAAGGAATTCGTCAAGCACAATACCGCGCCCTACAAGTACCCCCGAATGATAGAGTTCGTCAATGAACTTCCCAAGACAATCAGCGGAAAGATCATGCGCGCTGAGATCCGCCGCAACGACTTAAAAAAGTACTCGCATAAGTAAGTCGGTAACGCCCGGCGGCGGCCGCGGAGCCGCGGCTGGCGTTCGGGGATAGGAACCTTTTTTATAAAGGCTGTCACCCGAACAATAGCGTGGCTTGAATAAATATTAATGGGCGGATCAGATATCCGCCCATTCAGACCGTCGAAAAATCCCCTAAAGGGGCTTTTCCGCCGAAACAAATCCACTGGCTTGGCTTTGCCAAGCCTTACGCATTTTATCGAAGATAAAATGCAAGCTGCGCGCGTAAGGAATAAGGCGAAGCCGTTTCCAATACACTTGCTGGGATAGAAGTGTTTTTTGCACCCGGCAGGGTCGACGCAGTCACCCTTAACCCGTGGCAAAAAACTGATTTAAAAAGCCCACTTCGTGGGCAAAATCTATTTTTTCGACAAGCTCAATGGGCGGTTCAGATATCCGCCCATTTTTTTTGCTCTGTTGTATAATCATAGGGAAATCACTTTTCCCTCCCCTGCATATAAAAAAGGCGGATATAAAATCCGCCTTTTTGTTACGCTATTGTTCGGGTGACAGCCTTTAAACTTTAAGGTGCATTTCCCCGTATTCGCAGCCGGGCGTTCCCGGCTGCCTGCCGCGGCTCCGCGGCCGCTGTCGGGCGTGCCCGACCTTATTCAGCGTCGCCGAGGTCAGCGTTGTCTTCCATCAGAGCCTTGATGGAGAGGGAAACTCTGTTCTTCTCGGTGTCGATGTCGATGATCTTAGCCTCAACTTCCTGGCCAACGGTCAGAACGTTGTTGATGTTGGTAACTCTCTCAGTGGAGATCTGGGAGATGTGGATAAGGCCGTCAACACCAGGAATGATCTGTGCAAATGCACCGAACTCTGTGATGCTTACGATAGTAGCCTTGATAACGTCGCCGATCTGGTACTCCTCAACGAACTTGGTCCAGGGGTTCTCATCGGGATCCTTAGCGGAGAGGGAAACTCTCTTCTTCTCGGGATCGAAGGACTTAACGATAACGGTGATCTTGTCGCCTTCCTTAACGATATCCTTGGGGTGGCCGACTCTGTTCCAGGTCAGCTCGCTGGTTCTAACCAGACCGTCAACCGGACCGATGTCAACGAATACGCCGTAGTCCTCGATGGAGCGAACCTCGCCCTCGAACTTCTGGCCAACCTGAATGGTCTCCCAGAACTTAGCTCTCTCAGCGTCGCGAACCTCTCTTGTAGCCTGGCGGATAGAGCCGACTACTCTGTTGCGCTGCTCGTTGATCTCGATAACCTTGAACTGAACGGTCTTCTTAACCAGGTCCTCAAGCTTGCCGCTTCTCGGAACGCCGGTCTGGGAAGCAGGGATAAATACTCTGGTGCCGTTAGTTACGACGATCACGCCGCCCTTGACTGCCTGTGTAACTACACCCTCAAGAGTTTCGTTCGCTTCCTTGCTTGCAGCGATCTTCTCCATGCCCAGTGCGGAATCAACGCGCTTCTTGGACAGGAAAACAACGCCCTGAGAATCGTCTACCTTTGTTACGATAGCGTCGATCTCGTCGCCTACCTTAACGATGTCCTCAACCTTTGCGTTGGGGTCGTTGGTCAGCTCGTCGAGGGGTATGTAACCCGTGTGCTTTGTGCCCAGCTCTACTACAGCCTCGTTCGGCTTTACGCTAACAACTGTTGCCTTGACTTTGGCGCCGGTATATAATCTCTTGCTCTCGGACTGCTCAAACAGTGCTGCAAAGCTCTCCCCATTTTCATTGTTGTTGATGATCTCGCTCATTTTTAAATGAACCTCCTTTATTGTATAGGCCGGGGTCGAAGCCCCTGCCGTTATTCCGATAAGACTATCGGAGTGCAGACCTTCGATGATCTGCGGGGAAAGCTCTGAGGCACTCTCGATGAACACTGTGCGGCAATATCTCGAACAGATTTCAGCTAACTTTCCTGTGTTAGAGCTGTGCCTTCCTCCGACAACCAGCATAAGGTCAGCCCTTTTCGCAAGCCCCTCCGCATTTCTCTGGCGTTCCGAGGTGGCGTTGCAGATTGTGTCATATATTTCAACGCAGCAATATTCTTCCCGTATCCTCCGGGAATATTCAAGAAACCTGCTGCGGTCGAAGGTGGTCTGAACGACAAGGGCGGCGCCCCTGCCGGAAGCCCTGCACTCATTGAGCACGCTGCGGACTTCGTCAAACTCCATGCATGCGTATGCCCTGCACGCCGCGTGACCCATAATTCCCTGCACCTCCGGGTGTTCCCCATCGCCGAGAATGATCACCGCGCCGTCCGCGGGCTGCTCCGAAACTATCTTATGTATCCTCTTCACGAAAGGACACGTCGCGTCCAGCAGCACGGAGCATTTATCTGCTGCGGCGTCCTCCGTTTCCCTGCCGACCCCGTGGGAGCGTATCACCAGGGGCTTCCCGGCGGCTTCCTCCACACTTGCGGCTATATGAACGCCCTTTTTTTCAAGGGCAGCGGTAACTGTCTTGTTATGTATCAGCGGCCCTAGGGTGAATATCTCGCCATAGTCCTGCGCCGCCTTTTCGGTGAGCTTCAGGGCGCGTTCAACGCCGAAGCAGAACCCGGATTTTTCCGCGATCTCAATCAACATCGGGCATGTTCTCCTGGAGGTGTGCTATCTCGTCCATGATGGTGGAGCTTACCTGCTTCAGCATTCTGCGGTCGGAGATATCCACGTCGAAGTGCTCGGCAGGTATCATCTTCCCGATGGATATGTAGATGTTCCGGCGGAACTTCTTCCTGCCGTACTTGATGAACACCGGCACAACGGGGACCTTAGCCTGAGCCGCAATAAGCGTGACGCCGCTTTTCGCCCGTCCGAGCGTGCCGTCCTTGGAGCGTGTGCCCTCGGGGAATATCACGAAAATGCGTCCCTCTTTAAGGCTCTCCAGCGCCTTGTCGATGGCGGAGGTATCCTTCGCACCACGCTTCACCGGAAACGCCCCGAGCCGTTTTATCAGCCAGGAAAAGAGGGGGTTTTTATGAAAAAGCTCCTCTTTCGCCATGAAGGTGTACTTTCCCCGGAAAGTTATGCCCACCACCGGCGGATCGTTGTTGGAAACATGGTTGCTGGCGATGATGTATCCGCCTTTCTGACTGGGGATATTCTCGCCGCCGATGACATGTATATTATATACGATAATGTAGAAAAGTCTTGCACAGTTGCGGAGAAACGAATAGAACATCACATCTTCTCCCTGATGATGTCGCACACAAGCTGGCAGCTCTGGTCAAAATCCAGCCCGGAGGTATCCGCAAGGACTGCGTCCTCCGCCTGCTTCAGCGGTGCCGTTTCGCGGTGGGAATCATCGTAGTCGCGCTTGTTGAGGTCCGCGAGGACTTCCTCGAACGTGGTCTGCACGCCCTTGGCGCAAAGCTCGTCGTAGCGGCGCTTCGCCCTTATCTCCGGCGCGGCGGTGAGAAAGATCTTCACCCGGGCGTCCGGCAGAACGACTGTGCCGATATCCCTGCCGTCCATGATGACGTTGTTCTCGCGCGCGAGCTTTCTCTGCATGTCGAGCAGAGCCGCCCGGACGGCAGGCACGGAGGAAACCGCGGAAGCCGCCATGGAGATCTCCGGGAGCCTTATCTCCTCGGAAACGTCCTCGCCGTTGAGCCAGATATGCTGCACGCCGTCGATGAGCCGAATCTCGGGGTGTATCCCCGGGAGCATTGCCGCGATCTCCTCCCGGGAGGACAGATCTGCGCCGCCCCTGCGGCAGTACAGCCCGACGGCGCGGTAGAGCGCCCCGGTATCGACATAGATAAATCCCAGAGATTTCGCCGCAGCCCTCGCGATGGAACTTTTTCCAGCGCCGACGGGACCGTCAACAGCGACTGAGATCAGCTTTTCCGGCATAAACATCACCCTGAATTGCCACTTATCAAGTGGCTTAAATGTGAAAAAATGTAAAAAGGTAAAACTACCCCTATACATTTATTCAATTTATTATATCACACTTCTATCGAAATTGCAAGTGTTTTTTTGCAATTTCATAGATTTTTCACGATAAAACCGGGAGTTAGGGGAATATAATTACCCGGGGTAATAATGCGACAGAAATATACAAAATCCCTGCCGCGTCTTAATTACTCCGGGTAATCTACCGACGTAATATTACAAATTTCCCTGCCGCGTTGATTTACTGCCTGTCATATTCCGACAGGATTATACAATCCCCACAATCGCCATCGCCGCGGTGTAGGCGGTGGAAAACGCGATCTGGAGGTTGAATCCGCCAGTGTAGCCATCGCAGTCGATTATCTCCCCGGCGAAATACAGCCCCGGACACAGCTTGCTTTCCATGGTGTTCGGGCGTATCTCCCGGACGGAAACTCCGCCCCGGGTAACAATCGCCTCTTCGATCGGACGGAATCCCCGGATATGCAGCGTGAGCCGCTTCATAAGCGCCCCCAGCTGCTGCCGCTGCTCCCGGGTGACCTCGTCAACACGCATATCACCGGGGATTCCCGAAAGCTCCGCGACGACCGGAGCCAGCTGCGCCGGGAGAAGTCCGCGCAGGCTCTCCGCAAAGCGCATTCCGCGGCGCTCGGCGAAATCCCGGATTATGCGGTCGTCCAGTTTCTTCTCAGAAAGTGCCGGTTTGAGGTCTATCTCCACAGCATACTCCCCGGGCTTCATCTCCGGAATGTGCGCCGAAGCGCTCAGCACCGTGGGTCCGCCGATCCCGTAGGCGGTGAAAAGCAGCTCGCCGAAATCCTCGTAGACCGGTTTTCCTCCCCGGGTCAGGCGCATGGAGATGTTCCGCAGGTCCAGTCCCGCCGCCCGGGCGACCCAGCGCTCCTCGGTCTCCATCGGGATAAGGGAAGGCTCCGGGGGAATGACCGTATGCCCTGCCTGGCGCGCCAGGGCGTACCCCGAGCCGTCCGACCCGGTGAGGGGGTAGGAAGCCCCTCCGGTGGCGAGGACTACCGCGCCGGCGCGCACCTCCCTGCCGGAAATTACCGCGCCGCAGCAGGCTCCGTCCTCGATGAGCAGCCTTGTGCAGTTACCCTTTATTACCTCCACATTCAGCTTCCGGAGCTGACCCTCCAGGGCGGAAACCACGTCCCCTGCCCTGTCGGAAACAGGAAACACCCGGCGTCCGCGCTCCGTCTTGAGGGGCACGCCGAGCTTCCCGAAGTATTCCATAACGTCCGCCGGGGCGTATTTCGACAGCGCGCTGTAAAGGAACCGCGGATTCCTGGGAATGTTCCGCAGCACCTCGTCGGGGGTGCAGTCGTTGGTGACGTTGCAGCGCCCCTTTCCGGTGATCCCGAGCTTGCGCCCGAGGGACTTCCCGTGCTCCGCCACGGCGGCGCGGAGTCCCATTTCAGCGGCGTGGGCGGCGCAGAACATACCGGCAGCGCCGCCGCCGATTATCAGGATATCATACATCTTTCTTGTACACGTCGTTTCTGTCCCAGAGGGTCTCCAGCTTGCGGAAGGTCTGCTCCACGCGGCAGCGGTTGCGGCTGGATACGGCTACTATGAGGGCGTTGAGCAGGCTCATCGGGGCGACCAGGCTGTCAACGAAGCTGACCATGTCGGAGGTGGCGCAGAGGGTGGTGTGGGCATACTGCGCCAGGGGGGAATTCTCGCTGTCGGTTATGGCGATTATCTGGGAGCCGCAGTCGTGGGCGAACTTGCAGGCATTGATGGTGCTCTTGGCGTATCTCGGGAAGGAAAGCCCGATGAACACGTCACCCTCGCCGATGTGTATCATCTGTTGGTATATCTCGCTGGTTGCAACGGAGCCGATGAGCGTCACCTTGTCAAAGACAAGGCGCAGATAGTAGTGCATAAAGCTTGCCAGAATACCGCTTGACATTGCGCCCTGGATATAAATGCGGCGCGCGTCCACGATGGTGTTGACGGCGTTGTCGAAAGCCTCGCGGTCTATCTGCTCAAGGGTGCGGCGAATCTTGTCCATATCCTGGGTGAGGACTCCCTCGATGGGGTCGAGGTCGCCGATACGGCTTCTGGTGACGTCCATGCGCTGGATAGTGGTCAGGCGGTTCTTGATGTGGCTCTGGAGGGAGCGCTGTAACTGCGGATATCCCTCGAATCCAAGCTCGATGGCGAAGCGCACGACGGTGGATTCGCTGACATTCACGGCGTTTCCGAGCTTGAGCGCGGTCATGTACGCCGCCTTCTCGTAGTGGTTCAGTATATAGTTTGCAATGAGTTTCTGGCTTTTGGAGAATGAGGGCATTAAATCCTCAATCCGCTGCAGCAGATCGTCTTTCATTTGAGTACCTCGTTTCAATACATTACAGCAGTCCCGACAACAGGACTGCCTGCATACTTACTATACACCATTTGCAATATTTTTGCAAGTGGTTTTGCAAAAACATTTACAGCATTGGCTGGAATTTTACATTTTTTGCCCACAGAAACAGAAAAACGGCACTGTAATGTGCCGTTTTTCTGTTTATAATAAAGTATCCTTGACCCGCGAATCGGGCTTTTGAGATTCATTTTTTGACCCAGCTCCGCCGGGTCAAAAAACACTTCTATCCGCACAAGTGTGCGGCTTGTCGGCAAATCCGACAAACCGTGCGCGCCGGGCGGAGGTTCGGCGGAAAATCCCCTTTAGGGGATTTTTCGACGGTTTCAAAAACGGCACTATAATGTGCCGTTTCTGAAAGTTCCTGCCGCAATTCACTGCAAATTATGCCAGGTAATCGCCGACTATCCTCACCATCATATCGTTTAGCTTCTCCACGGAGTTGCTGCCGATGGTCGGCTCGGTGTGGGCGTAGCCTATTCCGCTGTCGTCCGTCAGGAACGTGTAGGTCCCCCCGGTCATGAACGCCATGCTCCGCAGCAGGTATTCACACGACTTGTCAACGCCGCTTGCCGCCACCGGGACTATGCGTATGCCCTTTTCCGCCGCGTCCCGGACGTGCTTCACGACCTCGTCGATTATCTGCGTATCCTCGTGTGGCGGCGCGTCAAGAACCAGGAACATCACCTTGACGGAATCCGCGTCCCAGTCGTGGGAATCCACCGCGCTGGCGAGCGCCGTGTGGACTGCCTCCGGGGTATCTCCGCCGCCGTCCGCGGACTGCTGCGCGATGGCTTCCACCACGGCGCCGATGTCCCCGGTGAACGGGAATTCCCGGACAACGTACTCGTCCCCCTCGTCCCGGTAGAAATTCACGCTCAGCCGCACCGGGATATTCGCGTTATCCTCCCGGATTCGCTCAACAACGTCCTCAAGCTCCTCCTTGAGGTATTCCAGCTCGTCCCCCATGGAGCCTGTGGTGTCGCACATTATCATCAGGTCGAGGGTTTTCGCAGCGGGAGTTACCGCCCCGTCCAGGGTGAACTCCAGCTCGCAGTCCGCGGTGATATCCGCCGGGAATGTCTGCTTCTGTCCGCCGGGGGCGCTTACGGAGATACTGCCGCCGTAGTCCTGCGTCCGGGATTCCTCCCAGAAAAGGTACGCCATGCCCCGGTTGTCCGTAACCGCGGAATAGCCCATGCCTTCCACCTGCGCCCCGGCAACGGGATTCCCGGCGCTGTCCCTTATCAGCACCGCCGCGCGGCACTCCGCCCCGGTGCGCCACTCGCCGAGGCAGGAATCCCAGTCAGCACCGTAGTTGTTGCTGCCGTACAGTCCCTTCCAGAAATCCCAGTGGGAGTTGTCGTTCCACTCGCCGCCGGTCAGCAGTCCTGCCTGGGGCTGGATATCCCAGCCGGGATAGGGCTCCACGGGGTCGCCGGGGTATCCCGGCTCGAAGTATCCGCCGCCTGCGCTGGCTTCCGTGATGTAATCCCCCACGGCGGCAATGCCACATTCCGCGTCGTCCGCAAACACAACGTCCCCGGAGGTCTTCCCGGTGCCGCCGATGTCCCTGCCGGTGTATTCGCTTCCGGTGGGGTCGGAGGGCTTCTCCTCCGGGGCGGAAGTCCCGGTAGTTGCGGTAATATTTCCCAGTGATGAAGTCCCGGGAGAAGTCGCCGCCGAAGAAACGGCGGATACCGTCGGCTCCGTGACTGAGGAATCCGGTGTGCCTTCGGCGGCGTCCGGTTTGGATGTATCCGGGGCGGTATCCGTATCCGGAGTTCCCGGTGCGGAATCCCCGGGGACCGCACTGGCAGGCGCTGTGTTCACGGGGGAGGACTGATTCGCGGAACAGCCGGTGAGTACCGCCGCAGCTATTATTGCAAGAACTGAACGTTTCTTCATACATGCTCCTTTCCAGGGTGCTTTTGTATGTAATACCGGGCAGGCGGCGAAAAGGTTGCAGGCACCCGTGAAATATTTGTGAAAGGGTTGCATTTTCCAGGGAGATGTGTTATAATTACTCTATATATAACTACTGAATTCAGTATGGATTTTTCATGCAAAACAACGGAGATGTAATTAATGCAGGCAGAAACAACACAGGAAAAGCCGAAGTCCCTCGCCGACAGGATAGAGGGCACTGGTGAATTCCTGTTCACGGTATTTATGATGATGCTGGCCGCGGCAGGCAGGGCGCTGTCCGGGCTTTTCACCGCCATTGGCAGGCGGCTCGCATGGCTCGGCGACAAGGTCCTTGTATTCCTGCGGTGGCTCGGCGAGAAGATAAGGGCGCCGTTCAACCGCTACATAAAGGCGTTCAATATGGGCCGCAGCGATATCCGCAGCGCCCGGGAAAAGGGCGTTGCTGTCTCTTATACACATCT
>ERZ1027047.1096-NODE-1096-length-11565-cov-5.312858_pt1 | contig 11565 bp, 8 predicted proteins | sample MGYA00519286_ERZ1027047 | MGnify/ENA primary metagenome ERZ1027047 (study PRJEB26926, sample SAMN06164592) | human gut metagenome | biome: ENVO:00009003; feature: ENVO:2100002; material: ENVO:00002003 | host: Homo sapiens | place: USA | collected 2012 ... | reverse complement strand
GATTCATGAGCGTCTCGTGGGCTCGGAGATGTGTATAAGAGACAGGTTCTAAAATAAATACAATTTTATTATGGCATAGCTAAAAAGCTGCCGCATAAAAATTGCGACAGCTTTTTCTTCTAGCTTATTTTGTGAATAAATCTTTACGTTTTCCGATGACCAGAACGCCTGCACCGATAAACATGACTGCCATCAGCATTACATATAATCCTGCATTGGCGGTATCTCCTGTTTTTACGGTTTCGGTCTTTGCATTTTCTGCTTTAGCAGCTTCGGTCTGTGCGGTTGAAACATTTTCATTTACAACCTTCGATGCTTCCTCTGCCGTCTTTGCCTGTTCTGCAATAACATAGGTACTGAAATGGTTGGTTACAAAGACTGCTTTGCCGTCCTTGCAGGCTGCCTGCATATCTGTTGCCGTTCCGTCTGCTTCCATACGGAATACCTTTGTATTGGCTTCCTCATAGCCTGCCGGAATGTCTAATGTTACTTCAACGCCGCCAGGGAACTGATGAACAAATTCCGCACCTCTTAAAATAGAGATGTCTACGACTACCATTTTTTCTTTATAATCAGAAAGTGCTTTTACAGCCGCATCAAATGCACTACCTTCTGTTAATTCTGTAAACTGCATAACGTCATCTTCATCAAATACATTGTCCTCTGCCTTTAAGCTGACAGACATTTCTGCACCTTTGACGTCATTCTTTTCTGAAAGACTGGACTTGCCGCTCTTTGTGGCTTCTGTTTTGTCTTCTGCCTTCGTGGCTTCGGTTGCGGCCTCGGTCTTGTCTTCTGCCTTTGTGGCTTCGGTTGCGGCCTCGGTCTTGTCCTCTGCCTTCGTGGCTTCGGTTGCGGCCTCGGTCTTGTCTTCTGCCTTCGTGGCTTCGGTTGCAGCCTCCGTCTTGTCTTCTGCTGTTGTCGGTTCTTCCGGTTTTGTTTCCGGCTCGCTCTTAATGCTTGCCTTTACTTCAAGTACCTGATTTTCTACGCCAAACTTTGCACCCATTGACTGATAATCACCTGTTGACATCAGATAACCGTTTGTTGTCAGTGAACCGTCTGCATTTCTTAAAATTGTATCAATATCTACCGTAACATCCGGTGCGGTTGTAGATGTAAATGCACCTGATGTATATGGGTCTGATACAACCGTACCCAGCTTCTGTCCGCTTGTTACGGCTGTTCCTGTAATAGAGAACGGAACCTGATAGTATTTCTTACTGTTGAATGAAATACTGTTGCTGATTTTTCCGATAAACTTATCTGTACTGTTACCGCCTGCGGACAGTAAGTTAAAGAATGTTCCGCCTGCCGTTGTACGGTAGAAGTTAAAGTTCGTCTTTGCATTGTTGTAAGAAGTACAGTTCATTAATGTTAATGCGCCGCCGTTGCCGTTATCTGTAAATCCGTCTTTTCCATTGTTAAATGCAAGACAGTTAAACACAAAATGCGGTGTCGGCACTTTACCGTTGCTTCCGCCTAACTTAAATCCGTTCATATCGCCGTTGGCTTCTGAATTACCGTTTGTCAATGTACCGTTATTAAATGCAATACAGTTTCTGATTGTTACAACACCGATTGAACCGGTTGCCGGTTTTGCATATAAATCCCAGCCGTCATCGCAGTTGCAGTATGAAATACAGCCGTCAAATACATTACCTTCGCCGCATGTCAGTTTTGCCGCAAAACCATCTGCATTTTCACCGGTTGCCGGGTCGCAGTTATCAAATGATGTACAGTTGATAATGTAATTGCATGACGGCCAGTCTTCCTTATTGGTTACAGAAGAAGAACGTCTGCTGATCTGAAGACCTGTATCTCTGTTTGCCTGTAAAATACAACGTTCAATAACATTGTGGCTTCCTGCAACAAAAATACCGTTGTCTGCTGCACCGTATACAGTAATACCATATACATACCAGTAGTTGCCTTCAATCTGAAGTCCTCTTGCATTCACAGATGTATCCTTAATGTCATAGGACTGTGATGAAAAATCAAATGTAACTTTTGCACCATCTGCTGCCTTTAATACCTTATAGCAGTCTGCCGTACCACTGTTGGATACCGGAATCGTAACCTGATGATCAAATGCATAAGTACCTTCTAATAAAATAACTGCTGTTCCACTTTCAGCCTTTGCAATTGCTGATTCTAAATCAAGCGGTGAATCCTTTGTACCGTCTGCAGATGCACTTCCGTCCGGTGCCGCATACAGCTTCTTTAAATACTGTGAATCCGTTACACCGCTTAATGATGTGTATGCACCTGAAAATGCAGTGCTTGTCTTATCATAAGAAGATGTATCGCCTGTTGTTCCCCCCGGCGTTGTACTACCGGTTGTGCTCTCAGTGGCTTTTGTTGCCTCTGTGGCTTTCGTACTCTCCGTAGCCTTTGTGCTTTCTGTAGCTTTTGTGCTTTCCGTAGCCTTTGTGCTTTCGGTGGCTTTCGTACTTTCTGTTGCTTTTGTGCTTTCGTCTTCCTTTGTAGAAGGCTGTGTTAAATCTTCTTTATTTAATGTGTTGTGGCTTGTTGTCGGTTCTTCTGCACCGGTTCCGATATACGGATTCTGGGAAACCGTATTGTTTGGTGCAACAGATACTAAACAAGTCTTATATGCTCTTAATGCAGACTTTAATGCCTGATTTAGTGCGTAAGAAGCATCATCTTCTGCTGTAAATGTCCACTTAAAATCACCGTTTTCTACTCTGCCGGCATACTTTTCAACATTTTCCTTTGCCTGCTGCGGTGAATCTGCTGTGTAGCTGTACATTCCCTTGCTGGTATCAAAGTTGTTGTAGGTGTTGCCGCCCTTATAACTCTTGACTGTTGCAGGAACCTTTTCATCAGCAGATTCTACAACATATCCGTCAAATTCGGTATTGTTTTCCTGATAAGATACAAAACCGTTTCCGCCTTCGATATAGTTGTTATACGCTTTAATTGTTCCGCCTGCTTCCTTTGAAAATGTTGCCATGTTGGCTTCATCTCTCTTTAAGGTTGTCCAGTCTGCAATGACATCTGAACCCTGCATAGAAGTCAGCATCGGATATTTACAATTTCTGAAATAGTTTCCTTCTGAAAATACAGAAGAACCATTTGTTGAACCGATACCGTATTTTGCGTTTCCGTCATAGTAATTGTTGTATACATGAGCGGAATAGAATCGGATTCTTGGATGTCTTGAATCTGAATGGTCATACCAGTTGTGATGGTATGTAATATATAAATCTTCAGTTGTTCCTTCGCTTAATCCTAACAGGTTACATTTTCCGTTATCAAAGAAATGATTATAAGAAAATGTAATAAATGTAGATTTCTTGCAGTCTAATGCGCCATCACCCTTTGCCTGGTCTGAATCTCCGCCTGCTTCGCCGTAGAAGAAGTCACAGTTATGTACCCAGATATGGTCATTATCCTGCTGAAGTCCGATGTTATCGCCTTCACTGCTGTCTACCAGCATAATACCTAAGTTTCTTACTTCTACATTAGAAGCATTTTTAATACGGATACCCCAGCCGTAAACAGTTGCATCATCACCGACACCTTCGATTGTGATACCACATGAAAGGCGCTTTGATGAACTGCTTCCGCTGACAACCATATCTCCGCCTTCCATCACTGCAAAATCTGTTACCTGTCCAATCAGACGGATATCTAACGGTCTGTTATCGTATCCCTTTTTATACAGATTTAAAATAGCCTGAATACCGGTTGCTGTTTCTGTTGCACCCTTGGCATTTTTAACAACGTCCATGGTAACAGTATTTTTGGTTTCTTCTGTCAGATAAAGAACCACGGCATTGCCCTTTAATGTACCGTTATCACGGTAAGCGCCGTTTGCTTCGCCATTGGTCCATGCAAAGCCTGTTCTGTCATGTGCCTTGACACTGAGTGCTTCCGTTACGGCTGCACTGTCTGCCTGTTCTGTGCCGCCTGCAACCGGAACAACCTTTAATACATAATCACCAGCTGCAAGTCCTAACGCATCTGCTCTGTAATATACAGAACTTCCGTCTGATGTCTTATATTTTCTAACCAGCTCGTTATCAAGCTTTTCATAGCTTGTATCTGCTGCATCTGCTTTCTTTACGTATACGTTATAAGAAGCGGCATTTTTTGCTTCATTCCATTCTACGTATGCTGATTCAAGCCAGCCTGTACTCTGAATCAGTGAAACCTGTTCTACTGTTGTATCACCTGTGTCCGGCTTTGTTTCACTTGGTTTTGTTTCACTTGGCTTTGTGGCTGCTTCTGTTGCCTTTGTTGTTTCTTCTGTCGGCTTTGTGGTTTCTTCTGTAGAACCCTGCTTTGTATAGCTGTAGACGATGTAGAATAAATTCATGGTATCGCCCTTGGTAATCGTATAATCGCCTGCACTGATATCGACTGTCAGTACCCCATCATCACCGACTTTTGTCTTTGTTCCGTTAATCTTGACATTTTTACCCGCTGCTGATTCAACTTCTGTACCAAATACCAGCGTCAGCTTACCAGCTTCCGGTGCTGTAAATTTAACACTTGCTTTTGAATCAAACTTTAATGGGTCTGTATATGTAACCCCATCATAAGTTGCTGTTCCTTTTTTCTTTCCTGCACTTCCGGCAATTGTAAAAAAGTCATCACTGGTAACTCCCTGTGTTGTAAAATTGTGTTCATATTTTACAACCGTTGAACTTCCGTCTGCCCTTGCAGACATTAATGATGTCGGCATAATCACGCTGAGGCACATTACAAGCGCCAAAAGCCATGCCCACCGCTTCTGTGTTTGTTTTTTCATACACACCTTCATAAACCCTCCAACTTGTCATGATTCATCTGATTCATGTCCAAACCCCTGACCTGAAACCCCTAAGTGATGCATCATGACTTTCCTTTGTATTTTTGCTGCAAAATCTGCAAATATCCTTACTTTTCCCTCCCGCTTCTTTTTTATGCATTTTTTGCGTTTTTATGACACTTATGCCAATAATCTTATCATCTTTTCACAGAACCCAACATAGTACCTTAGCACTACTTTTAGATTTTTCCACAATTTAGCCATGATTTACAACATTTTATTGTGCAAGTTGCCCATTGACGTTATTGAAAATTTTTATCATTAATCTGTGATTTTTTAAAAAAGAATGTGCAAAACACATTCTCGCGCCGAGCGCGGTCGTTTGCGACAAACTACATCTTCGCGCAAGTTTGCATCATCGACATGTAGTGCCTTTTGTGTAATAGGGAATTCTATCGGATTTTCCTATTACACAAAAAATACACAGAAATACCGGATTTTCCCGGTATCTCTGTGTTTTGCCATACATTGCTTCTGCTTTTATGCTATTCTTATATTTACTCACTTTTCCAGTGCAGTCTGTGCAGATGTCCTTCCAGATTCATTGTTTCAAAATTGTGCTGGCGCAAAGCCTCATACAGTACAATTGCAACGGAATTGGACAGATTCAGGGAACGGATATCGCCAATCATCGGGATACGGATACATGTTTCCTCATTATCGACCAGAATTTCTTCCGGAATTCCGGCACTTTCCTTGCCAAACATAATATAACAGTCATCCTCATAAGACACATCACAGTAAGTCTTTTGTGCCTTAGTCGTTGCCATATATATCTTTGCACCCGGATTTTTTTTCTGAAAATCCGCATAGTCATCGTACACGGTTACGTCCAGCTTGTCCCAGTAATCCAGACCGGCACGCTTTAACATCTTTTCATTTAATTTAAAGCCGAGCGGTTCAATCAGATGCAGTCTTGCGCCCGCCGCCACACACGTTCTTCCAATATTTCCGGTATTCGCCGGCATCTCCGGTTCATGTAATACAATATTTAACATCTTTTTCCCTTTCTAATCCTGCAATCAACCAGTTACACAACTGCACCACCCTATCCGTCAATGCCTCCGTCGTGTATTATAATTAATTCACATTAATTGCAATATCCAGTTCCATATGAATCTCATCACTTGTCAACGGAACACAGATATTCTGACTGTAAGACTGCTTTAAATAAACATTTCCGCGGCATAAGGTCGGCGGTGTGATATCCATGGCAATGCCTTTTGTCGAAAGAATCGTTGCCGCATTTCCCATCATCATATTCCCCAGCTCATTAATCGCACTGGCAGACATATCGTCGAGTGCCGTAACCGGCATCCCCATCATCATCTTAGAGGCTACATGGAGTGCATGTGCTTCCGGAAATGACATTAAAACCTGTCCGCGCACTTCTCCTGTCACACCAATCATAATAATCACGGAATCACTTGCAAACTCCGTTGTCTTTACATACGGTCTGCCAATTTTCATATCAACCTGGCAAATGTCTTTAATCACGCTGGTTGCCGCCATTAAAAAAGGATTGATATATTCTACGCTAAATTCTGCCATCATTTCCTCCCAAGGACTCTATAAACTTCTGTATTCTTTCTAATCCCACCTTTAAATTTTCGATGGAGTACGCATAAGAAATGCGCACAAAGCCTTCACCTGATGCTCCGAAAGCTGTTCCCGGTACTACTGCCAGCTTCTGTTCACTCAGTAACCTTGTTGCAAATTCCTCTGATGTCATTCCAAATTTCTTAATTGACGGAAATACATAAAATGCGCCATACGGCTCAAAACATTCCAGTCCCATCTCTTTAAAAGCATTGAGCAGGAAACGTCTTCTCTGATCATATGCCTCTACCATCATTTCAACTTCCATGTCACAATTTTTCAGTGCTTCCACTGCCGCAAACTGACTGTTCGTCGGCGCACACATAATCGCAAACTGGTGGAGTTTTACCATCTGCTCAATAACCGGTGCCGGTCCGCAGGCATAGCCTAAGCGCCAGCCGGTCATTGCAAATGCCTTTGAAAAGCCGTTAATCACAATGGTCCGCTCCTTCATGCCCGGCAGTGAACCAATCGAACAGTGGCGCTTTCCTCCATATGTCAGTTCCGCATAAATTTCATCGGAAATCACATATAAATCCTTTTCAATAATCACCGGAACAAGTTCTTCCAGTTCTTCCTTCGTCATAATTGCACCGGTCGGATTATTCGGATATGGCAGTACCAGTATCTTGGTCTTATCCGTAATGCTGTTTAAAAGCTGTTCTTTTGTCAGCTTAAAATCATTTTCCGCCTTTAATTCAATCGGCACCGGCACGGCATCCGCCATGACTGCACACGGCAGATACGACACATAACTCGGCTGCGGAATCAGCACCTCATCGCCGGGGTCTGTCATACAGCGCAGTGCCACATCAATCGCTTCACTACCGCCGACCGTGACAAAAATTTCATGCACCGGGTCATAGTGCAGATCATATTTGCGGTTTACATACCGGCTGATTTCTTCACGCAGTTCTTTTAAACCTGCATTGGATGTATAAAATGTTCTTCCCTTTTCCAGCGTATAAATGCCTTCTTCGCGGACATTCCACGGTGTATCAAAATCCGGTTCTCCAACACCTAAAGAAATCGCATCCGGCATTTCACTGACAATATCAAAAAATTTACGGATTCCTGATGGTTCAATACCGATTATTTTCTTTGACAATGGATTTCTCATGGTGTCACCAGCATCCTTTCATCTTTTTCTTCTGCATCCAGCACCCTGCCGTAATCCTTATATTTTTTCAGTACAAAATGTGTGGATGTGCTGAGTACCGAATCCAGCGGTGAAAGCTTATTGGCTACAAACTGTGCGACTGATTTCATTGTCTTGCCTTCAATAATGACCGTAAAGTCAAATCCACCGGACATTAAATAAACCGATGTAATCTCATCATATTTATAAATGCGCTCTGCAATGCTGTCAAATCCCAATCCGCGCTGCGGTGTGACTTTCACTTCAATCAGGGCTGTTACTTTTTCTTCACTTGTCTTGTCCCAGTTAATCAGGGTATTATAACCGCAGATGACATGCTCTTTTTCCATATCCGCGATTTCATTGGCGACTTCCACCTCTGTCATGCCAAGCATAACCGCCATGTCTTTTAAATCGATTCTGCTGTTTTTTTCCAGCATATTTAATATCTTTTCTCTCATACATTCATCCGCCTTTCGCTGTAATCCAAGACTTATATAAAACGATATACCTCGTCCCGGTTCGGTGTGTCCAAATACCGTACCTCATCGTCATTGCGCAAAATTTTATTGTGATCTGCCGTTGTCCTTCCAATGACAGATGCCTTAATTCCTGCATCAGACAATATTTTTATTATATCATGTCCGTTATCCGCTGTCATTAACAAAGCACCACAAGATTCCAATTCATATGGATTTACGTCAAAAATTTCACAAATTTCAATAATCTCCTGTCTGACCGGAATCTTTTTAAAATCAATATCCAGTCCGACTTTTCCGGCTTCTGCCATATCCCACAGTGCTGCAAAAATGCCGCCCTCAGAAACATCGTGCATACCGGTCACGCCTGCCTGTGCAGCAAGAAACGCTTCTTCCCCAACGGACATATCCTGTGCATTTCCCTGTGCCTTTTCAATCACGTCTTCTCTGTAAAACCGTAAAATTTCCGGGCGGTTCTTTGCAATAATCTGCCGGATGCCGCTGATACCAATCCACTTTGTCAGAATCACGTCCTGTCCCGGATGAATATTTTTCGCCGATAAATTTTTCCCGTCACACAGCCCGATTACCGTCACCGTTACAACCGGTTCTAAAACCGCTGCACTGCCCTGCGTATGTCCGCCGGAAATCTGGATACCCAGCGGTTCGCACTGCTTTTGGAGCGTTTCCATGATTTCCCGCAGCTTCGCCTCCTCTGCGGACAGCGGTAAAAGCACCGTACACTCCGCCGCCACGGGAATTCCGCCGCCTGCATAAATATTATTGGCGGCTCGCTGTACCGGATTCTTCGCTGCAATGTCCCCCGTTGCAGCCGCTGCCGCACTCACCACCGCAGGCTTGTCTTTCTTTTGCAGGCTGATATACGCACAGTCTACACCAATCGCCGGTTTCGCCGCATATTCTTCACGTTTTTTTATCTGCTTTAAAACAGAACGCTTCAAAATCGAATTTGATACTTTTCCCGGATTCATATACTCTCCATTCCAACAGGTCTTTAAGTAAAACTTGCCACTTTGCCTTATTTAGGTTATGATTAGTAAAGCAGGGCTGATGCCACCATCGGCACAACCATTGCCAATACTAAAATAATAATGATAATTGCAGAAAAAATTTGCTTGTTTTTTTTATTGTTAAAATTAATCATGCTTACCTCATTTCTGAGCGACTTTGTCGCGAAGCGGCGATTGACATCAGGGATAGTTGTTTTCGCTCAGAAACAACTATCTGTATGAAAAATAATCGCATCAGCATTATTTTTCATACTTGCTCCATTTCTGTGATTATCCCAATGTAAAGGATAAATTATGAAACTGATACTGCCTTATTTTATACTAATATTATTTCTGCTTCAACATAATATGAAAAAAAATTCAAAAAAAGAGAAAATTAACAATGAAACCTTCTGGAAACGGGAGGCGGAAGCCAATTCTGTGCGGAAAAAAGATATTTCCGGACTGGATTACATCCGGATTCCGGATACACTGACCTGTCCGGATACGCAGGATGAACGTATCTTAAAGGAGTGGCATACAATTGAAGCTTTAAAAGAAAAAAAGATTTTAAATCTGTCAGGTTTTACCAACACCGATTTAAAATTGGAATACGGTGTCGGCAACTTAACCGAGCTGACCGATTATGACAACAACTATGTCACACTGAGCCGCTCCCTTGCAAGAATTGCTGAACTACTGACAGAACAGGGGTTGAAAAAAGAGGCTGCCGCATTTTTGGAATTCGGCATCGCAACCCATACCGACATCGGTAAAAACTATACCCTGCTTGCCGGATATTACATGGAATATGGAAAGCCTGAAAAAATCGACTTTTTAATCGCACAGGCAGAACAGCTTTCCTCGCTTTCCAAAGACCCGATTATTGCCCGGTTAAAAGCCATCCAGCGCGGAGAGGCTTCACCTGCCTAACTTTTTACTGCGCTTACGATTAAACAGACTTTTTATTTTTTATACGGCAGTTTCCCATGTTCCGAAATAATGCCATCAATGATTTTAGAAGCCCGGCTTTTTGTCAGGCTGTCAATGTCCTGCTCCAGTGTCAGTCCGTGATAGGAAACCAGTGCTGCCAGATATCGTTTCTGCGCCGCCGTAACCGGTGTATCTTTCTTGACCGTGTAATTAAGCGGCAGGGTTTCTCTAAACCCTTCATCGTCCGGCTTTACCGCATACAGCTTATAATAAAGCTGATGGGCGCTGACCGCATCGTCTAAGGCGCGGTGCGAATTACCCGGATTAATCTGAAAATATGCGCAAAGCACATCCAGATTTTTATGTTCCACCTCAGGAAGCAGTCTTCTTGCAAGCTTTAAGGTATCAATTCCGTTCTTTTCAAAAGGAATCCCATGATTCACACACACTTTTTTCAAAAATGAATAGTCAAATATAATATTATGTCCCAAAAGCGGCATATCCCCGATAAAACTTACAATTTCATCAATTACTTCCGAAACATGCGGCTGCCCTGCCACCATTTCATCAGTAATGCCGGTCAGTTCCACAATCCGCTGCGGCAGCTTCTCCTTCGGATTTAACAGACGGCTGTAGGTTTCTGTAATCTCGCCGTCACAGACCTTTGCCATGCCAATTTCAATAATCTGATTTTCTGACGGATTCAGCCCCGAAGTTTCCAAATCCAGTGCCACATAGTCCCTTATCATAACCAATCCTCGTTTCCCGTTTACTTTCTATCTCTTATCCTTTGATTTACAGATATCCTGCAAAAAACACTCACTGCACTTTGGCGCACGCGCCGTACAGATTTCCCGTCCAAATGTAATAATCTGTATATTGTATACAATCCAGTGGTCTTTCGGCAGGGCCTTCATTAAATCATATTCAATCTTTTCCGGTTCAGTTTCCTTTGTAAAACCCAGTCTTTGGGAAATACGCTTGACATGGGTATCCACTACGATACTCGGTTCATGAAAAATATTGCCGCGGATGACATTCGCCGTCTTTCTGCCGACCCCCGGAAGACTTGTAAGCTCCTCTAATGAAGACGGCACTTCCCCGCCGAAATCCACGCAGATTCTTCTTGCCGTTTCAATCAGGTTCTTTGCCTTACTGTGGTAAAACCCGATTGAGCGGATATCCTGCTCCATTTCCTTTACATCTGCATGTGCAACTGCCGATACGTCCGGGTACTTTACGAATAAATCCTTTGTCACAATATTGACCCGCTCGTCGGTACACTGCGCCGACAGCATCGTTGCCGCAAGCAGCTCCCACGGTGTCGTGTAATTTAAACTACACCGGAATTCTGTCGTATACCGCTCATCTAACCGTTCTAAAATGCTTTTCGTTCTTTTTGTCATAATCTCACTAATCTCCATTCCGCAGGCATTTTAATGCCAAAGGAATCGCGAGCCAAATATCAGATTTGGCTCTGCGATAAAAGCTATTTGTTTTTGGGTACACAAAAAGCGGGTGATGGGAATCGAACCCACGTATCTAGCTTGGAAGGCTAGTGTTCTA
>ERZ1027047.1078-NODE-1078-length-11700-cov-4.366509_pt1 | contig 11700 bp, 8 predicted proteins | sample MGYA00519286_ERZ1027047 | MGnify/ENA primary metagenome ERZ1027047 (study PRJEB26926, sample SAMN06164592) | human gut metagenome | biome: ENVO:00009003; feature: ENVO:2100002; material: ENVO:00002003 | host: Homo sapiens | place: USA | collected 2012 ... | reverse complement strand
TCGACTAGTCGTCGGCAGCGTCAGATGTGTATAAGAGACAGTTAATGTACTCCTCGCCCTCGATAATCTCCGTTATTTTTCTGCTTGTATCCTCAAGCTGCCTCTGAAAAACGATAATCGGAAATGCTTCCACCATCATCTTCATAAGTGTGTCATCAGAAAACTCATATGCACGCTTTGCAAGCGTTGTCATACGCATATAAGCTCCGGCAGCTGTTTTGCTGTGTATCGTGGTTATAACAGTGTGTCCTGTACGAGCCGCTTCCTGTGCTGCAAATGCCTCGCGGCTCCTCATCTCACCCACGCAGATAACGTCAGGGTTAAATCGTAAAGCAAAATCCAGCAGATCCTCCTGGGTAATCTCTGCGGATTTGTCAAGACTGGATTTTGTCAGGGTATGTATAACGCTATTCAGAACAACGCCGTTTTTCCCACGCTTTATCAGGTCAAATTCGCGGCTGCCCTCCTCAATGGTGTAAATTCTCGTGCTGTCAGGCAGCGACGACATCAGCCAGCTTGCGGTTGAAGTTTTACCGGAACCTGTATTTCCGGCTATGCATACGCTTATTCCATATTTCACAGCCATTGCAAGGAAATCAAGCATACCAGCCGTTGCAGTATTCTGCGCAAGCGTTGATTTTGACAAAAAAGTCTTAGTCACCACCCTGATCGAAGCCGCAACGCCGATGTCGTCATCAAGTACCGGGGTTTTTAATACGGTTATTCGTATATTCTTGGCAAGCGAACCCAGAGCCGTGGGATTGCCGTCGTCAATAACGTTCCCGCTCATCTGGAGCATACGTCTGACAATATCTATTGCATGCTGCGGCGACAGAAAATGTTCAGGCGATTTATAGCGATGCCCATTAACGATTAGATCTATGTCTTCCCATGAATTAATATCTATTTCCTCAAGATGCATTTTCTCCGGATTTCTGAGGAATTTCGTTAAAAAAGAGAACTCAGCCATATCGCTGAAAAGCTGATTTGTCAGTTCATCGTCGTCAAAGTTGTCGAGCGTAATAGAATGCGTAACTATATACTGCTTGATATACTCTTTGACCAGCTTTTCATCTGAATCGCTCATATCCACTGACAGCAGGTTGTCGTATGTATTCGACATATATTCCTGAATATTTCGGAGAATATCCGAATAATTATTCAGACCCTTTTTTGCTGACAGATAGCTCTGAAGATCAACGCTCATGCTTCTTCTATTCCTTTCGCCATAGCCCTTATCTGCCTTTCAAATCTCCTGCTTACAGAACGCTTCATATCACACAGAAGTTCTCCGGCAATATATCTATTCTCTATCTCAGATGAATATGGCAGAACATAGTCATATTTACCTGATACCGACATCACCTCGCTGACTGGAGATACATTATGAACATTCCCCAGCACAGTTATCTGAGAATCGAATTTATACTTGGCTTCGCTGTAAATTGCCCTTGCGCTGTCGAGATAAATCAATCCCCTGACATCAGCGGTTATCACTCTGATAATAATATCGCTCAGCTCCATTGCGCATAGCGTCAGGGAGTCGTCCACGGGATTTGATGACCCATCTATTATAACATAGTCAGCCAGCTGAGCAGCCTTGTTTATCACAGACACAACATTGCTTCTTTCAAAGTTGGCATATGTGATATAAGTATCGGAAGGCGCCATTCCCAAGAATGCAATAAACTCACTTTCCGGGTGTGTAACCAGCTTCTGCGAGAACATTGCGTCATCATATCTGCCGGACATAAGCAGGCTCCCTATAGAATGCGAACTGTCTATATCAGCTTCAGGACAGTATAATTTGAGAGCAGGCACCAATTTATCAGTGCTGAAAACAATGACATTCTTTTTCTCCTGCGCAAGGACTGCCGCGAGCGACAAGGCGCATATTGTTTTGCCGCTGGAAGGGCTGCCCCATATACAGGTTATTTTTGATTTGTTCATCGTGCTTTTCCTTTCCGGTCAGCTTGCCGACAGCGCCGATTTCTGGGCGTCGAGGAGCTTCTTAGCCTTGTCGGTGTTCCCCCTGCAGACGAGTGCCAGATGTATCTTGCTTGAATTTTCATATTCCGACAAAGCCAGCGCCTGTTCCTGCACAACGCGGAATATCACGACATTCGGTATACCCTTTTCGGAGTTCTCTCCGGAATTTATATCCTGCGCGTCTGAATTTACTATTCCTACTACTTCGAGATATCTTATTCTGCCGTCAATGAACGAAGTATTGCCATCATAAATCATTGGCGTAACTATATCACCGACATTGACTTTTGCACCTATATTTTCTGAAAGTGACCCGATCGTAACGGCAACGGCAAGCTGTCCGTCTTCAAGCTCTCTTAACTGTGCGTCGTCATATGGCTTCTGAGAGGACGCCTTTGACGATGTCACGATGTCATTGGCTTTCATATCAATTGACGCATATTTTTCATCGGTCCCCAGAAGTATCTCAGGTGTGTTGAAATACTCATTGCTAGAAAAAGGGATATCGCCCATCGTCATTTCTATTGTTTTCAGCGCATCAGTGTTCAGCTTTTCACCCTTTGAGATATCACGTGCTGCCACAACTACTGTCACCTTGTTGTTCAGCAAGTTTGTAACATAGGGCATGCCAAGAAATCCGATTGCAAAAGCGGCAACGATACAGATACAACCAATAAAAAGCCTGTTCTTTAATAATTTCATATTGCTGTTTCTCCTGTCATTAAAGTATTAAAAGCGACGAGCCGTTGTGCAAACACATATCGCGAGCAGTAAGATTGACATCAAAGCACATTCCTGTGTTTCGGTCGCACAACATAGCGTTGCCTGATGGAACGTAACGGCCCGAAGTTATTCGCGAAACCGAACGCTCGATCATATCAGATATCTGATAAAAACGCACATTGCAGGGTATCAAAATATCAAAACTCCTGAGGAGCGAAGGAAAATAAACCTCAACAAGTATTCTATCCTCCATTGGTCCTCCTTACATTTCCGGGCCTGCGGTAACAAACTTAACGATAGCGTGCTTCCCATTTGTTACTGAATAGCCATAATCACTGCCAAAATCAAATTTGCTGTCATTATACACATGATGTTTGAAGAACCCTTCCCCAGAAATCCCGGACCCTATCCAGAAATATGTTCCCAGTTTGATGTGACGGTCGAACCATGGAGTATTGGAATAAGCCCTGAGCGATGATGAATTGTCAAAAAGAATAAATCTTATCCCGAAATCAAGCCTGCTTCCTCCGAGAAGAAGATTATCCAACTTTTCGCTGCAGTCGCTGTCTGAGCCAACTGCTTCCATGAGCTTTCCGACTCCATAAACCAGACACACTATAGTTTCATCTGCGTAATCAGTCGTCAGCCCCTGTTTGTCGCGCTCCAGCGCACGGTCAAATCTGTCGCGTGCTATTGCGTGCAGCTCGCGTATAGCGTCTGCGCATTTGCTTCTGCCGCAGTGTTCATATTTCTCACCATGATATGTAATGCTGTTTCTTGCGTCAAGCGTTATTGTCCTGAATCCATGCGCCGCTGATTCTGCAACGCCTATAGCAATTTCTGGATTATCCATATGCTCGGCGATGAATACCGTGATTCTGTTATGCAGGTCGGCGCATACTGGTTCGATACTGTTCCTTGTCAATGCCACTATAGGCATGGTTATGTCTGTTGTGCAGCTTATTGCATCTTGTATTGTGAACTCAGGAGGAAGCACGCGTATTTTATATGCGCACCCCGCGCCTGCAGAATTTATCCTGTCCTTGTTTTCACGGATCATGTCAAACACATTGCCATTAGTCATATATGCCGTCTGGAATTCGTAGATGTTATCATCGGATCTGCAAAGACCTCTGCCCTTGCTTTTTCCCGGTGTTATCTTGTTGGTGCCGCTCAATATCGAACTGTAGCCTTCATCTATCAGATTGAGGGCAAAGACATTGCTGAAATTCTGCGAGATCCTGTATTTCACACCCGACACGGTTAGAACTGTCATCACCAGGAATATGCCGCATTTTGAGCCATCTCTTGATAACGTTGCAATCATGTCCTCATACATTTCATATGTTTCCTGGAATGCACCATAATTCGCTATGACAAGGTGTATCGCCGGCACATCGTTGTTGCGGCGAAAATACTCGGAATAATCTCCGCCGTTCTGTGCAATTTTTGAACGTCGGATCTCCATTTCATTCATCAGATAGCGGAAGAGATTTTCAACGGCGTCAGTTTCAGTTGATGTGATGACCGCGCCAACGCTGTTATATCCCTCAAAGGCTTTCAGTGTCCCGGAAGCAAAATCAAGGATATAGAACACCGCACGTTCTGGCGAATAGTGAGATACTATGCCATAAATGAAAGCGACCAGGAACATCGTTTTACCCGTGCCCGCAGAACCATACACCAGGATATTTCCATCTTGTGCAGACAGAGTAAGTATATTCTGCTGCTGTTTTTGCGGGATATCATATTCGCCTATAACTGCAGCCACATGATACATGTCATAGGTCAACTGATATTTTTCGGATATTTCATCAGCATAGATAGTGTCAGGAATAGGAGGCAGCCAGAGCTTGTCGGACAATATGCCCTCATGCTCGCACAGTGCGGTGATATAGTCAGTCACTGCCGTTATCTGGCGAATTCCGGATTTTCCAGCGTGCTTTATGAACGAATTGGACTCCTGTCCAATACTCTGGCCCGCATTGTTGATAACGGTGATACCGTCATTTTGACCCTTGGAATTGTCAGGGCGCGTTTCGCAATCTGCTCCTGCCCATGCCGACTGTCCAAGTTCAAATATCTCATTGTAACCTACCTGCATATAAAATCTTCCGGTAGTTGTCAGGGCTGCCGCGTCAGGGCATTTTATCACGTCCATGCTATCAGCCCTGTCCTGGACTTTTAAGCATACCTTGAACTTTGAGTTGCTCCATATCTGGTCATTTACAACACCGTTCGGTTTCTGCGTTGCCAATATTAGGTGAACTCCAAAGCTTCGGCCTATTCTGGCAGCCGATATCAATTCGTCCATAAAATCCGGGCATTGACTCTTCAGTTCAGCAAATTCATCTGAAATGATGAACAGATGCTGCATCGGTTGTGAAACCTTTCCTTCATGATAAAGCTGCTGATAGGTGTAAATGTCTGAAACAGGCGTGCCTGTCTGCTCCGAAGCAGCATTAAACACTGACATACGCCGTTTCAGCTCACTTTGAATAGAAATAAGCGAACGGGAAACCGCAGCACCGTCAAGGTTTGTGATTATGCCTGCGATATGCGGAAGCCTGGGGAAACAGTTCGCCATTCCACCGCCCTTGTAATCTATCAGCAGAAACGATATATCCAACGGGCTGTAGTTTACTGCCATAGAAAGGATGTATGTCATTATGAATTCGCTCTTGCCTGAACCCGTAGTCCCGGCAATAAGCCCGTGCGGACCATGAGCTTTCTGGTGCAGGTTGATCATGAACTTATCGCCGCGCGAATCAACGCCGACCGGCGCTGCAAGAGTATGTACAGTATCATTTTCATGCCATCTCTGCAGGCAGTTCAGTTCATCAGGGGAATTTACGTCGTAAAGTTCAAAGAACGATATCATATCCGGGAGCTTGAACCCACCGTCGTTAAGCCCGAGTCTGATATTTGCAAGCCCCACCGCCGATGTTATGATGTCATCCTGCGATACCTGCGGTAGAACGACAGAAACAGGCTTATGGTAATTGACGCCGTTTACAACAGCCTGACCGCCATTGTATTCTATTACTGCGCCGCATTCCTTGGGGAGATTGCGCTTTTCGCCATAAAGCGCTATAACAGAAAATCCGCAGTACTCCTTATGAGAAAGAATGTGGCTTATCAGGTCGGTTTTTGCGGCAAGCTGCTGGCTGGCGCTTATAATAACATAATGCTCGTCTGATTTTGGCGCGTCCTCATCGGGATTGAGTACCTTTTCAAGACCGGCGCTCACCACCTTGAGTTCATCTGCAGAGGACGCAATATACCTGATTGACATGTCGTTGTTCCATGTATGCGGAAACCACCTGAAAGGTTCCCAGATGCTGTCCTCATGCTCATCATAAAGAACGACCAGTTTTACATCGGAATAACTGTGCAGTACGGTCAGCTGAATAACAATGCTCCGAACAAGTTCCACAACATGCTGTCTGTCGCCTGTTATGCCTATATACGGAGTGTCTTTCAGAGATATATTCATCGGAGAATTGTCAAGGATATATCTTTTGTCGGCAATTTTGCACATTTCCTTGTTCAGCACATCATCTTCAAGACTAAATCCCTGATTTGGTTTGTTGATCGTAATATCGGATTCGACATCGCCCCTGCCAAGCATGATATCCAGGAAATCCGGATCGGATACACGGCGCTCCCACAAATTCGGGGTACAGCATTCCACCCGCTCTTTCAGAGAGGACGGGTCTGGATAGTATTCTGAAAGAAAATCCTTCTCATTTGCCATAATGTCGGCAATTCGTTTTTCTGTGCTTTCAAGATATGCTATGTACTTTTTTTTGCGTTTCCTTTCATTGCTGCGATTTTTTGCCGAAGAATATACTCCGGAGATCACCGGCCATATCATAGAGCTAAGCAGCATGCTTGACGTCATAACAAGCGTCGGTATTATCTGCGATATATCTCCATCGTTTTCCATTACATTTAAGATAGAAAACGCACCCGTAGCCGCAGAAGCCATGCCCATAGTGAACGACGGTCCAAGGGAAAGCACCATAGGCTGCCCCCCCTGAGAATTTCTGTGCGGAGGAGCCGATATTTCTACCTCCTGCTTCTCCATTATCTGAGGGAAACGGGGCGAAATATAAAACATGTTCTCCTGCTTTACATCGTCGAAATAAATCTGCGGAACAGTAAGATCACGGCATGGATCCTGGAACTCGCTTATAGCATTTCCATGCACAGAAACCGAAGAAAGATGATTTACGGCAATCATGTTTCTTCCTACTGTAATGGTATACCCCATCAAATAAATGGTATCGCCGGGACGAAGCGTGGCTTTGGTTACGCGCTTTCCATTAATAAAAGTCCGCGCCGCAGCATTTACCTCCTGATATGTCATCTTGTCATCGTCTGAAATCAGTTCAGCAGCCCTGAGCGGAACATACCCACTGTTGAGTTGAAGCGTTGAAACAGCCTCCCTCCCTATGCTGACAGTCCCCTTAACATTATATTTCTTGAACATGGCTTCTTCTGGCTCGACATTTTCGACCAGCAGAATTGCGTCCTCCATAAGGCTCTGTATGCACACAGACAAAATGGATATATGGTCATTGAGGATACAAACCTTGCAGGAGCCGTCGTTTTCCCTGGTATGTATAAATGAATTGATACCACATTCAATTTGCCAGTTTCCATTATAAGGAGATATGCTGAGAAGCCTGTCGTTAACTCCTCCGGCAGCAGTGTAATCTACATAGAATGTGCCATTTATCTTTTCAGGCAGCCAAACACTATGCAGCGCCGCTGCCTGTATCAACGTCAGTTTCATTGTTTTATCTCCATTATTGCTCTGATATTCGGCTGTTAAGTTCTTCAGCTGTCAGGTAATTGAAAGCGTTCGATAAAACGCGCTCAAATTCTTCAAGTGAAATTGCGCGTGACGAGCGATCCAGTACGCTCATTATTGCATTGCCAAGCATATTGTGCGCCAGCGGCGGCAGCCACGGTCTTTCCTTAGCTATTCTGCTCCGCTCAGCCATCATAAATTCACGACCCGTAACATTACGCATCTGCGGATTTATATAAGGGTGCCTGAATCCGCTGATAAGATAGAACAGAATAAGCCCAACGCTGTATGCTTCCGGGTCAGTATCAGCCGGAGCCGTAAATTGTCTGTAATGCTGATAGACAGCGCTATAGGGAAAATACTGACCATAACATTTACCCTGGCAAAAATCAAGGAAAACATTCCCGTCACGCCCGACAAATATCATCTCATCAGAAAATGAGCCATATCCAATGCTGCACCTATGCATTTTCAGGAGCTGATCGCATACGGAATGCATGATAGTCAGCACATCTCTGAGCGTAAGCTCGTTCTTCATTGCATAGTACGGAAGAGGCAGTGCTTCCTTCATCATGATAAAAATGTGGTATTTGCCATAAAGCCCTGAATAATAGCTTTTCGAGTTGTAGTTCAGGCAATTGCAGCAGGCAGCCGCACAAGCCGACTGGAACATCGCACGTTCGTTTCCCAGCGCATCTGCAAATCTCTTTTCAGAGTGGTTTTCTTCGTTCTTATCAAACTTTCGCATGATAAGGGAATAATCATGACTGAAATCATCCGGAAAAACGATGTGTCTTATCACCACAGTGTTGTCATTGGCGTTATCCGTATGCCTAGCCTGATAATATGTCACTCCGGCAAATGTCCCTATCCTGCAAAGCAGACGGTGATCCATTATAACTTTTCCGCTAAGGTCTGTATCGGTTACAATGCCGTCAGGGTCAAACTCGATTTTTTCAGACAGGATAGAACTGTATTCGTGCTTGCTGATAACTGAATTTTCGCTATCAAGCCTTGTCAGGCAGTTGGTGCAGAATAAATCCCCCTTGCTGACCTGAGCGCCGCATTTTCGGCAAAACAGCATTTGATTTAACCCCTCCTGGTCCTTGTTATGTACCAATCGTCGAACACCGTGCCGCTGATATCGGCAGAATAGGTTTCTGCTTTCCAGATGGTGCCGACCGGCGTCCACATATCAAAGTAATACACAATGACGGTGTATTCACCGTCGGGATACCATACCGGAGTAAAATGAACCCGACTGTAGTCTGCGGGATCGCTCTGATAATAGATAGAATACGGATTGCTGGGGTGTACAAAATACTCAGAGCTATTTCGTTCTTTTCTTTCAAGCGCTTCGCCATAAAGCAGATATCCATACTCCGGAAAGAGCATCACAGCGCTCTGAAATTCAGTCACACCACTTTTTTCCTCTGGCGATACAACAGGTTTTTCTATCAATGCATTTACGGAGACCCCATAGCCAGAACGCGTCTGCAGTTTTCCGCCAGATATACTCCCTGGAATGTTCGCAGTATATCCAAGAGGATATTCAATGTCGTTCGCATAGGCTGATACGTTATGCTCCACAAACTCGACCTTGTCGCGGTTTTTTTGCACAGTGTAGTAAGTCCAGCTGCGCTCCGTTACTGGCGTGGACTGCCGCGCAATGAAATACGAGGCGTCCGGTACGCTGAAATTGTCCGGCATGGTATCGGTTCCTGACGGGTCGTCAGGCTTACGCAGCCCGTTGGCAGGGTCAACGATATCAACCGAGAATTGGATAGTTTTTTCACGTTTGCGGAACTTTCCATTATTTGAATAAAGCTTGTCGTATTTGCTTTTGGGAACATATACTGCTCCCCCGGTCGTTTCGTCCCGTATCACAACGTCAACGGTCACGCTGAATTTCCATGTCCCGGTTTTATCCGGAAGCTTAATTTTGGAATATGCAAGGTTGTATATCACTCCATCACCGTCATCGTCCTGATCGGGCAATCCATCGCATATTATTGAGAAATCAGCAGGATATCCAGCAGCCGTGAAATCAGACCTGCGTATTTCGCTCCCGGGCTCCGTGCTGATATTCAGCCGTATCCCATATGCATCATCCTGTCCTATATTCTCTATATCCGGGCAGTACATTTTAGGCTCTTCCGCAGACTGCTTTATGTAGAAAGACATAACGGCTTCCGTATCCGGATGGAACTCAGTATTAGTCGCTGCAATGTCAATAGTCAGGTCAACAAGGTCGTTTGCCGTGATTATATCAAACCCATAGTATTCCAGAAAAATACGGCTGAGTTCAGAAGTCACCTGAGGAGTTATGTATCTCCTGGTCACCTTGCGGCTCTCCTCGTCAAAGTCAAAGCTTCTGTCCGGGCACGCCCGGAGATATTCGCTCTTAACACTATCATTTATCGGATATATTATGAGATTTTGCCCTAATGCTAGCTGAGACCTGTGATGATTCATCGTAGACAGTGGCAGTTCAACACACACCAGTCCAAAAGTCACGGAGTACACTCCTCCACCGGTCATATCTGCTTTCATGACTGAAGATTCCTTCTTGATTATCCTTTCATTTTTCATATACTCCGCATATAAAGCCCATTCAGTGGAAGTCCCATAAAAATAGACCGTATTCATCCCGTCGTACTCGTAACCCACCCAGAAAACCGGCTCAACCACAAGCGCATACTGCCCGGGATCAAAAAAAGTCAGATCATCAGAAGCGGTATCACTGTTGATATAAAACCCCAGATTTACCAGAACCGTTTCAAGGACGCTCGCATCGCTCGAAAGAAGCTGCCTGCCAAAGTTGGAAAACGGAGTGTACAGATCGTACATGGTATCAATAGTGTTGTTCTCATATTCCGCGTCAATTATACGCTCAAACATGGGGATAGAATAAGGATTTCCTTCTTGTTTAAGGCTTGAAAACACCTCGGGATCGATCACCCTGTAATTCGGTGACGCTGCGATCGCGTCCTCCATTTTATAGGGAATACTGTCGATCACGCTGTGCGCCAGGTCATTCAGGCTCTCGCCGCCGCGGTATCTGTACAGATAATCCAGCTTGCAGCCCGTAGAATAGATGATCCGTGCGCCGTCTTCGTCCTGGGAATATCTCAAATCAAGATATGGAGTGATACGGCCTTCATAACGGTATTCAAATGTTCTTGATTTTTGGGAGAAGCAATGATGTCTGCAATAATAGTGATAATCTGTATCAAATCTGCGGCATGCATCGCAGGAGCTTGAATAATGCAGATCCTTGCCATTGTAACATATCGGAGAGAATGTATCAAATGTGGATATCGTTTCATAATTCACAAAATCATACATCGAAAACCTGATGCCCTGTTCCTCAAACGTCCAGTTACCGCCAGTATTATATGCACCAATGGTCTGGCGCGCCTGGGCATGTGTGTCAGGGCAGATGAAAAGTACACCTATAACAGCAGCCATAATAAGTGCAATTGCCTTTTTCATGATCAAATCTCCTTAGCCAAACAACACGTTTCCGTCGTATCCTCTTTCTGATATGCTCACAGCCGTGCTTGCAGACGGTCTGACAGCAGCCGTGGAATGAGTATGTTCAGGGACATCATCTGCAGAGTTTTCCTTTGTATCTGCCACTGTAGCTGCCGCAGTCGTCTGTGGCGGCGGAGCTGTAACTATTTCTCCGTAATTGGCGCTGATATGCTCAGAGGGCTCGGAATTATAGATCGGATCAGTAGAGAAGCTGTCAACCTGATATGAAGCTGAGTCGTTTACCGGAACTGCGCCCGAATTGTCAGCCACACTGTCCGTCTGGCTGTTCCGGAATACACCCATGGTGAGCACTATACCGCCAGCAGCAATAGCAAGACACAGAATAGCTGTCACAGAGATCATTACTGCTCTATAGGGTGGAGTGCGGAACTCCTTGCTGTCAGCAGCTTTCTCCTGCTTTTCAATGTCGTCAACCTTTTTTTTCAGCCTGGTCTTTCCGGGATCTTTCTTTAAATTCTTCATTGTGCACACCTCAGGAAATTATTTATCAAACACCAAAGCCCATACGCCTTATGCCGAAACAAAAGACGTATGGTCAGTGGAATATATTAAAACTTAAGGTCACCTCTAAAAACCTTGTTTGAGTGAAAATGTGTATAGCACACCGCCTG
>ERZ1027047.1070-NODE-1070-length-11774-cov-4.171346_pt1 | contig 11774 bp, 11 predicted proteins | sample MGYA00519286_ERZ1027047 | MGnify/ENA primary metagenome ERZ1027047 (study PRJEB26926, sample SAMN06164592) | human gut metagenome | biome: ENVO:00009003; feature: ENVO:2100002; material: ENVO:00002003 | host: Homo sapiens | place: USA | collected 2012 ... | reverse complement strand
CTCACCACACCCGCCAGAGCGCGGTGGGCCTGCCCTTCATCCGCCAGCGCAACTACGGCGGAAAGGACGTCTCGGTGACCGAATACACCATGAGCGAGATCATCGCCAGCATCTACGCCAAAATGGAGGCCACCGGCCTTGCGGAGGGCATCCTGTTCATCGACGAGATCAACTGTGTGTCCGAAACGCTGGCCCCCACCATGCTGCAGTTTTTGCAGTGCAAGACCTTCGGCAATCAGGCTGTGCCTGCAGGCTGGGTCATTGTGGCGGCAGGCAACCCGCCGGAGTACAACAAGTCGGTGCGGGATTTTGACATCGTGACGCTGGACCGTGTGCGCCGCATGGACATTGAGCCGGATCTGCCGGTGTGGAAGGACTACGCCCGCGCGGCCCACATCCACAGCGCCATCCTGAGCTATCTGGAGCTGCACCCGCAGAACTTCTACCAGATCAACGCAGACGTGGACGGCACCCAGTTCGTCACCGCCCGCGGCTGGGAGGATCTGTCCAATCTGCTGGACACCTACGAAGCGCTGGGCCTGCAGGCAGACGAGGAGCTGATCCGGGAATACATCCAGCACCCGAAGATCGCCGAGGATTTCTCAGCGTACCTCGACCTCTACTATAAGTACCGCGACGACTACGGCGTGGAGGAGATCCTTGCCGGGCAGGCAAAGCCCGCCGTGTTCGCACGGCTGCTGCAGGCCCCCTTTGACGAGCGGCTCAGCCTTGTCAGCCTGCTGCTGGCCGGGCTTGGCACCCGGTTCACCGCATCCCGGCAGGCGGACGCTGTGGCCGACAGCTGCTACGCCCTTCTGCGGGAGATCAAAAAAGCCCTTGCCACCCTGCCGGAGGATATCCCGGACGGCTCCGCGGAGCTGTTCCACCAGCAGCTCGTGGACTATGATGCCGAGACCCAGCAAAAGCGCGCGGCGGGGCTGCTCTCCAAAGACAGCCTGACCACCCGTCTGCAGGTCCTGGCCGTACTGCGCCAGTGGGAGGGCGAACTGCGCCGTGCCAACGCCGCCGGTACACAGGAAGCCTTCGACCTGCTGCGCAGGCAGTTCCAGTCCCTTGCCGATAAGCGCGAAAAGGCCCAGCAGGCCGCCAGCGCCGCGCTGGAAGCCGCCTTTGACTTTATGGAGCAGGCCTTTGCCGAAAGTCAGGAGATGGTGGTGTTCGTCACCGAGCTTACCGTGGACCCTGCGTCCCACGCTTTCCTCACTGAAAACGGCTGCGAACGCTACTTCCAGTACAACAAGGATCTGCTGCTGGACCACCGCAAAGCTGCCCTGCAGCAGGAGCTGGCGGCAGAGCAGCGCCGTCACGGCGGGGTGTGAGCCATGCTGGAAAATCTTCTGTTCAGCCTGAACAGCACCCTGCCGCTGTTCTTCCTCATGCTGCTGGGCTATGTGCTGCACCGCACCGGTTTTCTGAGCGATGCGTTCGTGGCCGGGGCCAACAAGTTCGTGTTTTATGTGGCACTGCCGGTGCAGCTGTTCCGCGACCTTGGCAAAAACGATGTCCGCGCCACCTTCGATGGCCGGTATGTGCTGTTCTGCTTTGCGGTCACACTGGCGTGCATCCTTGTGATCTGGGCGCTGGCAAAGCTGTTTTTAAAGGGCACCGGCCTTGTGGGCGAGTTCGTGCAGGCGTGCTACCGCTCCTCTGCCGCCATTCTGGGCTCGGCCTTTCTGCAGAGCATCTACGGCGACGCCAGCATGTCCAGCCTGATGATCTTAGGCAGCGTGCCGCTTTACAACATTATGGCCGTGGTCATCCTGACGCTGGAAAGTCCGGCTGCCGCCCAGACCGGCAGCATGTCCGCAAAGCTGAAAAAAAGCGCCAAAGGCGTCCTGACCAACCCCATCCTGCGGGGCATTGCGGCAGGTTTTGCATGGAGCATGCTGCACATTTCCATGCCTGCCATGCTGGATAAGACCCTCTCCAATGTGGCCGGGCTGACCAGCCCTCTGGCCCTGCTTGCCATCGGTGCGGGCTTCAAGGGCCGCAAGGCGCTGGGCTATCTCAAGCCCACCACCATCGCCACCGTGGTCAAATTGATGATCCTGCCCGCACTGTTCCTGCCGCTGGCGGTGCACCTTGGCTTTACAGACGAAAAGCTGGTGGCACTGCTGGTGATGCTGGGCAGCATCACCACCCCGGCGTGCTACGTCATGGCAAAACAGATGGGGCACGAAGGCGTCCTTACCGGCAGCGTGTGCGTCACCACCACCCTGTTCAGCGCCTTCAGCCTGACCTTCTGGCTGTTCGTGCTGCGGAGCCTCGGGTATATTTTATAACCTCTTTTGCATAGCAAAACAGCGGACAGCCTGCAGGCTGTCCGCTGTTTGCTTTTCAGATGTTGCTTGGGGAATCAGGCCGCACCGAAGGGATGCAGCTTCTGCCTTTTATTCTGTCATTTCCAGTTCAGAGATCCATTCCCGCACGCGGTCGGGACGGTTGGTCACGATGGCATCCGGCTGCAGCGGCCAGAGGTCTTTTACCGTCTTTTCCTCGTCCACCGTCCAGTATGCCGTCTTGATGCCCAGATCATGCAGCTTCTGCACCATGCCGGGCTGCTGATAGGCGGTGTGGTACTCACAGCTCACCCAGTCCGGCTTGAAATCCAGCGTCTGGACATACTTCACCGGGTCCCGCTGATCCAGCAGGTGCTGGATCACTTCTATCAGGCTCTCGTTCGGAAACTCCACCTGCAGCATACTGACCTGACTGCCTATCTGGCGCAGCAGCCAGCTGCAGTTTTCATCGTCCACATTTTCCACCGAGAACATGGGCAGCTGTGGAAAATCGTCCTCTTCCAGACTGTTCTGCAAACCAAGGATCTCCCACATGGCGGTGGGCAGAGCCATGGTCTCCATGGCACCGTAGAGCAGCACGCCCACCTTCAGCTCCGGCATCAGCTGCTTTGCCTGCCGCAGCAGGTCGTGGTTGAACGAGATCACCACCAGCCGATCGGTGATATCCGCCGCACGGATCTCTTCGATCACCCGGGGCACAAAGTCCGGGTCGTTATCGATGGTGGCCTTCAATTCCAGCTGGACAACAGTGCCTTCCATTTCCCTGCACAGTGCCAACGCCTCCCGCAGGGTGGCGATCCGCTCATCCTTGTAGCTCACATCCTTCCAGCTGCCAAAGTCCAGCGCCTTCAACTCCTCCATGGTCATGTCGTAGATCTGGCCCCGCATATCGGTGTGCCAGTCAATGAGAAAATCATGGTGGATGACCAGCTTTTTGTCTCCGGTCTGCTGTACGTCCATCTCCACGCCGTCCGCGCCGATCTCCATCGCCTTGCGGAATGCTGTAAGGGTATTTTCCGGTGCAAGGTAGGACGCACCACGGTGTGCAATGATCTCAGGCATCATTCTTTTCTGATTCCTCTCTCGTTTGTTTTTGTATTTTATGCAAGGTCAGAGCCGTTTGAAGCAATGACCTTTTTGTACCAGTAAAAGCTGTCCTTGCGGCTGCGGGCCAGAGTGCCCCTGCCGTCGTTGTCCTTATCCACATAGATAAAGCCGTAGCGCTTTTTCATTTCGCCGGTAGAGGCGCTCACCAGATCGATGGGTCCCCATGTGGTGTAGCCCATCAGCGGCAGGCCATCCTCGTTGATGGCCTTTTCCATCTGCTCAATGTGGGCCCGCAGATAATCGATCCGGTAGCTGTCGTGGATGGAGCCATCCGGCTCCACCGTGTCCACCGCACCAAGGCCGTTTTCCACAATGAACATGGGCTTCTCATACCGGTCGTAGATGGTGTTCAACGTCACGCGCAGGCCCACCGGGTCGATGGCCCAGCCCCACTCGCTGGCCTTGAGGTAGGGGTTCTTTACAGCTTCCAGCACCGCATTGCCATCGGCCTTTTCTTCTGCCATGATCTCCTTGTCCGTGGTGATGCAGCGGCTGGAATAGTAGCTGAAGGAGACAAAATCCACGGTGCCTTCTTTCAGAACCTGCTCATCGCCCGGCTCGGTGTGTAGGGTGATGCTGGCCTTCTCCATCCGCTTTTTTGCCCACACCGGGTAGGCACCGCGGGCCTGCACATCGGTAAAGAAGTAGTTGTCGCGGTCCGCTTCCTGCGCGGCACGGATATCCTCCGGTGCACAGGTGCGCGGGTAATACTGGCCTGCCGCCAGCATACAGCCCACCATGGCACCGGGCATCTTTTCGTGGGCCAGCTTCACGGCCTTTGCGCTGGCCACCAGCTCATGATGTGCCGCCTGATACTGCACCTGCTTTACGTTTTCGCCCGGATGGAACACCAGCCCTGCGCCGGTGAAGGGCAAATGCAGCAGCATGTTGATCTCGTTGAAGGTCAGCCAGTATTTCACCTTACCCCTGTACCGGTCGAACAGCACCTCACAGTAGTGCACATAGGCATCCACCATGCGGCGGTCCTTCCAGCCGCCGTATTTTTTGATGAGGGCAATGGGCGTATCAAAGTGGCAGATGGTAACAAGCGGCTCGATCCCATATTTATGGCATTCATCGAACACGGCATCGTAGAAGGCAAGGCCCTCTTCGCTCGGCTGGGCATCATCGCCGTTTGGCAGGATGCGGGTCCATGCGATGGACAGCCGGAAACACCGGAAGCCCATCTCGGCAAAGAGGGCGATATCCTCTTTGTAGTGGTGATACAGGTCAATGGCCTCGTGGCTGGGGTAATAGTGCCTGTCGTCGCATTCCAGCATTTCCAGCCGGCCCAGCGCCACCGGAAAGCGGTCAGCGCCAAACGGGGTCACATCCACGGTGGCAAGGCCCTTGCCGCCCGCCTGCCATGCGCCTTCGCACTGATTGGCAGCGGTGGCACCGCCCCACAGAAAATCTTTCGGGAAACTGCCCATACGTAAAACCTCCCTGTTTTCTATCTTTCCGGCACCGGACAGACCGGAGCCCTACTTTATCTAGTATAAAATACCGCACAATCCGCTCTGTGTCTATGCCCGCATTTTACAAAAAACTGCTTCATTGTTGTGAAAGTACGACTTTTATCGTCAAATCGCCGAATTTCACTTTTATTTTTCGTACATTTTTCACGAGAAAAATGCAAAAACAGCCCTATTTTCCTTTCATTCTGTTTCTTTCAAACTGTCCGCAGACATGGTACAATAATCAGGTAAGATACACCGCCGCTTTTTCGGCATTGGAAAATGGAGTGTTTGATTATGACTGAGTTCAAGCCCATTAAAGAAGGCAAGGTCCGTGAGATCTATGATAACGGTGACAGCCTCATCATGGTTGCTACCGACCGCATTTCCGCGTTTGATGTCATCCTGAAAAACAAGGTCACCAAAAAGGGCACCGTTCTGACCCAGATGAGCAAATTCTGGTTCGATTACACCCGCGATCTGCTGCCCAACCATATGCTGAGCGTGGACGTGAAGGATATGCCGGAGTTCTTCCAGCAGCCGCAGTTCGACGGCAACAGCATGATGTGCCGTAAGCTGACCATGCTGCCCATCGAGTGCATCGTGCGCGGCTACATCACCGGCAGCGGCTGGGCCAGCTACCAGAAGACCGGCAAGGTGTGCGGCATCCAGCTGCCCGAGGGCCTGAAGGAATCCGACAAGCTGCCCGAGCCTATCTACACTCCCTCCACCAAGGCCGAGATCGGCGACCACGACGAGAACATCTCCTACGAAAAGAGCATCGAGGTGCTGGAAAAGCAGTTCCCCGGCCACGGCGAGGAGTATGCCACCAAGCTGCGCGACTACACCATTGCCCTGTACAAGAAGTGTGCTGAGTATGCGCTCTCCCGCGGCATCATCATTGCCGACACCAAGTTTGAGTTTGGTCTGGATGAGAACGGCAACGTGGTGCTGGGCGACGAGATGCTCACCCCGGATTCCTCCCGCTTCTGGCCGCTGGAAGGCTACGAGCCGGGCCACAGCCAGCCTTCCTTCGATAAGCAGTTCGTGCGCGACTGGCTCAAGGCCAACCCCGACAGCAACTACGACCTGCCGCAGGATGTCATTGACAAGACCATTGCCAAGTATCTGGAGGCTTACGAGCTGCTCACCGGCAAAAAGCTGTAAATTTTACGATAAAACGAATCCCGGCAGATGCTTGACAGCTCTGCCGGGATTCGCTATAATGTCTATAGAAAGGGCACTGCGACAAGCGGTTGGCCCCAGTTCAAGGTTTACAGTTTTTGAGAACCGTCACCGTGCCGGGTGGCGGTTCTTACTTTTTCACGCGAATGGTGAATGTCAATCCAAACAAGTGGAATGTCAAAGTAATTGGCATGTACTCACCTCCTTTCGGAAGTGAGGGCCGAACCGCCTGCCGTTGTTTGCAGTGCCCCGCCGCCTTTCAGCAGCAGAGATAGCATAACATAGTTTTCGGCTGATTTCAACAAAAAAATGCTTCCGTGCAGCGCACGGAAGCATTTTTTTGTTTCACTCGCTCAGCTCTGCGCTTTCCTCGGAAGAAGCTTCGGACTCTGCCTGTTCCTCGTTTTCTTCGTCCAGCAGGTACTGCACCTCGGTCTGCTTTGCCATCTGCTCCGCTGTCCAATCCAGCTGTGCGATGCCGTCCAGCTCCAGCGTGTACTGCTCCACCTGCTGCAGTGTTCCCGTGCCAAGGCTCTCTTCCGGGTCGTTGTCCGGAGCCCATGCGATCCGCAGCTCGTCCGGCAGTGCACTGCACTGCTGCACGGCATCGGTCACCCTGCGGCAGTCCTGTGCAAATGCCTGCACGCTGTCATAATCGCCGAACAGCACCACGGTCAGGCTCAGATGACCGCCTCCTGCGTCCAGATCCCGGAGCGTTTCCGTCTTGCTGCTGTACAGATAGGCGTTTCCGCGGATGTCCTTCACTCGGACCTCCGGCGCGGCCGTTTTGATCTGCGCATAGGCATCGGCGGTGTACTGCTGGCTGAGCTTCATGCTTGCCTGATCCCGCTCCGGGCCGAGTTCATCCCACACCACCGGCAGAAGGGACAGGCCAAAGCACCCGGCCATGAGCACAAGGCAGATCAGCACCGACCAGAAATCGTATTTCCAGCGGCCCGGCCGGGCGGCAAAAAAGAGCACCTCGCCGCCCAGCATCACAAGGCCTGCTGCCGGGACGATCCGGAGCACCGGCTGTGTGGGAAAGCCCGGCACAAAATAGGTGAGCAGAAAGAAGATTCCCGCTGCGATCAGGCATACACCCAGCGTAAAGCTGCCCACCCGGCGCAGCGGCGGCTGTTTTCCGGGCATTTCCGGGGCAGCAGAGCCGGTCTCATTCTTCTCGTCCATCCTCGTCCTCCGTCTCGTCCTCCGGGGTCACAGGCTTGCCCAGCAGGGCCGAGAGCTTGGGCATTGCAAAGCCCTTTTTCTCCGGCCCGGCCGGTGTTTTCTGCGCGGCATACTCGGTAAAATCGGCGTCCGCGGCCTTCTGCTTCGGCTTTCTGCCCTTGGGGCCGCGCACCAGCCACGCACCGCAGATGATCAGGGCCACGCACACCACGATCTCCGGCAGCTGATCCATCATCAGGTAAAGTGCGCGGAAGAAGGGGCTGCTCTGGCCCCAGCGCCACACGATATCCCCCAGCGTGTTCATAAGGATGTTCTGGTAGGCCACCAGCGCGCCCAGCGCGATCAGGCCCCAGCCCAGCAGCTTGTGGCTGTCCATCATGAACTCCTGCATCCGCTGGTCCTTCCAGTTGATATGCACCAGATAATCGTCCTCCGGGGCGGTGCCTGCGCCGATCTGCGCCCGGAGATTGAAGGTGTCAAAAAAGCTGTACATCCACACGATGACACAGCCGACGGTCAGCACTTCAAGCGTAGATACGCCAATTACAATGAACAGGCAGAACATCGTGATCAGCGAAAGGCCGCGCTTCATATAGCCCTGATACATCTGGCCTGCGCCCGGGCAGAAGGCAAAGATAAAGGTCAAAATCCCGTTTTTCATCATGATCGATTCCCTCATTTCGTTTGATCGGTAAGCGGCAGATCTCTGTTGTTCTCTGCCGCCGGGCTGTGGGCCCCGAACAGCAGGTCATTGACCGCCTTTGAAAAAGACGCCTGCGGCTTCGGCTCTTCGTCCTCCACCGGTCGTCCCAGTGTTTTCGGCTCGGCAGGCCGACGGCCATCCTCCACCGGTCGGCCCAGCTGCGCAGGTTCTTCGGTCTGGCTCTGGCTGGTCTCCGGTGTCCATGTGTGCAGCTCCTGCCGGAAATTCAGCAGCTGGTCTATGGTGCCGGAGCGCCACATGGTGAACGCCAGCACTGCCGCCACACCGGCCACGGCAGCGCGGCCCCATGTGTTCTGCATCAGCCGCACCCAGACGGCGGCCATCACAGCCTTGTGCGCGGAGTGCGGCGGCGTTTCCAGCGCATCTGCCGTCAGCAGGGCCGTGTAACGATCCATGCACTTATCGCAGTAGGCAAGGTGCTCGGCTGTTTCCAGCCGCCCCAGCTCATCCAGCCCGCCTGCCTGCAGGGCCTGCAGGCCTTCGTCGGTCAGGCAGCCGTTTTTGTCAAACAGTTCCATGTACACACTCCCCTCCGCAGCGCTCACGCTGTAATATCTGCTGTGCCAGCATCTTTTTGGCCCGGTAGATCTGCGCCTCCACCGTCTTGGGCGGGCGGCCGCACAGCTGTGCCGCCTCGGCCATGGTGTGCTGTTCCAGCAGCACCAGACGGCAGGGCGTTTTGTAGGGCTCCCGCAAAGCAAGGATCATGCCGGTCAGTTCTTCCTCGCCCAGAGCATTCAGCACCTGCTGTTCCGGCTGGGTGCCGGGCGGCGCGCCTTCCAGCGCCAGCACCTCATCGCCGGGGGTGTTCACCCGGCGCACCCATGCGCTGCGCAGATAGTCTTTTGCCTTGTTGGAAGCGATGCGCGCCAGCCACTGTTTTTCAAACCCGGGCGGGCAGCGGTCAATGGCCCGCCATGCCGCCAGAAAGGTCTCCTGCGTCAGGTCCTGCGCATCGCCGGCATCCGGCACCAGCTGGTGGCAGACCGTATACACGAGCGACTGGTATTTTTGCACCATCGCGCTGAATTCCAAGGTCGTCAACGATCCACCCACCTCCTTTCGGTTTCGTCCCGGTCCGACGAAGTGCAGCCTCTGCATTGCCCTTCTGCACATTCATACGAAACAGCCGTTCAAAATCCTGCAAAAAATTTTATTTTTATGATACAATAGAAATAGTATAGCACAAAAGGAGGCATTCGGCCATGGCTGTCAGTACCCGTCAGGCACTTTTGCAGGCACTTTCCGCTGCCGGGGGCAGCTACGTTTCCGGCCAGCAGCTGGCCGAGACCCTCGGCGTGAGCCGCGCTGCCGTGCACAAGGCCGCTGCGGCCCTCACGGCCCAAGGGTACGCGCTGGAAGCTGCGCCCCGCCGGGGCTACCGGCTGGCTGGCGGTGACCCGTTCTGCGCCGAAGCCATCGGGGACTACCCTGCACCCATCTATTTATATGACACGCTGGAAAGCTCCAACCGCACGGCAAAGCTGCTGGCGCTGGATGGTGCACCCCATGGCACGCTGGTGCTCACCGCCCACCAGAGCGCCGGACGCGGCAGGCTGGGCCGGAGATTTGAAAGCCCGGCAGGCAAGGGCGTTTACTGCTCGGTGCTGCTGCGCCCGGAAATGCCCGCCGCCAATGCCCAGACCGCTACCATCAGCGCAGCTGTGGCGGTCTGCCGTGCCGTGAAAAAGCTCTGCGGGCTGGAGCTTGCCATCAAGTGGGTCAACGACCTGTACTATCAGGGCCGAAAGGTCTGCGGCATCCTGACCGAGGCGGGGACCGACCTTGAGAGCGGACAGCTGGAATGGCTGGTGGTGGGCATCGGGCTGAACCTTACCTCCACCGCCGCCGACTGGCCGGAGGAGCTGGCCCGCAGGGCCGGGAGCCTGTACCCCGGCGGGCCTGCCCCGGTGAGCCGGGCCGCACTGGCCGGGGCCATTGCCCGGGAGCTGCTGGCCCTCTGCCCCGGCTTTGACTGTCTGGATGAGTACCGCGCCCGGTGCTTTGTGCCCGGCCACTGGGTGACGGTGTGTGCCGAGACCGAGACCTACGCCGCAAAGGCCCTTGCCATCGACGAGGAAGGGCGGCTGGTCATCCAGCGAGAGAACGGCCGACAGGAGGCTCTGCGCTGCGGCGAGGTGACCACACGGCCTGCACGGACCGAATAAGACGCAAAAAAGCACCCTTTCCTGCCCGGAAAGAGTGCTTTTTATGTTCTGCACTTATGTATCCAGATCCACGGCTTCCAGCACCGTGATGTCCTCTTTTTCAAAGGCGGTGCGGATCATCCCGGCAAGGCCGGGCATTTCGGCCTTGTTCTCGATGCACAGGGTGATGATGCCGTTCAGGCTGGAGGCTTCCACGCCCATGGAGCCGCCATCCGGCGGGACCCAGACATTGAAGTCTTTGGTGTACTTCTGAAGCTCCTGCGTGGCCGGCAGCAGCGGATTGCCCAGATAGCTGAGCCAGAAATCCGCCGGGACACCGCTGATGTACTCGCCCATCTGGAACACCCTCTGCTTGATGCGCAGGGGCGCTTTCTGTTGGTCCACCTTGTACACCCAGCTCATCTGCTGGGTCATCTGGCGCAGCTTTGCCTCCGGCTGCAGGGTGCGGAGCACCTCGGCATCCATTTCCGGCACGATGTCTGCAAGGCGGGTATCATCGTGCAGCTTCACGCCGCTCTGGAAGGAGCACACGCAGTTGTAAAGGGCATCCGGCACGCCCGCTTCCCTGCGGGTATCTGCCGAGTAGGAATACTGGATCTCGTCCTTGCCCAGATAGCTGCGCAGCGCAAGGCTCAGCAGACCTGCCAGCGCCGTAAAGGGCTTGACGCCGTTCTCCACTGCCCGGTCCACAAGGCTCTGCTTGGTCAGCCGCACCCGGGTGCGGCGCATCCTGCCCTCCCATGTCTGCACCACATCCCTCTGCATCGTGCTCTCGGTGGCTGTAGGGGATGGGTATTTTTCCATCATGGCCTCGATGTCATAGGCCGGGCTGCACACGATGGGCGTGTTTGCAAACGCCGTGCCATAGCGCAGGTTGCAGTACTGTTCCAGAATGCGGGTGAGAAAGGGCGACACCCCGTGGCCGTCCATGAGGAAATGATACCAGTCAAAATAGACGGTGTCCCCCTCACAGCTCACGCTGAAAAGATAGCCGTTCGTTTCCTCCGGGATATCGCGCTGTGCACTGCCCTGATACACAAGGCAGGGGTTCGGGTTCGGCTCCAGAAAAAAGCTCCGCTTTTCCTGCACCAGCTGTACCTGATAGTACGGTGCGGCCGAAAGCGCCGTATCCAGTGCACGCTGCAAAAGAGCGGGTTCCACCGCGTCCTGCAGCGCAAACTGATACCGGCACAGGATCTTCTCCCGACGGAAGAAATACATCGTTCCCTGAAAGATGTACTCCGTCGAGCGCTGTGACTCGTTCATGAACTGTTACCCCGCGTTTGCCGCCAGATAATCCACCAGATCCCCTATGGTCACAAAGTTGCGCAGCTCCTTTTCGGGGATGCGCAGGCCGAAGGTCTCCTCCAGGTCTGCCACAATGGTCAGGATCTCCATTGAGGACAGATCCAGATCGTCCATCAGGACGCTGTTCTCATTCACATCTTCGGGAGAGACCTCGGCAACATCCTCCAGGATGGCCAGGATCTGGGAAATGATCTCTGCTCGTTCCATAGAAATTTTCTTCCTTTCCGTGACGGATAATAGGCACAATTTCCTGTGCCTTTCCATAATAACTGTCTCTTATACACATCTGACGCTGCCGACGACTAGTCGAGTGTAG
>ERZ1027047.1064-NODE-1064-length-11812-cov-4.149018_pt1 | contig 11812 bp, 12 predicted proteins | sample MGYA00519286_ERZ1027047 | MGnify/ENA primary metagenome ERZ1027047 (study PRJEB26926, sample SAMN06164592) | human gut metagenome | biome: ENVO:00009003; feature: ENVO:2100002; material: ENVO:00002003 | host: Homo sapiens | place: USA | collected 2012 ... | reverse complement strand
GTCGGCAGCGTCAGATGTGTATAAGAGACAGGAGTTATCGGCGTCATGACCGATATCGACAACGAGAAGAAGCTGGAGCTCCAGCTTTCCGAGCGTGCAAGCTACGACTTCCTGTCACAGCTGTACAACAGAAATACATTCATCAGGAACCTCACCGCCGAGATCGACCGCCGCGGAACCAAGCGCGTTGCTGCGCTGTTCATCGACGTTGACGACTTCAAGTTCATCAACGACCGCTACGGACACACCATAGGCGACGAGGTAATCAGATTCGTGGCTGACACGATCCGCAAGAAGGTCGATGACCGCGGCGGATTCGCAGGACGCTTCGGCGGCGACGAATTCGTGCTATGCTTCACGAACCAGGAGGATATCGAGAATATCGAGAACATCTCCATGGATATCATCAACGAACTGTACCAGGGCTATGACACTCCCGACGGAGGAATGCACATCGATGTCAAGGCAAGTATCGGCGTTGCGTTCTGCCCCGAGCATACGGAGGACGTCAACGAGCTGCTCTCCTTTGCGGATACTGCGATGTACTTCGTTAAGAAGAATGGTAAGACGAACTACCACATCTACATACCCGAGGATAGCGCTACAGACGAGTACAAGGATCCTGAGGGCTATTAATCAACATCTGAACATGACCGAGGGCGGACATTTTATGTGCGCCCTTGTGATGTCTGAATAAACCGCAGCAGATGCTGCAACGGGGGTATTTTCAATTGGCTAAGATAATCGCACTGACAAACCAGAAAGGCGGCGTGGGAAAGACCACGACCTGCTGCTCCATCTGCGGAGGGCTGGCGCACGCCGGGAAAAAGGTGCTCGCGATAGACCTGGATCCGCAGGGGAATCTCAGCTTCTCGCTCGGCGTGGAGGCGGAGGACTGCTACACGATATATGATGTATTCAAGGGGAACTGCGATATTTCCGACGCAGTACAGCACGGCGAGATATGCGACGTGATACCCTCCAATATTCTGCTTTCCGGCGTGGAGCTGGAACTTACCGGCGTGGGGCGTGAATATATCCTGCGTGAGCAGCTGGAAACTATCCGGGAGGAGTACGACTTCATCATACTGGATACGCCGCCGGCGCTGTCCGTGCTCACCATCAATGCGTACACTGCGGCGGACGAGCTGGTTATCCCCATGCTGTGCGAAATACTCAGCCTGCAGGGTATTGCCCAGCTGAAGCAGACCATATTCGCGGTGCAGAGGTATTACAACAAGGACCTCACCGTGGGCGGGATACTGCTGAACAAGTACAATCCCAGGCTCACGCTCACAAGGGACGTGGAGGACCTTGCCAACGTCATTGCGGAGCAGCTGAACACCAGGATCTACAAGAGCCGCATAAGCACCAGCGTCAGCATTGCTGAGGCGCCGGCTCACGGCGAGAGCGTGATCACATACTCCCCGAAGTCGAAGGCGGCGGCGGAGTACCTGACGTTCATTGAGGAACTCACCGGAACAAAGTGCGGCGGAAAAGCGGCTAAGAAGAAATGAGAGAGCAGGAGAAGAATGCGATAACCGACCGCTACGACAGCGAGGGCGCGGTACTTGTCCGCCGTGAGGACGAGCCGGCGGTAGTTGGGAATACGGCCCCCGGGAAGAGAGTTACGGAAAGCCCCGGGAAGAAGCGCGGATCCGGAAGAAAAACCGCGAAGAAACCCGGGAAGGAAGCGCCGAAGGCTCCGCATACGGAGGAGCAGGCGGTCAGCGTGAAAACTCCCAGCGTGATGAAGCTGGTGGAGGACACCGCCGCGATGGAAAACCAGGTCATCGCCGCCGGGAAGAGCCGTATCCCACGGCAGCTGAGGGGAATCGAGCCGTTGTCCCGGGTTATCCGCCGGGAGGCAGAGGCTGAGAAACAGATGGAAGAAAAGCAGAGCGCGCCGCTTGTGACGCGTGAACTTACCGGAATAACAGCAGAGGACGCCGCACCTTCGATACTTGCGCGGTTCAATGCCTGCGACTGCGAGATCTGCCGGAGGGAGCTTTCCCGGCTGGCGGCGGAGGAACTTCCGGCGAGGTATATCAGGCTCCCCGAGGGCGAGGGGCTTGACTGGAGCGGATTCACGGACGACGAGCGCGTGCTCATCGCTTCGGTGAGGAAATCCGTCACCACGGTGATGATACGGCTGATGATGGGCAACCGGAAACGGAACTTTCACGGCTGACCCGTGGAATGTAACGCGACTGTTAATTTGCCACAAAATCAATAAAAATTGTTGCATTATAGCGCCGGATATGCTATAATATACAAAAGGGATTTGCCCCGGAATAGCAGAGGAGGTGGCTCCGTTGGATTGTTCCTTATGGTTCGGACGGTGCAGGGTAAACAGTGCGTCTGAGATCGCAGAACATTTCGATATGGCGTCGCTCCGTGGCTATTTCCTCGGGGGTAGTCTTGAAGAGTGGCTCCGGGAGCATGGCGGCGAGGAACAGGCAGACCGCATTTCAGTGCTAGACCCGAAAGATCCGGCCCTTGACAGCAGACTTGCGGAGATATTCGGGCAGGCTGCTGCGGAGAAGCACGAGGTATTCCGGGGCGATGGCGCATTGTCCGCTGCATCGGCAGTAAGCAGCTCCTATTCCGGAGGCTCTGGAGCAGCCGGGTACGGCTCCTATTTGGTTGGAGGCTCCTATGCTGCGGGGTACGGCTCTTATGGCTCTGCGGTCGGCAGCTTCGGCGGATTCCGCCTTTGGGAATGGGAGTGGGAATGGCGCTTCGGCTCCTTTGCAGGCTCCTTCAGAAATTCCTCGTGGAGGGGCGGCTCCTTTGCCGTGGGTTCGTTCGGATACGGCTCTTTCGGCAGTTGGCTGGGGAGTTTCGCAGGCTCCTTCGGGTGGGGCTCGTTCGCGTTTCCGATGGCGAACGGCAGCCGCTTTATTACCGCCGACGAATACTACAGGATAATGTACCTGACGCTGCGCAGATGTCCGCTGGACTGCTTCGGCTACGGGATACACATAGTCTGACAGAGGTAACGATTTGGACGCATTTCATATAATTTCTACGGCTCCGTTTTTCGCGAAAAATAACGGGGCTTTTGCTTTAGAGGATTTTGACCTGTTCTGCGCCGTGATATCCGCCTTGGAGTGGCGCAGGGACGGCAGCAGGATATTCCTGTACTGCGACGGACCGGCGGCGGATTACATCAGAAACGCCGGGTTGGAATCCGTCTGGGACGGGCTGCGGCAGGAGGTACCGGACGACCTGGACGGAATTGACCCGGAGATGTTCTGGGCGGCAGGGAAGCTGCTGGCGCTGCGTCGCATGCCGGCTCCCTGTGCTATGGTGGATACAGACCTCATCGTCTGGGAGAAGCCGGAATTCGGCGGCGAACTGATTGCTGCGCACCGGGAGGATCTGAATCCGGACATATATCCGCCGCTGGAGTACTTCTCCGCGCCCGGGCACAGCATTCCGGAATTCAGCCGGGACGTACTGCCGCTGAACACGGCGTTCCTGTACATGCCGGACAACTCCCTCAAGGAGTTCTACACCTCCCAGGCGATAGCATTCATGAAGTCCGCGGAGAGCTGCGGCGACCGGCTGAAGTACATGGTGTTCGCGGAGCAGCGCATGGCTGCCATGTGCGCGGAATACACCGGGACCCCGGTGAAAACGTTGCTGGAAAAGGATTTCCTGTTCTTCCCTCAGGACAAGTATACGCACCTGTGGGGGGCGAAGCAGCAGATGAGGGACAACCCCGTGCTGCGCGAGGAGTTCATCTGGCGGTGCATTGCGAGGATCCTCCGGGATTTCCCGGAGTGGGAGTGGGCTATCGACAGGATAAAGGGGGCGGCACGATGATATACCTGGACAACGCGGCGAGCGCGCCGGTGCTGGATTGCGCCCTGAGCGCTGCAGAGCCGTTTCTGAGGGACTGCTGGGGTAATCCCTCGTCGATACACACCGAGGGCAGGCGCGCGGCGCTGGCGCTTATAGAGGCGCGTGAGAAGTGCGCCCGGGCGATCGGCGCGGCTTCGGAGGAGATCGTGTTCACCTCCGGCGGCACGGAATCCGACAACATGGCGCTGAAATCCGCAGCACTAGCCGGATGGGAGCAGGGCAGGCGGCGGATAGTCACCACGGCGGTGGAGCACCCGGCGGTGCTGGAAAGCTGCCGCGCGCTGGAGCGTTTCGGGTTCACGGTGGAGTACCTCCCGGTGGACAGCGGGGGATATGTGTCCGCTGAACGCGCCCGGGAGCTTATCACGCCGGATACCGCGCTGGTCACGGTGATGACGGCGAACAACGAGGTCGGAGCGGTACAGCCGATTCATGAGATTGCGGCGGTATGCCGAGAACGCGGTGTGCTGTTCCATACGGACGCAGTGCAGGCCGCCGGAATGATTCCCCTGGACGTGAACGACATCGGCTGCGACATGCTTTCGATTTCCGCGCACAAGCTGGGCGGACTACGCGGCGCCGGGCTGCTGTACTGCCGGAGGGGGATCCCCGTGAATCCGTTGCTGAACGGCGGAGGGCAGGAGAACGGGCTGCGCTCCGGGACGGAGAATACCGCCGCGATAGCGGCGATGGGCGCGGCTATGGAATACGCGTGCAGGGACATTCCGGGGAAATCCGCGGCGATGTCCGAGGTGCGCGACAGGCTCATTTCCCTGCTGACGGAAATTCCCGGGAGCCGGCTCAACGGTGGAAAATCCCCACGGCTGTGCGGAAACGTGAATGTATCCTTTGCCGGGATCGAGGGGGAGAGCCTTGTCCTGGGGCTTGACCTCCGCGGAGTGTGTGCCTCCTCCGGGTCGGCGTGTGCCAGCGGCGACGAGAAGCCCTCCCATGTGCTCACTGCGATGGGAGTCCCGGCGGAATTCCAGAAAGGCTCCCTGCGGCTCACCCTGTCGGAATCTACCAGGATGGAGGAAGCGGAGCGTGCCGCCGCGACAGTCCGGGAAACGGTGGAAACCCTCCGGGAGCTGCGCGGCTGGAAATAAAAGAAACCTGCCGGAGAACTCCGGCAGGTTTTTCGCATATAAAAAGAAAACCTCGTCGAAACTCGACGAGGTTTTTGGTTGGGGTGGAAGGATTTGAACCCTCGAAATGGATGAGTCAGAGTCATCTGCCTTACCGCTTGGCGACACCCCAGTGACTTAACGTATTATATTATAGCACGAAGATCTCGGTTTGTCAATAGCTTTTTTATATTTTTTTATATTTTTCTGAGATTTTTTTCAGCCCAGCTTCCGGCACGGTAGTATTATGCCCGGGAGGTCGTGGAATATGCAAAAAAATACGCCCCGGGATCCCGGAGCGTATTCTGTGAACTGAATCATCAGAGCTTGCTGATCTTCTCGTTGATCTCGTTGATACGAGTGTCGATCTGGGTGAAGTACTCAGCGTTCAGCTGTGCGTATGTCTTATCACCAGACAGGTATACAGTCTTGGTCAGAGCCTCGACAGGCGACTCAGCCTTGCCTGCGTCTGCGATGTCGTTACCGATACCGTTCTTGAAGTCGAAGATAGGAGTGATCTTGCTGGTGCCGTCAAGAGTGGTCTGGCTGTAGATGAAGTCGAGGTTGTAGTCGGTCCAGCCGTACTTGTCCTTAGCCTGCTTTCTGGAAGTAGCAGTTACTTCAGGGTCAAGGGAGGTGGTTACGCAGCAGTCGATCCATGCGGCAACGCCGTTAGCGTTCGTGGAGCCCTTGCACCACATCAGAGCTTCCTGCTTCATGAAGTGGTAGTACTTGTCAGCCTGCGGATCTCTCGGATAAGGAACAACGCAGATCTCGTCGTCGTTCCAGCTGAATCTGTCAGCAAACTTCTTCAGACCGGAATCGCCCTCGAATTCCCATGTGCCGCCGTTAGCGTAGAACAGGATATTGCCCTGTGCCCACAGCTTCGGGTTAAGGGACCAGCCGTTCTCCTGGATCGGCCATCTGAGGTTTTCGGACTGGAGTGTGGACAGCAGATCCATTGCTCTCTGAACGTTGGCGCTGTTCATGTTGTTTACGAGCTTACCGTTCTCAATGCTTATGATAGGCGTACCGGTGGATACCAGAAGCTCGATCTCGGTGTGGAAGCCCTCGGTCACATATCTGTCATCGCCGGACTTCTGGAATGCTCTTGCCATCTCAAGGAAGGTATCCCATGTCCAGTTGTCGTTCTCAAAAAGCTCACGCGGATCCTGAAGGCCTGCGTCCTCAATAACGCTCTTTCTGTAGTACAGCAGGGAGTCGAAGGAGACCTCGTAAATAGCGCAGTACTGCTTGCCGTTCAGCTCGAACTGATCCATTACGTCCTTTGCAGGAGCCCATTTATCAGTTGTGAGGTCGACAATGCCGTCGATCGGCTGATATCTGCCCTGGAGAGCGCCGTAAGGATAGTCACGGATCTCGAACGGGAACAGGTCAGGAGAGTCGCCCGCCTGGATAGCTGTAGCCAGCTTGTCGTAACGGGAGTTGTAGTCGGTGTACATGTAGTCGAAAATTCTTCCGGTGTGGTCGTAATTCTCGCTCTTCTCGATACCCTTTGTCGGGATACCGTATACTTCCTTGAACAGCTCTGCGTTTGCAGCGGTCTCGTCGATCTCCCACCACGCCATCCACTTGATACGGGTGTCTACCTCAAGGTCGGGATTGTCGAGCTTGTCAGCTGCGTTCTTTGCAGCTTCCTGAACGTCGGGGTCGGTGTCGAATGTTGCTGTTGTTACAGCGGGTACCGGCGCGTTGTTGCCGGAAGTGCCGTCGGCGTTCGGTGCGTCAGCGTTGGATACGCCGGAGTTGCTGCCGGAAACTGCGGGCTCCTCGTCGCATGCGGTCAGCGACAGGATCATTGCAGCAGCGAGCACGCTGGCAGCAGCGGTCTTGAACTTGTTCATCATAAACCTCCATTAAGTAAAATGTTAAAGCAGCGACAAATAAATTGTCTAGTTACATTATACAGTAATTTGCGTAATAATGCAATATCTATAATAGATAATTTAAACCCGGCTTCTTTGTGCAAAATCGCATAGCAAAGTTACTGCAATTACTTAATGTTCGGTAAAATTACTTAATTTAATTTCACCTATTTTTCATATTCCGCTGACGTTGAAGTCGTGTCTGCTGCGGATCTCACGGCATTTGCCGACAGTCCTGCGAGGACCTCCGCGACCTGCTCCGGGATCTCCGCGCCGTCCTTCACCGCCTGAACCGCCGCGGTCAGCTGCTCGTCGGTGAATCCAGCCGCCTTGAGGTCGTCGGAATACTGCGCCAGCACCTCGTCCGCGTTGTCCGGAGTGATGACGGTGCTGCTCTGCACGGTGGGTATCTGCATTCCGTTGGCGTCGATGGTGTAGTCGCTGGTGTAGATAAGCTCGCCCACCGGCACGAACTCGTATCCCTCCCCGGAAAGCAGCTCCAGCACCTGCGGAAGCGCCTGGGTGGTGTTCTCAAGATCGTTGTGGAAGAGCACGATCGACCCGGATTTCACGCCGCCGGTGACCTTCTTGACGATCTCCTCGGGGGTGGGTTCCTTCCAGTCTATGCTGTCACCGCTCGATATGGATGGAAGGGCGCAGGCGTACTGATAATACCGAAATATAATCATCAAAAATAAAGTTAGAGCCATCAAGATTATTAATACAAGCTTCATAATTGGAAATACCGCTTGAAATTTAAACAATGATGTTGTATAATAAAATTTAGGGCAATACAGCACAAAGACCATTTCTTGGGTTTTGAACATGTATTGCCTTGAATACATTATATGAGGAGATAAAATTTTGTCGATAAAAGAAACATCTACTGATAATATCTTTGAGATGATTGAAGAGAATTCGGAAAAATTCATTGACAGCATAGATTCGGAAAAATTTTCAGATTACAAGTCGATGTTCACAAAGTATTTATATGATCTTCTGAAAATTAAAAAAATGACAATATCCAGTCTGGTATACAAAACCACGCTTAGTCAGTCCTATTTGTATCAGATAGCGTCTGGGACCAGGCACCTTGGGAGGGATACGGCTATTATTCTGGCGTTTGCCATAGGGCTAGACCTTGATCAGACGCAGCGACTGCTTAAATATTCAAACAATGCCGTGCTGTATCCAAAAGTGAAAAGGGACGCCATCATAATCTGCTGCATTGACTGCAAAATGACATATGAGCAGGCAAATGAGATCCTTCTGGGTAAGTCCGAAAAGGGGCTGGTTTAAGGCAACACCGCACAGAAAACCATTTATTGGATTTTGTGCGTGCCTTGCTTGCATCTTTATTAGTTTGGCGCAAAATCAAAATTGTTTGGTTAATGACGAAGTTTCGTGTTGTATCAAACTAACGACAGACCAGCCTTGTGTCGATAGTTGTTGACTTGAAAATGCTATCGCTGCCGTCAACAACTCCTCATTGTAGAATCTGACGAAAAATTGAGTTTTGCCAATAAGCGAAGCGTAATATTGGCAAAACAGACTGCGCAATACACGCACAATCTTTGTGCGGTGTTGCCAAAAATAAAATACTGCCGTGCATCTTTCAAAGGTGCACGGCTTTTTGTCGCAATAAGTAGTTGTACAAACAGAATTACACAATTTGCATAACACAAAACAAGAATTGTATGCTATAATTATACTTGCTAAAGTGCTTGATACAATGCAGATGATTGGTGGTTAATATGAAAATTGCAATATGTGATAGCAGCAATGCATTTCTGAAGGCATTTAGAACAGAGCTCATTAACTATGGAGAAGCGTCGGAGCTGTGGCTGTTTGACAACTACAAGGAAATGCTGGAGAATAAATGCTGCCACGAACTTGAATGCGTTTTTCTTGCAACAGAAATAAACGGGAGCAGTGGTATCAATGTTGCGTTAGAACTGAAAAAGCTCAATCGTGATGTTGAAATAGTGTTCATAACAGAGAACTGCGAAAAATATGCACAGCAGATATTTTGTTACGCTGATACAATGCGCCCGTTCTCACTGTTGGTGAAGCCGGTGAGCAGGTCGTTTATGCGCCATACTTTGGATATGCTGAAAAATATTGTGGTTTATCGGAACAGCGTTGTTTTCAACATCAGGCTCATTGACGGGCAAATTGTCAGCATAGTATCGGAGGATACCATTTATGTCGAGCATAACAACCGGATATCAACGGTGGTTACAACAAAAGGGACTTTTGAAACCCGTAACTTGATTTCCTTTTTTGATGAAAAGCTTCCGCAGCCGCAGTTCATTCATGCTGCAAAGAGCCTTATCGTGAATTCAAAATTTGTGGATATGATAAGGCATAATAGAATTATGCTAAAAAATGGCACCGAACTGTTTTCAAGCAGGAACTACAGAAGTCCGTTTGAGAAAAGTTATCTCGAATATATCAATACGATTTCCGAAAAGGAGCCGCTATTTATTTGACAAATCTACGGAAAACACGTATTTTTGGCATTGCGATTCTCTTTTTGCCTGAAAACAAGCCAAATTTACCAATTGTGTTGAAATAAGCGCTGAAAAGATGTATCATCTAATTAAGAAAAGCGCCGGGTATGTTCCGGTAAACAATATTTATAAATGGAGGACATTACTTATGAGTGAAGAATTGACCACCCTGCGATACAAGGAACTGCGTGACCTTGCCGATAGAGTTAAAACCCTTGGTGAAAACTACCGCAGTATTTACAACGACCAGCTGTACGGAAAATTCAAGGTAAATCTCAAGAATGCATTCCAGGGTGATGATGCAGATGTTGCAATGGCTCAGCTTGACGGTCTTAACGATGACTTTGAGGCTATGTACCAGACCATAATCGCATACAGCAAGCATCTTTCAAATGCTGCGGAAGCATATGAAACCAAGATGAAGGCTATGACAAAGGCAGCTCAAAATCTCGCCCGGGACAGGAAGTAAGTTAACAGGAGGATAATATTATGGCACTTGGATATACACTTATAGATTACGGCGCACTCGCACAGGCAGTCAACCAGCTCAAAGGCATCAAGGATGACCTCAACAAGAAGCTTACCGAGGTCGAAACAGAAATGCAAAAGTCACTGAACACCCGTGACGTCTACCTTTCCAGAGAAGCTAAGACCTGCCAGCAGAAGTTTGAGGAGATGTACAACCGCTGGTCCAAGAAGTTTGACGGATATGTTCAGGAATACGTTGAATTCTTTGATAAGGCAAGCAAGGAGTACAAACAGACAGGTGACGCAGTCAACTCTGCAGCCCAGAATCTTAATCAGTTCATTGACTGATATATTATGGTGCAGCAGTCGTTATGGCTGCTGCATTTTTGATAATTGTCACCCGTAAAAATCTGACGGAATATAGGTATGAGGGTGATTGGTGTAACAGAACGGATTTGGTGATGTATTTATGATGAAAAGAACGATTTCGGTTTTAACGGCATTGGCTGTTATGGTCAGCGGTCTGCTTTCGCAGATTACAGGCTGCTCGGGCAGCAGCGACTCCTACACCACAGGCGAATGGCTCAACATGGTGGAAGAGAATTTCAGCCTTACATACTATGAACAGGCTGAACCGTATTTCGCATCAATAACTGCGGATAACGACCTTTTCAGCGTATCTCAGATAGCTGCTGAGTGGGGCGTTGTAGACACAGATCATGAATTAAACCTGGATAAAAAGGTTACAAAGGAATTCTGCGCGGACACGCTGGTCAGGGCAATGGCTTTTGACAATGAAAGCACGACATCTATTGCAGATGAGGCTTCTGTCAGGCACCCTCAGACTGCCAAAATAGCAGTGGACGAGGGTATTCTTTCCCTTGACAATGCAGGAAAGTTCAACCCGGGCAAAATACTAACCAGGAAAGAAGCCAGCACCGCGCTTGCAATCGCACGTGACAAGTGGATAAATGTCACCTATGACGAAACATATGATAACAGCAAAGTGCGTGAAGGCGTTATAAATCTGGGCGGATTAAGTCAGGATAAGTCCCCGGTTGCCTCTTCTAATTTTAATGTGGCTTATTCGGGCGATACAAATGTCATTGACAGCGATGGTAATTATGACATCTCCGGACTAAAACAGACGATAACGCTTCCCAAGGCAGACGCTGCGGGTGTTCAGTCCGGCAGCATAATCACGCTCCCCGCAGATAACGTTGTCCCTACTCCATATGCGGTATCGGTCGAGAGCGTAACCGATAATGGTAACGGTACAGTGACCGTAAAGGCGCACAGTACCGAAATGATGGACGTGTATGAAAACCTTGACGTGCAGTATTCAGATTATCTGAATTATGACGAAGCAGTGTTCTTTGATCCTGACGGAAACAGGATATCTGACGACGCTTCCAGCACAGCGCTTTCGGATATTCCCCAGCAGTTCACGGACGAGTATCTTGACAGCATGGTGAAAGGTCTGATCACACCAGAAAATCAGCTGATATTTCAGAAACTAAAGGCAGGTGTAACAAAGACAAAAACAATTAAGCTGGATATGTTCACTGTCAAGGTTTCATATTCGTCTGAAAAAATAGATGTTTCAATTGAAGTCGAACTTGATCACGGAAAAGTGACATTCAAGAAGCAGATCCCCAAGATCAGACTTGATACCAAATTCGATATCGGCTGGGTATGGGATTGGGGCAAATCTGGCATAAAGGTCAAGAAGGCACGTTTTGTTGTAAGGCTTGAAGACAGCATGTCATTCAAGTATTCCGGAAAATGGAGCGCTTCTTATGTTGGCGATATAAATGCAAATAAAGAAGAGTACAACTTCATTTCTGAAACCGATGCGACGATTTCCCATGATGAGGTACTCAAGCAGGCCTATGATAAATTCAGAAAGCAGTATGAGATAATAACTGTCTCTTATACACATCTCCGAGCC